>Ga0209992_10003075_pt1 | contig 14493 bp, 8 predicted proteins | sample 2SBtaG_2_FD_182564 | JGI IMG/M metagenome (GOLD analysis project Ga0209992, IMG submission 182564) | Deep subsurface microbial communities from Kolumbo volcano to uncover new lineages of life (NeLLi) - 2SBTROV12_ACTIVE470 metaG (SPAdes)... | ecosystem: Environmental > Aquatic > Marine > Volcanic... | reverse complement strand
CGACAAGGTCGATGCGTGGATAGTCGATTTCGCCCGCGACCTCGCCGCGCTGAGCGTGACCAAGGATAAGGACGACAACTTCGTCGTGCGCACGCCCAAGCCCTACAAGCCCAACGGCATCCCGGACTTTGTCGAAGCCCTGACAGCCCTCGGTTTGCTCGGCACCGACGCCGGTTGGAACAGCTTGTACCTGGCCCACATCAAGCGCCGCGTGCTGCGGCAGGTCCGCGGCATCTACCACCTCGATCCTGCGACCGGCGCCATCGCGGACGACAGCGTGCGCATTCGGTTTGAGCTCCGCGGCTCCAAGGCCGCGCCCAACGACGTCGGTGCCGCGCAGAAGGCCGGCTGGTCGGTCATGGCCATCGGCGGCGACGATGTGCTCTGGAAGCCCGGCGGCAAGACCTTCTTCGGCCGCGCCACCGTCGACTTCAACAACAAGACGCCCAACCTCAACGTGTCGCCCAATCGCGGCGTCTTCGTCTCCTCGCTAGCCCGATTTGCGCTCGAAAACGGCAGCCTCGCCAACCTCATCAGCGACTTCGCCCCCGTCGCAGGCGGCAAACCCCTCGGTACGATGCCCGGCGACCTCGACTTGCTCGACGACGGCCTCGATCCCAAGCAGGTCAAGGACGCCAACCTCAAGTCGCGGGCCGAGCTATTCGTGCTCCTCGACCGCCTCTTTTCCCTCGCCATCGCGGCCATCACGGCGCACGAGGTCGGCCACTCGCTCGGCATGGTCAAGCCCGGGCCACCTCCGACCGGGTTGTTTGGCGGCGTGACCAACGCCAGCTTCATCACCGCGGCCGTGGACGAACACCACGTCGACACCCCCGGGATGAACATCATGCAGACCGGCGCGAGCTTGAAGCCGCAAGACCTGTTTGCCGGTGAGCCGTATTTCGCGGCGTTTAATCTTGCTTATCTGCGACGCCAGATCGTGGTGTTGAAGTAGTCACGGGCTGCTGATATGGCGCATTCAGCGGTGCGTGCTGTTCCCGGCGCGCTCCCAGCCATGCCCGAACGATTGCGAATACCGTGCAGTTTCCACGTTGCGGCCGTTGGCATTCAGTCCATCAGAATGTCGCGTATCAGGCCTTGGTTCCGTCCTTGAAGACCTTCGTGGAAAGGAAGGCTGCGCCCCCGCGTGATTAGCGCCAACCTGCTCGTGATGGCCCACCACGCGCTCGGGCAAAGAGTCACGGCCAGCCGCGGAGCGGCGACATGCAGTAGCCTGGGGTGCAACCCCAGGAAAGAATCGTTGTCTTGACCGAGCCGCGACGCGGCGGCAGGACGGCACATCCATCTGCAGTTTTGCCGAGCACTCCTTCTGAGATCGGGCTACTCGTGGACGCGCGGGTCAGCGGTGAACCCCAGGGGCTCGCCATCGGCGGTTGCGCCCGAGCACGTCGCTGTCGCGACGCGCCGGTTGGTTTCGGAGACGGCGGCGGCGGCGGCAGCCGATGACCGACTCGGGTGCAGATCGCGGATTGGCGGAGGTCGGAAGCGGCGGCAGCAGGGCGTTTGCTGAACGGAATCGCACGGACGGCTTTTTTGCGCGCCGGGGGCGTCCGCGGGGCCATTTTTCGAGGCCATATGCCCCTGTGGGTCACGTAGAGGCCGCTGGAGCGGTTCTGATGGTGGGGTGCGGTATCAATAGCTTCGAGCCGTGATCGGCCCGTAGAGACGGTCCTACGGGCTGATGGCCGTTTAGGACCTTCCGCGCCACAGCCCCCAGTGGGGCGGTCGGTGGCAGCCCTCAGAGCTTCCGGCCAGCAAGCGACGCGCCTTTCATCCGCCCGTTCGCACCGCGCGACCGTCCCCGGGGCCTCGGTCGAATCCCAATGGGCTCCCGACCCACGCGCCCCAGCGCTTTCCTGCCGTCCGAGCTCCGAGAATCCGCCATCCGCCATTTCCGAGTCCGCCATCGGCCGCGGCCGCCGACTCCGCCTCCGAACCAACCGGCACGACGCGTTAGCGGCGTGCTCGGGCACCATCACCGAAAGCGAGCCGAAGGCTCTCCGCTGGAACACGGTGCGTCGCACCTTCCTCGGTTCCTCACGCACCCCGACTCAAACGATCCGCACCCTCGCGCCTTTGCACATCCGCTGTGCCCCGTGACTATCGCTCGCGGCGTTCCCGCCGGGTCGCTCAACCAGACGTCGCGTTGACCGAGCGCGTTGGAGCGTTCATACGAGCGGGCGCAACACTGTTGAGCAGCACAGATGATCCGCTGCTCCAGGCGTCCGGCTCGATGCGCTTCAATATCGCTTCGAATGGTGCGCTGTCATTCGATGTGGGAGCGATGTACGTCAAGGGCAGATTCTTGCCGCAGTTCCGCTTGGGCTACGGCTGGACGTTGTAATCGAAGCGCGTGAGCACAGTCACCGATCCCGTCCTGGCGTCCCTCCGAGTCTGACCCATAGATGGATACGGTTCCGGCGAGCGAAACCGGCTCGAATGTCCGCTGCCGATTCAACGACTCTTATCTGCCCGTCTCATCGCTACAGAACGCGCGTGCCGGCCTCGGGGTCGAGTTGCGTGAGCAATTTCTCGATAGCGCCGCGATCGTCCAGGCACGAGGCGGCCCCTTTTGCGTTTTGTCCCGCCGGTCCGGATCGCCGCAGGGACACGTGGCTGGGACCTTGGCGCGGTTTTTCTCCGGGTTGCAGGCGACGGATCGCTGTTACACAGCCGGCAAGCAGGTTATCGGCGCGCGACGTCAAGCGTTCGTACCCATCGTGCCAGTCCTCCTCGACGGTTGAACGCACGCGGCTCTCGAACACCATCACCCAACCGGAGCATGGTGCGAACGGATCGGCCTGGTGCGCGGCGGCGAGCTCGGCCAGGGCGGGGTGTGCCGACGCCGCGACAGGCCATCGGTCGCGCCCCTCGTCGGTGTGAACGAGGACCGAGCCGTCGGCCGGATCCACCTGAAATTCAACGCGATAGGGAGTCATCCAAACGCCGCCGGCTACCCGCCGCGTGTAGCATGAGATCACCAACCGGTCGTCGGGCAGCTCGATCGGCGTATCGTCGGGATACGCCATGCAGTCGGCGTACTCGACCGCTTCGATCGGCAGCTGCAGTCGCATGAGCGGGCGCCGTTGCACGTCTTCTCGATACCGCCTGAGCGCCCCTCGCCACCCAGCGGCGCTGCGTCGCGAGATCCGATCGGGCGCACGACTCCACCACGACCCGGCGGCCAGTTGACGGGCGATGGGAAGCACGAGCTCCAACGCGCTTGCCGGTTTGCCAAGCAGCCAACGCCCGATGACCTCGACCGAGACAAGGCGGGCGCGGAGCATCGCGCGCTCGAGGCCGTGCCGCACCGGGCGCGCGTCTGTCGGGCTGTCAGCCAGGTGATCGAGCGCGTCGGCGCCGCAAAGGCGAATGCGTTCTGCGATGTCGGCTGGCGCGCATCGATCGCTGTGGCGCGCTTCGTCGCTTGTCCAAAGTTCGGTGTCCATCGGGGCCTCCAAGGTCTGCTGCAAACGTCGCAGCCTTAGACGACAGACCCTGTCGCGTCTGACACGGAAAAGAAGGCTGCGCCCCGGCGTGATTAGCGCCAACCTGCTCGCGATGGCCCGCTGCGCGCTCGAGTAAAGAGTCACGGCCAGCCGCGGAGCGGCGACATGCAGTAGCCTGGGGTGCAACCCCAGGAAAGCATCGTTGTTTTGACTGAGCCGCGACGCGGCGGCAGGACGGCAAATCAGTGGTCCTGTCGCCCCTTCAGGGCTCCGCATTCCGTCCGACCACACCTGGGGCTCGCGCCCCAGGCTACTACCCTGCGCCGCTCCGCGGCTCAACAACCCCTCAAACGCACGCAAATATATGTTTTGAAATGGGAATGCTGAATTCCGCCTTGCCGGACACCTTCGGTTTTGCCGATCACGTTTGGCTGTGCTGTCCGGTTTTCGTCTTTGGGTTCTTTGCACAGCAAGCTGTGCTGCGCGGCCTGGCCAGCTTCGCGTGGCCGCCTTGCCGGACACCTACGGTTTTACCGACCACGATTGGCTGTCCTTACCACCACGCGGGCCTCGCACTCCGCCGATCTGCAACCTGCATCCTGACTCTGTCATCGGCCGCTGTCGCCGCCGTCGCATCCGAAACCGACCGGCGTGGCACGAAGGCGACCTGGTCGGGCGCTGTCACCGACGGCGAGGTCCAGGTTCTCCGCCAAGCCACCGCCCCCGGGTGGACTCCCGCGCTCGGATCGTTAAGGTGGGGCCGTCATTGGGGGCCGTCGTGCGCTACTTGCTCATTGAACGCTACAAGCCCGGCTGCGAGGCGGCGGTCTACGAGCGGCTCGCCGACAAGGGCCGCAGGATGCCCGCGGGCACGGAATACGTCGCCAGCTGGGTCACGGCCGACATCCGCGTCTGCTACCAGGTCGTGAGGTGCGAAAACCGCGCGCAGCTCGACGCGTTCATCGCCTGCTGGCAGGACCTGGTCGACTTCGAGGTGATCGAGGTCCTGACATCCGAGCAAGCCGCCGAGGCCGTCGCGAAGCTGTAACGGACCCAATCAGCCACGCCGCTCGCGGCATCGTCCTCGGGAGAAGCCGCCATGCCCGTCGCGCTTTCCGCGCCATCCCCGTCTCGCCTCGCCGCGATGCTCGATGCCCGCAACCATGCGGCCAAGGGCGCGCTGTCGATGATCGACCACGCCAACAACAAACCTGAAAACCGCGGCAAGAAACCGAAGGTCGGCGGCCACCAGGCGTCGTCCATGTCGCTTGTCGACGTGCTCGCGGCGCTCTATTTGCACCTCAAGCGCCCGCAGGACCGTGTCGCCGTCAAACCGCATGCGGCGCCCATCGTCTACAGCCTCGCGCACCTGCTGGGCATCCTGCCGCGCGCCGACATGGACCGGCTGCGCGAGTACAAGGGACCTCAGCCCTATCCCACCAAGACCAAGAACCCGCTCTTCGTCGACTACACGACCTCATCCGAAGCGCTCGGTGTCTGCGCCGCCATCTACGACGCCTATGGCGCGGTCGTTCAAAACCGCGCGGCTGCTGAGCGTGGGGGCCAGGTGGTGGACGCCCTGTACTACGGCCTGTGCGGCGACGGGGAGCTCACCGAGGGGCAGATCGACGAGTCGCTCTACGACGCCGGCCGCTGGGGGCTCGACAACCTGGTCTGGGTGGTCGATCTCAACCGCCAGTCGCTCGATCGGGTGATGGACGACTGGGCCGGCGGCGCCTTTGGCGGACGGCTGGACGGCTGGGTCGAGGCGAAGTTCCGCGGCCAGGGCTGGCACACCGTGCAGCTCCGATGGGGTAGCCGGGCCGAGGCGCTGTTTGGCAACGACGGCGGCGACGTGCTCCGAACCTGCCTCGACCGCGCGGACGACGCGACGCTGCATCCTTTCCCCAGGCTTGCGGGCTCGACACTCCGCGCGCTGCTGCTGGGTGAAGAGGCGACCGAAGATTCCCGGTTCGCAGATTCCCGATTCGCGGGCCTGCTCGCGCGAACAAAGCGACGCTGGGTCCGTTCAGCCGACGAGCTTGCGGCCATCTCCAAGGCGATCGGTTCGGTCGACGACGCGGCGCTTTGTGATGCCCTCGGACATCTCGGCGGTCACGATCTCGGCGGGATTTGCTCGGCGCTCGTCGACGCAGCGGCCCATCCCGGCCAGCCGGTGGTTGTCATCGCGCACACCATCAAGGGCTACCAGACCAGCGCCGCCGCCCACCCCGAAAACCACGGCATGCTGCTGCCCTCCGATGAGGTCGCGGGTTGGGGCGCAGACCTCGGGGTCGTCTCCGGACAACCGTACCCAGCGCCCGCGACCGACTCCGACGCGTCCAGGCTCCTGGCCGAGCGCGCCGCGGCGCTCTTTCACGACCCCGATCACAGCTACGCACCCGGCCCGATCGATGCGGCCGCGACTCTCGCCGACCTGCGCCTCGGCAGACGCCGCACCACGAGCACGGGCGAGGCGTTTCAGAGCCTCAACATGGCCGTCCTGCGCACCGATCTCGCGCCTTGGCTGCATGTCGGTGCGCCCGACGTCGGCCAGACCACGCACCTGGGACCGGTCATCAAGGCGACCGGCGTCTTCGCGCCCCGCGACCTGCCCGACACCTTCGATTTCATGCGCGAGGGTCGCGAGCTGGCGTTCAACTGGCGGCCCAGCCCGACCGGACAGTTCCACGCGCTCGGGATCGCCGAAGGCAACGCGATGCTGTGGGCCTATGCGTTCGGGCGTCGCAAGAAGCGCGTCGAGGGCAAACAGCCGGTGCTGCCGATCGTCACCGTGTACGACAAATTCTTCGAGCGCGGCTTCAACCAGCTCGACTATGCGGTCTATTCGGACGCGCGATTCCTGGCCGTTGGTGTCCCCAGCGGAACCGGCCTGTCGCGGGAAACCGGCACCCACCAAAGCGTGCAGACCCCGCGCATGGTCATGGATTTGTCCGGCATCATCGCCTACGAGCCGGCCTTCGCTGCCGACGTCAAAGCGATCTACGCGTGGGCGCTCAGCCAGTTCTGGACCGACGATGGCGAGGCCGTCTACCTCCGCCTCTCGACGCAACCGTTGCCGCAGCCGGAATCGCTGCCCGATGACCACGACGCGCAATGCATCAGCGGCGCCTATTGGCTGACCGGGCCCGATCGTCATGTCGCCGCCGCCGGCCAGCCCGAGACCGTGCTTGTCGCCAGCGGACGCATGGTGCAGCGAGCTCGCGACGCCGCGGTGGAGCTCGCCGCTGATGGCATCGGCGTGCGGATCCTCAACGTCACGAGCTACGAGCGGTTATGGCGCGGTTGGGACACGTGGAACAGCGATCCCACGGCATGGGCCGACGACTCCCGCACCTACCGGCTGCACGAGCTGTTCGAGGACGTCGTTGTCAACGCGCCCATGGTCCTTGTCGGCGACCATCACCCCAGCGTCTGCGAGTGGCTCCCCGGCGCGCTGCAACGACTGGGCGGTTACCGCATCCTGGCCCCGCGTCGAAACAGCGAAGCGGGCCACCTCGACGCCATCGATCGCCTCCACGGCTGCCACACCGACGACATCGTCGCGGCAATCAAGGCCGAAATTGCCTGGCGCCTTGCGGTCGGCGCGCAGTGAGTTCATTGCTTAATCGACGCATCTTCGACCCGCTGGGTGCCAACATTATCGTCAACAGCGCGCCATTCGACCGTTGACCTGCGTCCAGATGGCGCGCTAAATTGGCGGCGCTCCTTCCCTTTGAGGTTGACATGACCTGGACCCGATTCCGCGGGCGGCGGACGGCGTCGATGTTTGCGATTGTCGCGCTCTGGGGGGCGGTGGTGTGCACCGCTGCGTGCGGTGATTCCGACACCGGCGAAGGCACCACGTCCACCAACACCGCGACCGACACCGGCGGCAACGTCACCGCCGACATCGCCGATAACGACGCGGGCTCCACCGCGACGACTGACACCGGCTCCACGACGACCGACACCGGCTCCACCACGACGACCGACACCGGCTCTTCGACGGACGGCGGCGCGACCGATCCCGACACCGGCGCAGACGCCGGCCCCGTGGACGCGGGTGCCAACTGTCCCGGCGGCGCGTTCTGCGACTGCTCGACCAACGACGACTGCGACAACGGCATCTGCATCGACACCGCCGACGGCAAGAAGTGCGCCAAGAAGTGCGTCGACAACTGCCCCAAGGGCTTTACGTGCAACAAGTACGGGCAGGGCGACTCGGTCTTCGTCTGCACGCCCGACCACCTGGCGATCTGCGCGCCCTGCAACGTGGACAAGGACTGCAAGTACCAGGGCCCGACCGCGCTTTGCCTCGATTACGGCGCGGCCGGCAAGTTCTGCGGCGCCGCGTGCAAAGCCGACGCCGACTGCCCGGGCGGTTACGGCTGTGTCGACGTGACCGATTCCGCCGGCAGCCTCGTCAAGCAGTGCAAGCTCAAGGACGCCAAGGCCGAGTGCAAGTGCAGCAAGTGGGCCATCGCGGCTGCGGCGAAGACGACGTGTTCGGTGACCAACGACGAGGGCACCTGCAAGGGCGAACGTGGCTGCGGCGCGACCGGGCTCGGCAAATGCAACGCCACCACACCCGAGCAGGAAAAGTGCGACAACCTCGACAACGACTGCGATGGCACGACCGACAACCTCGACAAGGCCACCAAGTGCGGCCAGAAGGCGTGGCTCGATGTCGGCAGCAAGACCGCGTGCAAGGAAGACGCCGACTGCAAGGTCAAGGGCGAAACCTGCGCGGACAACAAGACCTGCCGCAAGCTCATCGGTGAGTGCCCGGGCATCGCTGAGTGCGCGCCCGGCGGGCAGATGATCTGCAAGAACGCCAAGACGCCCAAGCTCGAAGCCTGCAACGGCGACGACGACGATTGCGACGGCGTCGCGGACGAAGACTACCCGTGGGAAAACCCCGACACGGGCGCCAAGGTGCCGATCGGCGGCAATTGCGGGCTCGGCGTGTGCAAGGGCGGCACGGTCAAGTGCGACACGTTCAGCAAGTCGGTCTGCGACACCGAGAAGTCGGCCAAGCTCGACAAGGAAGCCTGCAACGACAAGGACGACGACTGCGACGGCAAGGTCGACGAAGACGCCTGCGAAGACGGCAACGCGTGCACGACCGACACCTGCGACGGCAGCAACTCCAAGTGCAGCAACAAGCCGGCCAAGGACTGCGACGACAAGAACCAGTGCACGACCGACTCCTGCGACACCAAGACCGGTTCATGCGTGCACAAGCCGTATGTCGGTAGCTGCGACGACGGCAACGCGTGCAGCGAGGGCGACACGTGCAAGCAGGTCGGCACTGAGTCCGTTTGCGCGCCGGGCGCCACCACCAAGACCTGCGACGACAGCAACGTCTGCACTGACGACAGCTGCGACGCCAAGGGGGGCTGCGTCAACCTGCCCAACGCGGTCACGGTTGTCTGCTACACCGCCAAAGACAAGAACACGGCGGGCGTCGGCGAGTGCAGCAAGGGCGTGCAGAAGTGCGCGGGCGGCAAGCTGCCGGCGACCTGTGGTGGCGAAGTGCTGCCCTCGCTGACCGAGGCCTGCGACGGCAAAGACGACGACTGCAACGGCAAAACCGATGAGGGCTGCAAGTCAGCCAACGTCGACCTCACGTTCGCGGCGGCTTACGCCGGCGTCGAGGCCGGCGGCAAGAAAGCGTTCATCGAATTGTCCGGTTCCAGCCCAAGCGGGCGCGGCGCCGGCAGCAAGAAGACGGTGCACCTTGGCTTTATCGCCTGGGTGCAATCCCTGCTCAAATAGCGAGCAGCTCTGAACCGGCACCGAGCGGCCGGGGCAACGAGGGAGCGAGACATGAACTTCCGGCTAATCGGCGCCTGCACAGCGGCCCTTGCGATGCTTGCGACCATCGCGATTCCGGCCACGTCCAGCGCACAGGTCAACGACGTGCTGCGTCTGCAGGGGCGCCTGCTCAGCAAAGCGGGCACCCCTGTTCCCGACGGCGACTACGGCATGGAGGTCGCCTTCTACAAGGGCAAGGCGGACACCAAGTCGCTGTTCACCTACACCGCCATCGGCGTCAAGGTGAAAGGCGGCGTGTTCTCGCTGTCCGTGGGCGAAAAGCAGCCGCTACCGGTCAAGCACTTCCAGTCCGGCAACGCTGCGTGGGTCGGCATCAAGGTCGGCAGCGACGCCGAGCTGCCCCGCGTAGCCCTGCATAAGGTCCCGTATTCGCTGGTCGCCGGTCGCGCCAATGACCTCAATTGCACCGGCTGCGTCTCCGGCGCCGAGCTCGATCCCAAGGTTGTCCAGGGCATCAACGCGGCGCGTGGCAAGGCGCTCGCGCCCTACGCCAAGACCGCCGACCTGCACAAAGTCGCCAAGTCGGGCAGCTACAGCGATCTGGGCGGCAAGCCCATCCTCGTCGCGCTCACCGCGTGCAAGACCGGCGAGTACGTGCGCGGCTACAAGGCCGACGGCACGCCGATCTGCACCGCCGACAAGGACACCGACACCAAGTACAGCGGCAAGAACTTCGCGACCAGCGGCCAAGCCTGCAAGACCAACTTCGTCGTCGGCGGCGTCGACAGCAACGGCAAGGTGATCTGCCGGCTCGACCTCAAGGGCAATGTGAGCGGCAAGGACTTCGCGCTCAGCAACCAGGCCTGCAAGGCGGGCCAGCACGTCGCCGGCATCGGCAAGGACGGCAAGGTCATCTGCGCGACCGACAAGACGCACTCGCTCAAGACGCTCGATGCGCGCTACGTCAACGAAAACCAGGCCAACAGCGTCACCGGCGCGATGGTCAAGGACAGCACGCTGACCGGCGCCGATGTCGCCAACGAGTCGCTGACCGGCTCAGACATCAAGAACAGCACGCTGACCGGCTCGGACGTCGCCAACGAGTCGCTGACCGGCTCGGACATCAAGAACAGCACGCTGACCGGCTCGGACGTCGCCAACGAGTCGCTGACCGGCTCGGACATCAAGAACAGCTCGCTGACCGGCTCGGACGTCGCCAACGAGTCGCTGACCGGCTCCGATATCAAGAACGGCTCGATCGGCCGGGTCGACGTCAACACCAAGGAGCTGCAGCGCCGCGTTACGGGCACCTGCGGCAACGGCAAAGCGATCGGCGGCGTCAAGGAAGACGGCTCGGTCAACTGCGTCGCGACCGGCGGCGGCGTGCCGATCACCGGCAAGGTCGCCAGCGGCATCTGGTACCGTATCGCGCAGTCCAACGGCGGCTCGGCGTCCGGCGTCTTCACCGTCTACGACACCACCTACCACAGCAAGCTCAAGTTCCGCGTCTCGGTCGTCCAGGGCGTCGGCAACAGCTACGGTATGACCGTCAACCTCATCGAGCACTCGCACAACGCGCGGGTCTTCAACACGCTTCGCGTCGTCGAGCGTGCCTCGAGCAACGCCGTCTATGTTGAGCTGCGCGCCGACCGCACCGCCAACGTGTGGGCCGCGATCGAAGGCAACGGCAACGTCCACAAGTTCAGCTCTGCCGGCTGGAAGCTGATGGGGACCAAGCCGACGTACAGCAGCGGCTATTCGGTCCGCGAATACCCGATCGACTACAAGGCCAGTTGGGGAGACACCGGCAGCCAGGTGATCATCGACCGCGTCGGTCGCGTCGGCATCGGCCAGAGCCCGGCGTACCCCCTGCACGTCACCCGCCAAAACGGCAACAACTGGCAGGCGCGCTTCACCAGCGGCTCCCGCAACACGTACGTCAACCACGCGTCGGGCTCTGGCGTGCACATCAACACCGGCGTCAACAACACGTCGGGCACCTACGGCCTCGAGGTCCGCAACAACCAGCAGACGATGCTCCTCGTCCGCAACGACGGAAACTTCTACAGCGGCGGCAAACACATCCGCGACGCCAACGGCGGCTGGGTCCGCACCCATGGCAAGACCGGCTGGTACAACAACACCTACGGCGGCGGCATGCACATGCAGGACAGCACGTACGTTCGCGTTTCGAGCAACAAGCAGCTGCACGCGGTCGGCAACATCAACACCGATAACTGGTTCTACGCCGGCGCCGGTGAGGGCCTTCGCTGGAAGGACAACGCGTTCGGCGGTACCGGTGACGCGGCATACATCCAGTACTACCGGGAGAGCGGCGAGAACACGAAGCTGCGCATCCTCAACCACAACGATGCCGACGACGACATCGAGCTCTACCAGGCTGGCGGCGCACGCTTGAACGTCTACAACGGCAAGGTCGGCATCAACAACACCAAGCCGTCGTACACGCTGGATGTCAACGGAACCACGCGGCTCAACGGCGACGTTCGCGGCGGCTCGTCCAACGGCATGACCCGCTTCCGCACGGGCTCGGGGTACGTCGAGATCGGCCCAGCCAACTCGACCCACGCCCACATCCAGACCGACCGCTCCAACTTCTATTTCAACCGCGAAATCCGCGTCGACAGCGGCATCATCGGCTCGTACAACGAGGACCTCTACCTGCGTCGCGCCGGCACCAACCGCCTCCGCGCCCATACGTCCGGCGGTCACCTCTACGGCAACTGGACGGCGGACAAGCTCTTCTCGGGCGGCAAAATCGTCGCGAAGGGCGGCTCGTCCTGCGGCTCAGGCGACGCCATCTACGGCTTCAACAGCAACGGCGACAAGCTCTGCCGGCAGACCATGGGCACCACGTACACCGCGTGGGGCCGGACCAGCTGCCCGTACGGGACCACCGTGTACAGCGGTATCGTCGGCGGCCCGCACAACACCCATCGCGGCAGCGGCGCCAACTACCTCTGCCTGCCCTACCAGAGCAACTATGGCGCCCAGCACTACATCACCAACTCGGGCGACCAGAACGGCGCGCTCATCTACGGCGGCGAGTACCAGACCAGCGGCTGGGGCAACGGCACCTGGAACGACCGGCACGACCGCGAGCCGGCGTGTGCTGTCTGCTATGTCGAGCACAAGACGACCCAATTCATGCAGCCCGGTCGAACCAGCTGCCCGAGCGGCTACACGCGCGCCTACTTCGGCAACCTGATGGCGATGCACTACACCCAGTACCGCAGCGAGTTCATCTGCGTGTCGAGCAGCTTCCACTACGCATCTGGGGCCGGCAAAGGCAACCAGGACGGCGCGCTGCTCTACCCGACCGAGTACGAATGCGGCTCGCTCTCGTGCAAGTGGGGCTACGTGCAAAACCGCGAGGCGTCCTGCTCCGTCTGCGTCCGCTAAGAAACGTCTCATCCAAATCGCATGACTCCCCAAACCATGCGCGGCCTTGCGCCGCTCCTCATCGCTGTTTGTGCGATCGCGCTGAGCTCGTGTACGTGCAAGAGCACGGCTGCGACCGATGACCATCCCGGTGGGCCGACGGCAGCGCCCGTGCCGAACCCTGCTGCGCCACCCTCGCCGCGACCCACTGCGCAGAAGCCGCCAAGTGGTCCCGCGAAGGCGGCGCCCGCAAGCGGCAAGATCTCCGGATTGACGGTCGCCAAGCGGGTGTTGGCGTTTGTGCGCGCGCTCGATCCGACCAAGGAGTTCGTGCTCAAGGCGACCACCAACGAGGGCTACGCCTGGATCGTCCGCTACGAGGTCCGCGCCGAGGGGCAAGCGCCTGCGTCGCACGCGGTGTTCGTCTCGATCGACGGCCGCTACATGAGCAACACTGTCACGAGCATTCGCCAGCGAATCGAGCACGTTCATGAGCAGATCCGCGTCGGCCGCTGTCTGCTGGACAAGGGCGTGCGCGTCTATGTCGACGCCAGCGAGAAGCCGTCACAAGAGCAGATCCTCAACCTCGGACTCGCCGCGGATTACGTCGTGATCGATTGTCGTGGTGACCGCCGCAAACTCTGCCTGGCGCGCGGCGTCGAGGCGTTCCCCAGCGTTGTCTGGGCGGGCGGTGGCGCGGTCGGGCTGCGTCGCCTCGATTGGTTTCAGAGCGACCTGAAATGCCCATGAAAAGCGCACCTATCGTCGCCGTTGTCATTGTCGCGTTGCTGAGCGCTTGCGCCAATTCGGGTTCACCCAAAGCCGCCGCCGCAGCACCACCCACGGCCGCTGTGCCGGCAGCCGCAGCCGCGCCCGCTTCTGCCGCCGAGCCCCCTTCTGGCGCCGTGTTGCCCGAATCGGAGATCGCGGCGGCCGATCAGAAGCTCGAGAAACAGCGAGCCGAGTCCCGCAAGCTCCGCGCCGCCAACCAACAACGGGCGCGGCAACAGTACGCCAACGACCGGATCGCCGCGTGGCGGTTGGCGCACAAGCTTGCCGACCTCCGTTCGATGGAAAACAACCGCGTCGTGGACGTGATCTCGGTCGTGGCGTGCGAGGCCGGCTATCGGATCGTGCTGGCCGTGACCGGTGCGACGACGCAAATGTGGACCGAGATCGTCAGCCACGACGGCGACAGGGTGTTCGTCGAGCCGGTCGACCTCGACCTCGAAGGGCGCCGGACGGTTCGTCATCATGAGTACGCCCAGTGCCTCGCCAAGGCCGGATTCAAGGTGTACGCGCAGCCACGCCACAAGGCATCGAGTCGCCAGCTGGCGATTCTCGGGGAGAAGGCAACCACGGTCGCGGTTGCCTGTCCGAAAGGAGCCGCTGATCCGGCGTGCAAGACCGCCAAGGTCAGCGTCCTACCGAGCGTTGTGCACAAGGGCACCGTGTATCCCGGCGTGCGGGATCGCGGCTGGATCGCGGCGCTGACCGGCTGCCTGTAGCGGCTCAGTCCAACGCGGGAACCCGTTGTCGCGCGGGCCGTGCCAGTGTCCGGTCGAGCCAACCGGCCAGGATCGTCAGTGGACGAAACTGGCCGATGTCATCGAACGACAGCGGGGCGCCGGCCGGCGCGGTCGTGATGACCGGAATTTTCTTGAGGCGGTGCTGTGGATCCAGCGAACGGGGGCGCCTTGGCGCGACCTGCCATCGGACTTCCGCCCATGGAAGACCGTGTACAACCGATTCGACCGTTGGTCGCGGACCGGGCGGTGGGCAGCAATTTTTCGGGAGCTGGCCGAGGATATCGATGGCGAGTGGCATTCGCTGGATTCGA
>Ga0209992_10003074_pt1 | contig 14498 bp, 18 predicted proteins | sample 2SBtaG_2_FD_182564 | JGI IMG/M metagenome (GOLD analysis project Ga0209992, IMG submission 182564) | Deep subsurface microbial communities from Kolumbo volcano to uncover new lineages of life (NeLLi) - 2SBTROV12_ACTIVE470 metaG (SPAdes)... | ecosystem: Environmental > Aquatic > Marine >... | reverse complement strand
CCTGAGAAAATTAGTTTCAGTGTACGATTTTTTGATTCAGAGAATAATCGTATTTTAGCAGCATTTTTTACAAAAATGTATGATGAAAATATGATTCTAATCTCTGAGAGAAAAAATATCTATGATACTCTAGACCAAAAATTTTCTTCAAAATTTTAAAAAAAAACCTTGTCTGAAAACGACAAGGAGAAAAAATATTATTCTAATTCTTCTTTTTTCTTCTTATCTTTTTCAGATTGTAATTTAGCTAATTCTAATTCTTCGTTTGTATGTTTGAATTTTTTCAATCTGATAGTACATTGTTATGTATCTATAAAAACTGCAGTTTTTTCAACTAAAAATATCACAAAATTATTTCAAAATTTATGCCTAAATTGTATTATTTACTAGTATCCTACTGAATAAATTGGCTTTTTTCCACTCAATCCTAAATTCAAATTCTTTACAGTAATTTTTGCCATTTGCTCTCTTGTTTCCTTTGTAGAACTTCCAATGTGTGGTGCTAGAACTATATTTGAGATTTTAGTTAATGGATGGTTTTTACCAATTGGTTCTGATTCAAACACATCTAATCCTGCACCTGCAATAGTTTTTTTCTTGAGTGCTGAGACTAGATCTTTTTCTTTAATAATTTTTCCACGTGCAGTATTGATTAGAAATGCTGATTTTTTCATTTTTTTGAACACTTTGGAATCAAACATCTCATTGGTTTGTTCTGTATGTGGCACATGAATTGAAATGACATCGCTTTGTGAGATTAGTTTTTCTTGTGAGACATATTTTATGTCCAATACTTTTTCTCTAGATTTTGAAACACGTTTTCTGTTATGGTATATTATTTTCATATCAAATGCCTTTACTCTTTTTGCAAGTGTACTTCCTATTCTACCTAATCCTAAAATTCCCAAAGTTTTTCCTTGAAGATCAATTCCCACATAATCATATGCACCGTAAATTTGACTCCATTTTCCACTTCGAATAATTCTGTCCCCTTCTGAAACCCTTCTCATTATATCTAAGATTAGAGTAAATGCCAAATCGGCAGTTGCATCAGTTAAGACTTCAGGGGTGTATCCCACACGAATTTTTTTTTTAATTGCATGATTGATATCAATATGATCAAAACCTACACTATACGTACTGATCACTTTGAGATTTACAGCATCATCAATCATTTTTTTATCAATTTTATCATATGGAAAACAAATCAGTCCATCAATTACTTTAATTTTATTTTTCAAAATATTTCTGGGAACTGGAATTTTCCCTGAATGAACTTCTATCTGATATTTTTTTCTCAACTCTTTTAATGCAAAGTCATGAAGTGTTCTAGTTAGAAACACTCGTTTTTTTTGCATTATTTCTAAGAATCAGCTAAACCATTTATACGATTTCCTTCTAATCAATTCTGATGCCTTCTAATGTAAAGGAAGAAGAAGAGGAATTTGCAATTTGTGTAGAATGCGCAAATGCTATTGAAAAATGTGTTTGTGTTTGTCCTTATTGTGGAGAGCGTGATGATTGTAAATGTGCCTTGTTTGATGCAGCAACTGGAGGTTGATCAATTTGGTAAAACAGATTATTATTATTCAATATGAAGGTGACATGTTGTGAGCACAGTTGATTTTTCCTGGTTAATTGGTGGTCCACAAGGCAGTGGGGTGGAATCTGGTGCAAATATTTTTTCCCGTGTTTGCGCTGAAATGGGCTATCAGGTATTTGGAAAAAGAGAATTTTACTCAAACATCAAAGGTGAGCATAGCTACTTTACAGTAAGAATTGCTGATAAAAAAATTCACTCAAATGTTAATGATGTCAATTTAATGGCATCCTTTGATGCTGAAACAATTTTTCGTCATTATGATGAAGTAATTTCAGGTGGTGGAATCATTTATGATTCAGATATTGAAAAGATTACAACTGATGCAGTTCATACACTTGATGCACCATTTAAAGAAAGATTACACAAAGAATTAGAATCAAAAAATAAACCATTTACAATTGCTGGTGTTTTAGAAATTGCAAAAGAGAAAGGTGTCTTGTTATATCCCGTTTCCTTCAAATCTATTTTACAAACATTATCTGAAGAAACTGAAAACCCTCGTCTAAAGGGATTAATCAGAATGTACAATGTAATTGGAGTGTCATTGTCTTTGGGTCTAGTAAAGATGCCTCCTGATTCTTTACAAAAAACCATAGAGTCCATCTTTGCAAAGAAACTAGAGATTGCAAAAATTAATCAGATAACTGCAACTTATTCCTACAATTATGCTGCTGCAAAATTTGAAAACTTTGATTACACGTTACCTGGAACACAAAAAGAACCTGGTACTATTTTGATTCAGGGATTTCAGGGAACAGCATTAGGAAAAATGGCATCTGGTTGTAGGTTCCAACCATACTATCCAATTACTCCTGCATCTGATGAGTCTGTATACCTTGAATCAAATGAAATTTTAGAAATTATTGATGATAGGCCAGGTTCTACTGCAGTAATTCAAACAGAAGATGAAATTTGTGCAATGGGAATGACTATTGGTGGTGCTTTAACTGGAACACGTTCTTCTACTTGTACATCAGGACCAGGATTTGCATTAATGACTGAGATGTTGGGCTGGGCAGGAATTAATGAAGTACCTTTAGTAATTACTGCTTATCAAAGAAGTGGCCCCTCAACTGGTCTTCCAACAAGACATGGTCAAGATGATCTTTTATTTTCAGTGTATGCCGGAGCTGGAGATTTTCCAAAAATTGTTTATGCCTCTGGAGAAATTGAGGAGAGTTTCTATGATACAGGAAATTGTTTTAATTATGCTGACACATTTCAGGTTCCAGTAATCCATATGATGGACAAGTTTCATGCAAGTTCTGTTATTACTTGTCCACGATTTGAACCCCAAAAAATTTCAATTGATAGAGGTAAATTATTAGAAAAAGTTGAAGATGGATATAGAAGATTTGAATTTACTGAAGATGGAGTATCTCCACGTTCAAGACTTGGAATGGATAATGGAATCTTTTGGGATACAGGAGATGAGTCAGATGAACAAGGACATATCACAGAAGATCCAGAATTGCGTGTAAAGATGATGGATAAAAGAATGTCTCGATTGGATTTAATTCTTGAGAGAATTCCTAAAGAACAACAAGCAGTATCTTTTGGAGTTGAGGATTTTACAATTATTTCCTGGGGTTCTACTATTGGGCCACTCTTTGATGCAATAGAGATGCTAAAAAAAGATGGAATCTCTATTGGACTAGTTCAGATGAAATTAATGCATCCATTCCCTGGTGAATATGTCACAACATTGATCAAAGACGCTAAAACAATAATTGATGTAGAGGCAAATCAGTCAGGACAATTAGCAAAATTATTCAAACAAAATGTTGGACGTGATGTTGACTATTTTGTTTTAAAATATACTGGACGAGCAATGACTAGCACTGAAGTATATGATTCACTTAAAAGAATTGTACAAAACAAAGCAAACAAACGGGAGGTTTTGATGCATGGCGCTTAAACCCTCTGAATTCAAAACAGATGTCCATAATGATTGGTGTCCTGGATGTGGAGACTTTGGAATAGTCAATGCTATCCAAATGGCACTAGCTGATATGGGTGTACAACGAGACAAGACTGCTATATTTTCTGGAATTGGTTGTTCTGGTAAGACATCTCACTTTATCAACACGTATGGTGTCCACACATTGCATGGGAGAGTTTTAACATTTGCACAAGGGGCCAAGATTGCAAATCCTGAGATGACAATTATTGCTGCAGGTGGTGATGGTGATGGTTTGGGAATTGGTGCAGGTCACTTTGTTGCAGCAGGTAGACGAAATGTAGACATGACTTACATTATTTTTGATAATGGTGTTTATGGATTAACAAAAGGACAAGCTTCACCTACTTTGAAATTAGGAGAAAAAACAAAATCTCTTCCATCTCCAAATACAAATTCAAATGTAAATCCAATTGGGTTGGCAATTGCTAGTGGTTTTACATTTGTAGCTCGAGGTTATTCTTATGATATTAAACATCTCAAATCTATGATAATTCAAGCAGTTAATCATCCTGGATTATCATTTTTGGATGTATTGCAACCATGTCCTACATACAATGATCTTAACACAAGAGATTGGTATGCTGGAGCAGATTTGATGGATGAGGCACAAAAAAGGCATTCAAGAATTTACAAACTAGAAGATCATGGATATGAGCCTATGGTCCATTATGATTCTGAAGTTGAAGTAAATGAGAAATTATCTCAAGCATTAATCAAGTCACTAGAGTGGGGAAACAAAATACCAATTGGGGTATTTTACAAAAATGAAATTACTACTCCATATACTGTTAGAATACAAGACCACATTCCAAATTATTTAGATAATCCTCCAGCACGACAAAATATTTCTAAAGATGGATTTTCTAATACTGATATTTCAAAAATTTTAGATTCACTTGAAGTCTAGTCTATTTTTGTAATTTTGAGGCTATTTCTAGAGTTTCATCTACCATTGTTTTCAATCTCTTTTGTGCATCTTCATTTGAAATTGAATTCTCTGTGACATCATCTGTAGTTAGAAAAACTGCTTTAGGATTTGTTATTACTCTAAAATATGATAATAATTGAGTCAATAGAGTTTGGACATCTGTAAATCCAATTTGTCCTGCAGCTAAAATTGTGATTCCTGCAACTTTACCTTCTGTTTTTTTATAATTGATATATTCAAACAAATTTTTCAGAGCAGAACTAAAAAATGAATTGTAAATTGGAGTTCCAATTAACCACACATCTGCATCTGTAATTGCTTCAGCAGCATTCTTTGTTGCATCATTGTATTCATCCTCGTATCCTCTATAACATTCAATTTGACCATCAGACAAATTGATCAATTTTGTTTCTACATTTTTTGATTTGGCATATTCATAAACATACTTCATTAAAATCTGAGTATTGGCATTTTTTCTTGGACTGCCAGAAATTACAACAACTTTCATGTTTTCATCAATTTACCTTTGTATTTAAATTTCAATGAAAATCAATCAGAAATCTCAATCATTTTTCTACCACAGTTTGGACATGATATATTTGGATTTCTTTCAACTAGTGTCATTGGCAAATGACAATTATCACAATCCCAAGTTGGCATTAGTTTTGTGATACAAAAATAGAATATACTGGTATGCTTGATTACTTCAAACAAACCCTCAATATTCAGCCTCAAAAACAATAATTATCTCTATAAACTAGGAAGTTTATAGGCAAGTTTTATGGAATATTATTTTATCTTTGAACATTCCTGAAGCAAATAAAATTTTTAGAAAATCTATCCTCAAAGGTTTTTTTGAGCCAGAATTAGTTGGCCTTGATTTTAAAAAATCATCTGAAAAACATCCTACAATTAATGATGATGGCCTAATGCAATCTGATTTGTTGCATATCTTTTTTGATCTTGAAACTGGTTCTGATTATCCTGATGGTGATGAATGGTTTATTGTAGATATGTTATTTCCACATGATGTTAAAATTCCTGACAACCTAAAGGGAACTGATTATTTTACAACTCTATTCATTGATGAAGGTGTAACATATTGGCATCATCGTGAATTAATTCGTTACAAGTATGGAAAATCAAAGAAACTTGATGAGGCTTTGGGTTTTCTCGAATCAAAATACAAAGAACTTCATGGATTATTAGAACCATTACAAAAAGATCTCAAATAATTTCTTCCCATGACTCCTTGTTGAAAATATATTTTTTATTTTCAGCTAATGCTGTACTTAGACGCCATCTAACTGATTCTGAATCAAATTTGTAATCAATCTCTGAAATTCCTGCAGGTGTTTTTTGAGGATCTAAATGATATGGTAGTAGTTCCAATACTGAATCTATTTTCTCAACTGCGTTATTGAATTTCTGTCTGTCTTCAATATCAATTACAAAAATGATTTTTGGAACTCCTGAAAAATTAATCTCAATTTTTAGAGCATTGCTACTTCCTCGTCTTCTTTTAATTTCCTTCAAAACTGATTTGACTTTTTCCCAACGTTTGAAATCAAACCACTGAAAAAATTCTTCATTAAATGTAAGTGGGATTTTTATCGCCAAGAAACTCACAAAATTCTCATCATTTACATCAATTTCTTCTTGAATAATTGTAAAGTGGGAATTGAGAAATCCATAGAGTACTTCAATCTCCCAGGGTGAAACCCCATAGTATTGTAATGTGACTTTTAGATTTTCAACCATTAATAATAAAACTCAAAAATTGTAATTAAAGCTTCAATCTAGAGCCATTTTATGACTAATTGACCTTAAAATTAAAATTATATGGATAATGGTGCTACTATATCCATGAAGAAAGAATATGTAGTGAAAAGTATTGATTCTGCACCTGATGGTGCACCATATGTCGTAGTTTCATTATCATCTATTAAAGATCTTAAAGAAGGAGTTCAAAATCCACAACAACCCCCATTTGGATCACCTAAAGTCATGGGATTCTCAAACATGAATGACATGATGAAGGATCTAAACAAGATGATGAGTGGAATGGGGGGAGGAATGGGTGCACAAGGTTCAGTAACTCAACTCAAACTTGAGATGCATGAATACAAAGAAATGGGTCTCTCAGTAGGTGATAAGGTATTTTTGGATATGACTAAAGCCGAGTCACTTGGTGTTTAATCTACCAGACAGTATCAAAAAATTTCCAGCCATAAAATGCAGCTATTGTCCCAATTACAAATAACATGGGTTTCCATGCAAATACTGGAATTCCAGGTGTTGCAAGTTTAACTTTGTAATTATCTACAATTTCTGAAATGTTTTGCTTTATTTTATCATGCCAAACACTATACTCTACATGATATTTTTTTAGAATTTCTTCTACCTCATAAACTACTGGAGTTCTTTGAGAGAAAAGATGTTGTAGATAATCTCTTGACACTTCAACTTCTGCATGAATTCCAATTAATCCTTTTTTCAAATCAACCATTCTTACATGCATCTCCCATGGTTTTTTTAATTTCAAATTTAATCCGTTTCCGATTTGGTCTGGTTGTTTATGTTCAAACTTTACTTTGGTAAATCCCTCTTCTGAGAAAATTTTCATCAATTCCTCAAAACTCTTCTTTACAACAATGTGGAGTTGTTCAACACCTTCTTTACTATCGACATTAATTTTGTGTTTTAATCCATCTAGAAATGAAACAGTTTTTGGATATGTGGTAACGTACTCCATGAATTTTTCACAAAAATCCTCTATTTAAAGCAGAACCAGTTTTACTGACTATGTTTTGGTGGATTTGTTAATCCTCTAACATACACACATTGATCAGGGGATATTGCCATCTCATACGGATTGATTTTTCTATCTGTTAGTTTTGCACCTGATTCTCTGACAATTGAAAATGGTTTTGATTCTGCACCTTCTCCCATTTTGTGATTAGCAATAGTTGCAATGTTGTCAACTACTGCCTGAAATGTTACTTTTAGTGGATTACCATCAAGATCTTTTTTTGATCTCATATCTAAAACAGGTTCAATTCCTGCACATGCAATTGCAACACCTGATGTTCCAATCCTTGCAGGCATTAGTCTGCTATCTACTAGAATAATCCCAACATGAATTAACATCTTTAAGAAAATTTTTCTGCGTAGTTGTTCTGCAACAAGGTATGGATTTGTAGGGTATAAAATTATTTTATCTTTTTTTGCATTTGATTTGTCAATTCCTGCATTTGGTGCCATGATATTATCAGACGATGTAATAACAAATCCTCCAATTCCGCCGAAGATTTTATCTGATTCTCTGATAATTATTTCTGCAATTTGCGGTTTTAATTGGTATGTTTCAGAAATTTCTTTACCTATTACAGATGGTTTTACATTTTGTATATCTATGACTCTACCTTGTGAATTTGAAATAAATTTTGTAGATATTACAAGAATATCTCCTTCCTGTAATTTTTCATTATTTTTTTCTAATGTTTCAAATAATGTCTCAAATACATCAAATTCTCCCTCCATTCTCTTTGATAGGAGTGGTAAAACAGTTAATGCCATAGTTTTGTGAGAATTGTTTTTCTTTTTTATTGTTCTGTAAAGCTTTTAATCTGTAGGACTAGCTTTTTTGATTATGAATATTGTTGAGAAAATTCTTGCACGTGCATCTGGAAAATCTTCAGTCTCACCTGATGATGTAATTTTTGCAAATGTCGATAAGGTAATGATGCATGATGTATCAGGTCCTGGTGTTCTCAAAGTATTTGATAAATTAAAGAATCAAGGAATTCCAGTTGACAAATTATGGGATCCTACCAAAGTTTGGGTAGCAGAAGATCATTTTGTTCCTTCAGCAGAAAAAGTATCAGCTGAAAATATTGTAAAATTATCAAAATTCACAAAAAATTATGGAATTGAAAAACATTTCAAGTATGGGATGGGACAATATGGAATTTGTCATACTCTATCTCATGAAGAAGCAATGGTGATGCCAGGTGATGTTTATGTTGGTGGTGATTCTCATACAAACACTACTGGGGCATTAGGTGCATTTGCATGTGGATTAGGACATACTGATATTGCATATGTTTTGCTTAATGGAAGAATTTGGTTTAAGGTTCCTGAAACAATTTACTTTAAGCTAAATGGAAAGTTACCCGACCATGTAATGGCAAAGGATTTGATTCTAAAAATTATTGGAGATATTGGAAATGATGGAGGTGCATATAGAACTATGCAGTTTGGAGGAAGTGGTATTGATGAGATGTCAGTTGAAAGTAGATTAACATTATGTAACATGACAACAGAAGCTGGTGCCAAGAATGGTATAGTTGAACCAGATCAAAAAGTAGTTGATTATCTTTCAAGTAGAGGTGCATCAAATATCCAATTGATTAAAGGAGATGCTGATGCAGAATACGCCAAAGTCTTTGAATATGAAAGCTCAGAGATGGAACCAACTATTGCAAAACCATTTTCTCCAGATAATGTTACAATAGTTAGAGAAGCCCCTACAGTTGAATTAGATAAATCCTACATTGGCTCTTGTACTGGTGCAAAATATGAGGATTTGGAGGCTGCAGCTAAAATTCTAAAGGGCAGAAAAGTAAAGATTAGAACTGAAATTTTACCTGCCGCAATTTCAATTTATAAAAAAGCAATGGAGAATGGTCTCTTGAAAATTTTCTTGGATGCTGGAGTTACTGTTGGACCTCCAACATGTGGTGCCTGCTGTGGTGCACACATGGGAGTTTTAGCTAAAGATGAAATCTGCATTAGTACCACTAATCGAAATTTCCCAGGTAGAATGGGACATGTTGAATCTCAAACCTATCTTTCATCTCCAATGGTTGCAGCAGCATCAGCTGTAACTGGAAAAATTACTGATCCGAGGGATTTGTAATGAAAGGTAACATCATAAAATATGCTAGAGATAATATTGACACAGATGTAATCATTCCAGGTCAGTATCTAAAAATTCATGATTATGCAGAACTTGCAACTCATGCAATGGAAGGGTTAGATCCTGATTTTCATTCCAAAGTGAAGGAAGGTGATTTTATCTTATCTGGGAAAAATTTTGGATGTGGTTCAAGTAGAGAACATGCTCCTATTGCTTTGTCTCATTGTGGGGTAAAGGCAGTTTTGGCATTATCTTTTGCTAGAATTTTTTATAGAAATGCAGTTGATGGCGCATTTTTGTTACCAATTGAAATTGATCAGGATGCATATGATGGAATTACAGAAGGTGATGAAATTGAAATTGATGTTGCATCAAATGAAATTAAAAATAACACAAAAAATCAAACATACAAAATGAAACCATTTTCAGAAATTATTGGAAAAATTATTGCTGCCGGTGGTCTTTTCAAATACAAGCCAGACTTGGATTAAAATGGGAAAAACTCTTTTTGAAAAAATTTGGGATTCTCATCTTGTTGAAGAAAAACAAAATGAACCATCTTTAATTTACATTGATAGACATCTAATCCATGAAGTAACATCCCCTCAGGCATTTGATGGATTACGAATGAATAACCGTAAAGTAAGACGCCCTGATTTGACCATTGCAACAATGGATCATAATGTTCCAACAAATGACCGCTCACTTCCTATTTTAGATCAAACATCATCAGTCCAAATCAAAACTTTGGAAAAAAATTGTAAAGATTTTGGAATCACTTTATTTGATATGAATAGTCCAAATCAGGGAATTGTTCATGTAATTGGTCCTCAATTGGGGATTACTTTACCTGGAGCAACTATTGTTTGCGGTGATAGTCACACATCTACTCATGGAGCTTTTGGTGCTCTAGCCTTAGGAATTGGGACTAGTGATGTAGAGCATGTATTGGCCTCTCAAACTATGTGGCTTGAAAAACCAAAACCCTTTGAGATTAGAGTAGAGGGGAAAAGAAAAAATCCTCATGCAGTATCTGCCAAAGACATTGTACTATCTATTATCAAAAATATTGGAACTGGTGGCGGAACTGGAACTGTAATTGAATATCGCGGTCAAGGGATTACTGATTTGTCTATGGAGCAGAGAATGACTATCTGTAACATGTCAATTGAGGCAGGAGCTCGTGCTGGATTAATTGCCCCAGATGAGAAAACATTTGATTATCTTCGAGATAGAGAATTTACTCCAAAAAATTATGATGCCCTAGTTGATGATTGGCAAGAAAATCTAAAAACAGATGATGATGCAAAATTTGAAAAACAATTTACTTTACACATTGATGATATTGCACCCCAAGTAAGTTGGGGAACAAATCCTGGAATGACTTGCGATGTTACTGAATCCATTCCATCTCCTGATGATTATTCAAACGGTGATTCTAATCAAAAGAAAGGTGCAGAAAAAGCATTAGAGTATATGGATTTGAAATCTGGAACATCGATTACAGATATCAAAATTAATCGTGTCTTTATTGGTTCATGTACTAATGCTCGATTAGAAGATTTAGTAGAAGCATCAAAAGTAATTCAAGGAAATAAAGTATCATCAGATGTTAGAGCTATGGTAGTGCCTGGTTCTCAAATGGTAAAAAAACAAGCAGAAGAGATGGGTCTTGATAAAATTTTCATTAATGCTAATTTTGAATGGCGTGAAGCTGGATGCAGTATGTGTTTAGGGATGAATCCTGATATTTTATCTCCTGGTGAGCGATGTGCTAGTACCTCAAATAGAAATTTTGAGGGAAGACAAGGTACTGGCGGACGGACCCATTTGGTTAGTCCCGTGATGGCTGCTGCTGCTGCAATTAATGGTCATTTTGTTGATGTTAGAGAGTTGGAGTTGAATTAGATGGAACCCTTTGAGAATGTTCAGAGTATAGTGACTCCTCTTGATATGGTAAATGTTGATACTGATCAAATTGTTCCAAAACAATTTTTAAAATTAGTTCAAAAATCAGGATTTGGAAAGTTTCTATTTTTTAATTGGAGATTTGATGAAAACGAGAATCCAAAATCTGATTTTGTTTTAAATGATTCAAAATATCAAGACTCTAAAATTTTGATTGCAGGAGATAATTTTGGATGTGGCTCAAGTCGAGAGCATGCAGTGTGGGCATTACAAGATTATGGTTTTTCTATTGTTATTGCACCCTCTTTTGCTGATATTTTCTTTAGTAATTGTTTCAAAAATGGATTACTCCCTATTACTTTGGATCAAAAAATAGTTGAATCACTTCAGCAAGAAACTAACCCTATTCATGTTAATTTGGAAAAACAAATAATCAAAACTGATTCTCAAGAAATTTCTTTTGAAATTGATTCTCACAAGAAAAAAATTCTCCTAGAAGGATTAGATGATATTGCTCAAACTTTTCAATTAGAAGATAAAATTACAGAATTTGAGAAAAACTCTACAGTCCCATCTGTTTTATGATCTTTTTTACTGTTTTTTGATTTCGCTCTAAGATCATAGGGGATTCTGCATCAATCCATTCTGAATCACCAATATCAAAAGCACTAATTTTTCCTTCTTTGGATAATTGCTGCAAAATATCAAATGATAGATTAATTTCCTTTTTCTTTAATTTCTTTATTCTTTTTATGATGTCAGGTCCTAGCATGTAAATCCCAAGACATTCAGATAGTTGTAATTTCATTACTGGTTTTTCTTTGAATTCTTTGATAATTCCATTCTCAACAATTGCAAATCCTGTCTCTTCTTTTCTTTTTGTTCTAGTAGCTATTGTTGCAGAACTTTTCTTTTCTTTGAAAATATCTTTCATTTTTTTGATATCTACTGCACACAAATTATCTACAAACCATAGTAAAAATTCAGATTCTCCTTTGAGTTTTTTCTCAATGTGAAGTAAATCCCCTCCAGTACCACTTTGTGAATCTTGAATAAATGAAATATTTTTTTGATTTCCAAAATAGTTTTTGATTTGTCCTCCCAATCCATTAAAATCAGAAACTATGATGACCTCTTTTACAAAATTAAATGATTTTAGATATTTTACGACATAATCAATTAATGGCTTGTCATCAATTGGTGACATTGCTTTTGGAAAGAATTCAGTATATGGTTTGCCTCTAGTTCCTTTACCGCCTGCTAAAATTACAGCCTTCACAGTCTAACGGTATGATTTCTGTTTTCTTCTTCTTGCACCAGGTCCGCCAAATTTCTTTGGTTCTTTTCTTCTGGCATCTCCACTGATTAGATATTTGTCAAAATCAGCAATTCGTTTTCTGAGATCCTCTCTGGTAGATTTTGGGAATGGGTGGTCTTTAGGCTCTTTTTTGGATTTTGTCCATCCTGTAAGTGCTCTTGAGATTCCAGTTGCAACTGCGCTGGCTTGTCCCATAAAACCGCCTCCTCTTACTCTAACAGAAATATCAATTTTGTCTCTTAAATCACCTGTAATTTCTAGTGGTGCTAGAATTACTTCACGTGCAGTTTCTTGTGGAATCATTTCAACTGGAACGTTGTTGATTCTAATTTTACCTTGACCTTTTGTAATGTAAATATGTGCACTAGCTGTTTTTCTAGTTGCAAAATAAATTTCAGTTTTTGGAACAGTCATTCAGTCCACCCTATTACTCTGCATAATTCGCCCATTGTTGTATAGTTTGATGCAGCTTTTCTAATCAATGCTTTCTCAAATTGAATTTTTTCAAGTGATTTTAATTCTTTTGGTGAACCAATGTATGCTCTTAGTCTTTTGAATGCTGTAACTCCTGATGGTTTTCCTTCATAAGGTAACATTCCACGAATCATTTTTGAGATGATTGTATCTGGTCTTCTGTAATGCACAGGTCCATGTTTGTAATTGATAATACTGTTAATTTCTAAAAATTCTCTATACTCTTTGATGAGATTATCTCTAGTTCCACTGTACATAATTTTTTCACAATTAACTAGTGCCACTCTGTTTCCTTGAATCAATAATTTTGCAACATGTGATGATAGTCTGCCTGCTATGTGGTTTGTTGCATCTACAACAATAGGTCTATCAGTTCTGACTACTGTTTCTTGTTTAGCTGTTCGAATGGATTTGTTTAATCTTCCATTAGCCAAGTAGTACGACTCCTTTTCCAGTTGGGTTTTGCTCGATTAGTTTTGAATGGCTGATTAGTTTTCCACCTTTTGCTGTGATTTTGTTTGCAGCAGAATCTGAAATTGAAAATGAACATAATGTAATTTTATGACCAATATCTCCTGTTCCTAGGACTTTGCCTGGGAAAACTACTGTATCGTTTTCTTTGGTTAGTTGTGCTATTCTATTCAAGTTGATATCTCGTCTTGCAATTGATGGTTTTAGGGCATATTCTGCTAGTTTTGCCCAAATTGGGGCATCATTTTTAGTTGATGCACTCTTTAGATCTTTTGCCATGCGTATTACGACTTGATTAGTCATGTGAATAATGCGGTTTAAAACCCAAATATAATGTGTATGCTTGAATTATTCTTTAATTTCATCGATCATTACTTTGAAATCATTTAATTTGTTGCTGACTTCATCAATTCCTGATAAAATAATCTGTTCTGGTTTTAGTGCACCTGTTGATTCTATTGTAAGTGTACTTTCACCTTCTTTATCAGTATCAGTTAAAGTTGCAATATTTGATGAATTCCATTTTGCATGTTCTGTTCCACGTCCTAATCTTGCATAACATTCCATTTTGATTTGTTGACCTGGTGCAAGTTGAACAATTGGAATTTTATCTGAAATTGGTTTAATTGAATCATCTTCTGATATTAAATCACTTGAAAGAATTGTTCTAGTCTCATTTGATACTCCTGAATCTAGTACTAACATTACCTTACAATTAGTACAACCTGTCTCACTGTGACAATCACATTTTGATGGTTCATTGAATCGTGACAAGTCAGTTTTTAGTGGAATTAGTCCTAATCTATGTGCTATTCCTTCATCTGCTAGTACTGAGGAATTTTGAATAATATCTACTGTATCAATTGCAAAAACTGGAACACCATTAAGACATACACGCCTAAGGGCATTGGC
>Ga0209992_10003073_pt1 | contig 14498 bp, 11 predicted proteins | sample 2SBtaG_2_FD_182564 | JGI IMG/M metagenome (GOLD analysis project Ga0209992, IMG submission 182564) | Deep subsurface microbial communities from Kolumbo volcano to uncover new lineages of life (NeLLi) - 2SBTROV12_ACTIVE470 metaG (SPAdes)... | ecosystem: Environmental > Aquatic > Marine >... | reverse complement strand
CAACACCTGTTCCGCTAGCTGGATAGCTTGCTTCTAACCATTGTACCTCACCAATGTTCCATCTGATTAATGATGAACCGACTACAGTTTCATCCTCTGAGAATTCAAAGGAGACAGTAAGTCCGTCATCGTCGTCAGTTTGTAGGAAACCATCAGTTGGTCCAGAACCAGTGGTTCTTGGGTTAGTGTCATCACTCTCATCACCATCTGCATCGTGAGCAAATCCAGTAAGGATAACTTCACCTGTGAAGATGCCGGTATCAGTACCAGTTTCGACGAGTTTGTAGTTGTCAAGATCGAATCCTCTGGTGGAGATCTTTATTGGATCAACATCAGTATTTCCGACTTCATCAACTAAGTCACCGTCGAAGTTATGATCAGGAGCTACGATAGTAATGTAGACCTTATCGGTCCATGAGTAGACTTTTTGGTCAAGCTCTACAGTTGCACCAAAGTTTGAAGTAAAGATTGTCAAGTTGACATCTTCATCTTCATCACCAACAAAGTCAGATCCACTTGGACCCCAATCAGTATATTCTAGGATAGATTCCTCTCCTCTTTCAAGGCGGTCTCCATCTAGTTCTTCAGGGATTTCGATAACAATCTGGAAGATACCAGTACTGTCACCTGTTTCTCTAAAGGCTGATGGTTCAGGATCGAAGGCTGCTGCATTTGTATTACCACCTAGGTCACCCATAGTGATAGTAGCTGCATCAGAATCCCATTCGATCAAGTCCAAGTCATAAGTTTCTGCACCATCATTGTCCAAATCAAGGTCTGGCTCAATGAGGGTTAAGATCATATCAGATCCGATAATGTATACAGACTTGTCAGATTGTAAGACACCATTTCTTAGGTCGAAAGTAGCAGAATCAGTAACAGTGTTTGGATCACCTGAAGCATCAGCTGGATCAGTGTATTCTATTTGGAGAATATCTCCTTGTAAGATACAATAATCTGTGCCGGTTGCTGGGGCAACGTCAAATCTGTCCTGTACACCAGTACCAGAAGTACCAATAGTGTTGGTATAATCTTCTGTGTCTGGACAAGTGCTACTTGCTGGACCGTCAGTATATCTAATGTCAAAGTCTAACTCGAAAATACCTGCATCTGGTGCGATTTCAACTAATGGTCCGAGTTGTCTAATTGCTAGATCCTCGGCATCGTTGGTTCCGTCGCCGTCATCATCGTTGGTTAGTGTACCAGCGAAATCGACTGCGTCGTCACCTACATCGAGTGTACCATCAGAAGCTGCTGCATTTCCTGCATATCCCAATACGACTGTGTCAGAACCTCTGATAACAGAGATCTTGACTGGTCCTACTGGAGATGCTGCAGTATTTTCAGCAATTTCATCTTCACCACTTGCGGATATGTCAAAGTCTGGGTCGTTAACTCTAATGTGGATAGTTAGATCACCACTTGCTAAGAATTCACCGCTTCCAATTGTGCTTCCGTCATCAGTCATACCAGTTGCGTGAACTGGGAAGATTGATCTACCTTCTGGAGTTTCGGTAGTTGTTACACTAGCGAAATCATCAGGTATGCCGAAAGGAACTGGATAAACGGTTCTGTCTAGGCTAACAGAACCAGTGTTGGCTCTGACGCCTGCAGAATCACCGACTTCAATGATTTCACCAGATGCATCTCTAAAGTCAACATAGTTAACTTCAATGTCGAGACCGGTTACGGACTCGGTTGTACCTGGGGAACCTGTTGTACCTGCGGCTGGACAATAGATGCTAGGAATTTGGAAGTCACCAATGAAGATACCAGAGTCTTGTGAGGTTTCAACTAGAGTAAATCCAGTTGCACCTAGACCGGTATCAGCACCGGATTCTTCTAATTCATTAGAACCTGTTGCTGTTTCACCATCGCTGGTACATGTGTCATCTGCTGGAGTTGTCCACAATGTATCATCGAAGGTGATATCTAGGATTCTTCCTAGATCACCAAAGGATAAGTCAGTGATTAAGTCTTCTTCTCCTACTTGATCAAAGACATCATCTGCTGTATCAGATACAACAGTGTAGATATCTACCAAGTCGGAGTCAGTGTTAAGATCTAAGTCTTCTAAAGTGATAGTAACTGTGTCAGCTGTCTTGTAGGAATCAGAATCAAAAGATACAATACCAGAGTGGCTTGGAGCCTCTTCTTGGTCTGCAACTTGTGTAGATACACCATCAGCACCTAGGTCCAGATAATTAACTCTTGGAGAGTCTTCATCTGTTAGGTCTTCAATTACGATGAATGATGGATCATCTGCAATTGGGGATAGACCTGTGTAGGTTTCTACATCAAGAATATTGACTTGGTTAACCATGATGTATTCCAAGCTACCTTCGAAGGTACTTGTATTATCACCAGATTCTTCCACTTCAATTCTTATGATTTGGTTTGAAACTCTTTCGCCAGATTCATCACCGTCACCGTTAAAGCCGAATGTGAAGAAGTCAGCAACGATTGCTTCGTTAATTCCTGCACTGAGATCAGTTCCGTTGTTCCATGTAAACAATAAACCAATTCTATCGGTTGATACAACATCAAATATTGCATCGTTGATCTTGTTATAAGCATCACCGTTAGTTGTTGAGTTTAATGATGTAATAGATTGGGAACTAGTATCATTGGCAAGGTTGATTGCGGTTACATCTGCTATTGATCCAGTAGTAATGATTGCTGCTGAATTGTTTAACAGGTAAACTTTGAAATCATCTGTTCCATTGATACTTCTCAAATCCATATTGAACAAGTTAAAGCCGTGTAATCTATCGTCGATTGTTGAACCGGATGGATCAGCAATACTTCCGAATAGTTCTTCAGCGGTAACTCCTAGATCAATTACAAGTGTGTTAACATCTGTAGTTGATGCGTCAATATCAGATAAGATAGCTCTATGACTAAATTTGTCAACTTCGACTGTTGCGGTTTCGTTAGTACCACCAGTAAATGTTACAGAATTGATACCAGTTGTGGTATGAGTTCCAAATGCTGGGTTGTGTGTACTAAAGACTGCAGATTCAACAGAATCACTACCAGTTTCGGTTTCACCCAAAGTGAATGGGTCACCGGTTGATAATGAAGGAATTAATGGAACATCTGGATTGTTAAGATCCAAATCTTCATCAACTCTACTGTTTTGGTTTGCATCACCGTCAACTAAAACGACTGGAATTTCTTCACCAGAGTTCCATTCATCGTCGACTGGTTGAATATCGATTGTACCGAAATCAAAGCCTACGAGAACAGTCTTTGGTGTCTCATTGTAATCTATGCTGGCTGATACACCTCTTGTTGCATTAGATGCAATTTGGAGGTTAGATACATCAGATTCATCATAGTTTGCAAAGAGACCTGCGTTTGAGGATAGTTCAGTAAAGGTTACTGGTTGGTCACCTTTTCCAATGGACTGGCCATCGGTACCAACATCAGATGCTTCAATGGTTGCGGTTCCGTTAGTAGCAGAATCACCGTTGTCGACAATTCTTAATACTTCGTTACCTGTTCCTTGAGCATCTAAGTCGATAAGTAAGATACCATTATCTTCAAACATAAAGTCGTCAGATCCTAGGTTACTGGTTATGTCTACTGCACCTGTAGTACCATCTGCTTCAGCTTCTCCATTTTCATTGAAGAGTTGATAAACGACGGTATTGTTAGCTGCATTAGTTCCCCATGTCCAGGAATCTTCGTCAGTTGGGTCAATGTTTAGTTGTACGTCAGTTAATGTAAGGTGTACTTGTGCACCAGTTGGGAATACAGTACGGTCAGATTCTAGATTTGCAAATTGATCAACAGTATCAAAAGTTAATGTGGTTGATTGAGTACCACCACCTTTGTTATAGTTAACTACAACACTACCAGTTGGGTTCAAGTCATAGACTTGAATTACTGGCCATGTTCCGTTTGCCCATCCGATTTGTCCGTTAATTGTACCACCTGCTGTGTTGGTGTTGATTGTTTTGTTTTCTCTGATTACGTTCATTGTATCAGCACCTGCTAGGTTTGCACCTGCGGCAATACTACAAGCAGCGGTGTAATCACCGTGAGTACCAGTAGTTGCTCTAGGGAAGAACACACCGACAGTGTCGGTAAATGTTACATCACCAGCATTTGAAGTGTTACTACAAGGATCACCAAAGTCCAGACCTTCGCCTGAATCTTCGGCTTGTGTAAGATCTGCAGCTATTGCTGCATCAGAGTCTGCAAAGTAACCATACCAGTTACCGTCAGTAGCTTGGGCCATTCTCAGGTCTTTGCCTTGAACAGTAACGTCTGGTTCACCTTCACCTTCATTTGTATCACTAATGTCAGAATCAATTACAACTACTTCGATGACCATAGGGCCAGCCATGTAGTTGTCAAATTGAGAGTTTTCTGCGGAAACAAATAGGTTAGCGTTGGCTGCATGTGCTGCTGGCATTACACCAGGAATAGCAAATGTCATACCACCGGCTAACATAATTGTCATTAATGTAAGACTAGTTATTTTACGTCCTATTTCGTTATTCATGTTATTGATAATTTTCTTAAAAATTAGTATAAAAGGCTAATGGACGAATTGTCCACAATTAACGTGTTTTTTGTAATTATTTTATGAAAAATTAAGATTTAATATAATTCCCACATTATTTGATCATAATAATTACAGTTTCTCCTATGAAATATCAAATGATCGTCAGATTTTTTACATTTTATGTATAATTTATGAAATTTTTATAGCCTATTTTATGCCTTGATCTCTTTTCCTAAAAGAGATTTGTATAGTGAGATTGCATCAGTCTCATCTTTTGGGCCTACAACAACGGCTGAGCCTCGTTTCATGAAACTTACAGATAATTCATTGGTTCTCAAAGATAATCCCAAGTCTCCTTGATTATCAATTGTAAATCCTTTCTCTTTTCCAATTGCAGTAACTCCATTTACATCAAGATCAAATGTTTCAGTTGGAGTTATAGAGTAAGTTCTCTTGCCACGATTACGTCCACATAATTCTTCTAAAATTAATTCTTCTTTTGTAACAACTTCTAGCTTACCTGTTCCACATATTGGACATTCATCAGCTCTAAATGTTCTAGTACTGTTAAAATCTAAATTTTCTAAATCAATATGTAAAATTCGTTGGGAAAGATTAGGTTCTTTTCCAGTAATTATTTTTACTGCTTCTGAAACTTCAATAGCACCAACAATAGAAAGTATGGGTGGATGAACTCCTTCAATACTACATGTTGGCATTGTATCTTCGTCTAATTCAGGAAACATACAAAAATAACATGCGGATTTTTTTGGTAAAACAGTAAATGCTTGTCCAGAAGTTCCAACGGCAGCTCCTGTAACAAATGGAATTCCAAAATTTACACATGCTTTGTTTAATGCATATCTTGCATTGACACTATCAAGTGCATCAATAACAACATCACATCCTTCAACTACTTCTAATGCTGTATAATCATTTACAGAAACAGCTAGAGCTTCAATTTTACAATCAGGATTTAATTTCTGCAATTTTTTTGCAGCAATCTCAACTTTAACTTGTCCCACATCATCTTCATCAAACATCATTTGTCTATGTAGATTTGATAATTCTATTACATCTCTGTCAACAATACGTAAAGTTCCTATTCCCATTGTAGCTAATCTAGAAATTATTGGATGTCCTAAACCTCCAGTTCCTACAACACAAACTTTAGCATTTTTTAATTTTAATTGTCCACCATAACCAATTTCTTCCAACATTACTTGTCTTGAAAATTTGTCTAGTTCTTTTGAAGAGAGTTCTTCTGAACCACCTGCAACTGCGGGTAAAATGTAAACTTCATCACCATCTTTTAGATCAGTTTCCATTCCATTTGCAAATTTTGCATTTTTGCCATTAATGTAAATATTAATCAAAGAACGTGGAGTTCCATCACCTTCTAGGACTCTACGCTTAAAATCATCGCCTAATTGTTCAGAGATTTTAGCAAATGCATCCTGTAAGGACTCTGCTGAAATTTCAGTTTTTTTCTCACCACCACCAGCATTTAGTACCGATGGAATTGTAAAGATAATATTTGCCACTAATTTACAACCGCCGATATTTCACCAATGTCTGCTTTCATGACCGTTGGTTTTTGTAAAACTTCCATTATAGATTCAGTTGCTTTCAATCCATTACCAGTTACATAACATACTACTTTGTCATTTCTATCAATTTTTCCTTGTTCAACCATTTTTTGAAGAACAGATATTGAAACCCCACCTGCAGGTTCTGTAAATATTCCTTCAGTTTGTGCAAGTAGTAAAATTGCATCAAGAATTTCCTTATTGTTTGATTCTTCTGCAAATCCATTATACTGTGCTAAACGTTTCAAAACATATCGACCATCTCCAGGATCACCAATTGCTAAACTCTTTGCAACGGTATCTGGGTTTTCAACTGGGATAACTTCCTTACTATTTTTCTTAAATGCATCAACGATTGGTGCACATCCATGTGGTTGTGCTGCAATCATGTGCATATTAGATACATCATCAAGTAATGAAACAGTTTGCAATTCTTCAAACCCTTTACAAATTGCATTAAGCATTGCACCACTTCCCACTGGAATAATTAATTGATCGGGTACTTGCCAGTCAAGTTGTTCTGCAACTTCATATGAAAATGTTTTAGATCCTTCAACATAATGAGAACGCATGTTAATGTTTACTATACCAATTCCTTTACTGTCACCAATCTGTGCTGCAATTCTATTTGCATCATCATATGTTCCATCAACTGCAATATAGTTTGCACCGTAAGATAACGCCTGAGCAATCTTAGCCATCTCAATGTTACTTGGAGCAAATACATGACATGGTAAACCAGCTTTAGCTGCATGTGCTGCAGTTGCAGATGCTAAGTTTCCAGTAGATGCACAACCTACTGCATTTAATCCAAATTCTTTAGCTTTAGATATTGCAACGCCAGCAGGTCTATCTTTAAATGAAAACGTAGGATTTACAGAATCATTTTTTATGTAGAGATTGTTTAATCCTAATTTTTTTCCTAGATTATCAGCTTTGATAAGAGGAGTCATTCCTGCACCAATACTTACAATATTGGATTTACTCTCTATTGGAAGTAATTCAAAATATCTCCAATAGGTATGCTCACGATTTGTGAATGTTTCTTTTGTAAGTGTAGGAAAATCATATTTTACATCAAGTGGCCCAAAACAATCTTCACAAACATACTTGAAAGCTGTATCATACTCTTTTTTGCATTCTCTGCATTGTAACGATGTTCTAGTCAAGATCAATACCTCCTTTGAGAATATAGATAAAAAATCCTAATATCAAGTTAAGTAATACTTAATTTTAAGTATTAAAAAATATAATGATTAATAGTTATCATAAGGGGAAAAATAGGAAAGTTAGAATTTTTAATGATGAGGAAGGTTTTTAGAGATTTTCCATAAGATAATTTTTGTGAATGGTAAAGTAATAATTCCAATAGGGGTTGGAATAATAATTATTGTGGGAATCATTGTAACGTACAATCAAGATTCAGAAATTCTAAAACCAAATAATGAATTTAATATAGAAAATAAAACTTCGGGAAATCCCATAATAGATGAAAAATTAAATGAGATTCAAAAAAAAGCATCTGAAAATTATTTTGAACCTGCTCCAAGAAATTGGCAAACTTCAGGTCCATTTCAAATTGATCGATCTGAATATCTAATTGGTGAGAAAATTTTTCTAAAAATCAATGGGTTAGATCAAAATGAAAAAGGGCAAATTGGATTCTTAAAGCAAACAAATGAAACTCATTATACAGTATTTCAAACAATATCATTTGACGGAAACAGTAAAAGTCAATTTAATTATTACACAGATATTAGATTAATTAAGCAATTAGATTTATGTTCGGTAGAGGATATTATAGGTGAGTGGACAGTTGTTTTTAGAGGTACAGAACATCCTAATTTGAAATTTGAAATAATAAATAAATTTATTCCCGGTGAGGAAGACTCTTTTGAACCTGTATGTTAAATTATTTTTTTAAATTATTGTGAAAACAAACTTTTTCACCTGTATGACAAGCAGGTCCAGATGGTTCAACAAGGTAAATAATTGCATCAGAATCACAATCAACTAAAATATCTTTTATTTTTTGAATATTACCAGATTCTTCACCTTTCATCCAAAGTTTATTTCTAGAACGACTCCAAAACCAAGAATTACCCGTTTTTTTTGCAAGTTCTAAAGATTCTTTGTTTGCATATGCTAATGTCAAAACATCTTTTGTTGTTGCATCCTGAACAATAATAGGTACAAGACCACCACTTTTTTCAAAGTCAATATCATCAATTGATTTTTCCATATAATAAAAAATAGATTTCAGTATTATAATCTTACAGGGATTTTTCTATCTTTCAAATAGGATTTTACCCCATTTACTCCATGGGTTTCATAGTGAAAAATAGAAGCAGCTAAAGCAGCATCAACATCAGATTCTTCAAAAATACTAATCATATCTTCAGGTTTACCACATCCTCCTGAAGCAATTACAGGTATAGAGATAGAATCTACAACGGATTTGGTTAACAATATATCATATCCATCCTTAGTACCGTCTTTATCAATACTAGTTAGTAAAATCTCTCCAGCCCCTAAACATTCAGCTTCTTTTACCCATTCAATTACATCAATTCCAGTTCCTTCTTTACCCCCATAAATGAAAACTTCAAACCAAAATTTTTTATTATTATCAGTGAAGATATTTTTTGCTTCATCAATATTGAAATTTCTTTTAGCATCTACCGCTACCACAACACATTGACGACCAAATAGTTCCATCAATTCTGTAATTATTTTGGGATTTTTTATTGCACCAGTGTTTATTCCTACCTTATCAGCACCATTAAGCAAAATATTTCTTGCATCTTCTAGAGATTTGACTCCACCGCCAACAGTGAATGGGATATCTATAACAGATGCAACTTTTCGTACCAAATCTTTGATTGTTTTTCGTTGTTCGTCAGATGCAGTAATATCTAAAAAAACAAGTTCATCTGCACCTTCAGTACTATATTTTTCTGCAAGTTCTACTGGATCTCCTGCATCTTTAATTGATTCAAAATGTAATCCTTTGACTACTCTTCCATTTTTTACATCTAGACAAGGAATAATCCTTTTAGTTAATGTCATGCTAATTTTTTTGCCTCCTCTATGGATATTTTTTTCTCATATAGTGCCTTACCGAGAATTACTCCAAAAGCATTTTTTTCTTTTACATCAGCTACATCAGAAATATTTGAAATTCCTCCACTTGCTATTACATTCGCATTTGACAAATTACATGCTTGCTCCAAATATTCTAAATCTGGTCCTTCTAAAGTTCCATCACGACTAACATTTGTTAATAAAAATTCTGTAAAACCCATTTCAAGAAATTCATTAATTGCAGGAATTAGTTTAATTCCAGTACCTTTTTGCCATCCATGAATTACAATTTCTCCATCTTTATGATCAACAGAAATTACAATTTTTTCGGGACCAAGTTCAGATAATAATAATTTCAAAAGAGGTTTATCTTTGAAAGCTAATGTTCCCAACACTATTCTTTCTGATAATTGTGCCATGTCCATAACTAGTGTTTTATCTCGTAAACCACCAGCAACTTCAACTGGGATTGTTAGTGTACCAAGAATTTTTTTGATAATTTCAATATTGGAACCAATTCCTAGAGTGGCATCCAAATCTACTAAATGAAGAATATCTGCTCCTGCAGACTCCCATTGTTTAGCAATATCAACAGGATTTTCACTATAAACTGTCTTTTGATTTGGATCACCTTTGTACAATCTAACGACTTTACCATCCATTAGATCAATTGCAGGAACAACTTTCATTTTCTACACTCTTTAAGGAAATTCTCTAACATTATTTTTCCAACAGTACTAGATTTTTCAGGATGGAATTGAGTACCAAAGAAATTATCATGTTCTACAACAGCTGGAACTTTGATGCCATAATCAGATTCAGCAGTAATTACATCATTTGAATTAGGCTTAACTCTATAGGAGTGAACAAAATAAGCCCAAGAATCATTCTCAACACCTTCAAGAATTTTTCCAGATTTTTTTATTTCAAGATTATTCCAACCCATGTGAGGTACTTTCATTGATGATGGTAATACAATCACTTCACCATCAATTACGTTAAGTCCTTTTTCTTTACCTTCTTCACTTTTTTCAAAAAACATTTCCATTCCAAGACAAATACCCAATACTGGCATGTTACCAACATAGTCTTGAAATTCTATCTTTGAAAAATCTCTAATACTATTCATAGCAGGATCAAAATTTCCTACACCAGGTAATAGTAAACCAGAGTACATATTTTTATCATTAAAAGTAGTAATAACATCTACTGTAGCTCCAACTTTTTCAAGTGAATTTTTTAAGCTGAAAATATTTCCAGCACCATAATCAAAAATTGCAACACTTACCATTACATTGAACCTTTTGTACTTGGGATGCCTTTCTGTTTTTTATCAAGAGTAGATGCATTTCTTAATGCAACAGCAAGTGATTTTATTGCAGCTTCAACTTTGTGGTGATCATTATCCCCATACTTTACAGTTAGGTGAATACAACTATTGAGATTTTGTAACAAAGATTGGAAGAAATGTTCTAAATCTTCTTTTGATACATCCTCAATTTTACTCCGTTTGATAGACAGGGTTAACTTCCAATAGGGTCTTTTGACTAAATCAATTGAAGCTTCAGCAAGAGATTCATCCATGGGAACAGATGCATAGCTAAATCTTGTAATTCCACTTCTAGAGCTTAATGCTTTGTCAATTGATTGTCCAATTGTAATTGCTGTATCTTCTATCAAGTGATGTTCAATGCCATCATTTGATTTTGCATCAACTTTAAGATCCATCATACCATGTTTACCAAATGACACAATAAGGTGATCAAGGAAATTTATTCCAGTTTTGATAGATGTTTTTCCAGATCCATCCAAATTAACAGATACAGAAACACTAGTTTCCTTTGTATTTCGTTTAATTGATGCCTTTCTTGGTGCCATTTTTCTCACAGATTATGTTATTGCATCATTCTAAATTTAATACCTTTGGTAATTGATGAATAGTATTCAATACCAAGATGGCATCATTTTTCTCGAACAAATCTAACTTGGCTTGAGGGTTTTTGCTTGTACCTATTATTCCACAAAATACTGTTTCATACCCCAAATCAGTCGTTTTTTTAGCCATGATGAAATCTTCCATAGAATCTCCAACATAAAGACAACAAGTAGAATTCATTCCTTGTATGGAGTTTAGTAAAGATTTGGGATTAGGTTTTGCCAAATCGCGTGATTCATCCTCAAGAAACATAGAATTTTGTAAATCAAATTTTGATAAAAGAGATTTTAATGAATATCTTACTGATTCTTTTCCTCTCCCCGTCACCATAGCAAGTTTTGAATCAAATTTTTCTAAGAATTTTTCTACTAAAGTATCATTAATGATTACATCATCTTGTTCAATCAAACCAGATTTGGAGAATTTTGAAGTTTGATTAAATAGTTTTTGATATAATTCAGGTCCATAAAAAAGCTGATCAAATATTTGATAAAGTGGATTTTCATGATGAGTTCCAGGATATGATAGTTGATTTTTAATATTTGATACATCAGTTAAGGTTTCAAGATATTTCTCTACTGAAACAATTCCAGTTGAATCTGAATTTTTTATTACATCAAAAATAAAATTTGTTTGATCTTTTTCTAACTGATTTGCAGCAACAAGTGAAATAATTGCAGCATATGTTAAATCAACTTCATCATTAAAACCACCAGTAGCTTTGAAACCATCAATGATTTTAAAATCAATTTCAATGGGATTAGAAATTTTTGCCAAATTTTCTAAGACATACTGAGTTGTTTTGATTATTGCCAAGTCATAAGATTTTGTAATATCAATTAAAACACCATCACAATCAAAAATTATTGCATCTACATTATTTAGAATACTAATTTTAGAATCATCTAGGTAAATCCCTTCAGAAGTATTTGTTAAAGTCATCCTAGTAAATCACGAATAGCAAGTAAGAATTTTGAATTCATTTCTTTAGTTCCAATAGTTACTCTCAAGCATCCATCATGATTTCCAATTTTCCCTAATTTTCGAATAGAAATTCCTTGTTCAGCCAATGCGGAATAGACTCGCTTATAGGCTCCGTGGGCATCAAAAAGAACAAAATTAGCCTTGGAATCAAACACTTCAAAGGCATCATATTTCTGTAAAGTTTCAATTATTCTTTTTCTCTCAATTTTGATGATATCTATAGTATCTTTCATTGAATTAGATTTTTCTAGAGCCTGAATTCCTGCTTCAATAGTAATAGTGCTTACAGGATATGGATATTGTAAAACATTCATGAAAGATTCTGTAAATTTTTTGTTTGCAATAAAATAACCTAATCTTAGTCCCGCTAAACCAAACGATTTTGAAAGAGTTTGGACAATTATAAGATTTTCTTGGGATTTAACCAAATTGGAAAGGGAGTATTCACTAAATTCCCCATAAGCTTCATCAATTATTACAAGACCATCAAAAGATTTGATTAATTTTTGTAATTCATTTTTTGAAAACTGGAAACCTGTAGGGTTATTTGGGGAATCAAGATAAAGGATATCGGCATTTTTAGATTGTTTTGTAAAATCTTTAATGTTTAGTTTCATATCATCAGAAAATGGAATTGTAATTAATGGTATGTTGTAAAGTTTACAACGTTCTTCAAAAAATCCAAAAGTTGGGTTCGAAGTTAGAACTTTGGTTTGATTTGAAGCAAAATTTGACAAAATTAAATCTAAGATTTGATCAGAGCCATTCCCAACACCAATCATAGATGCAGGAATTTTTACAAATTTTGATATTACATTAATTAATCTCTCAACTCCACCAAGTGGATATTCTCTAATATCAGAATTTTTTCTTGCAGAAGAAATAATATCATTTTGGAATTGTTTTGGAATTACATAGTTTTCATTTGAATCTAATTTTACTGAATCTTGAATTAGTTCTGGTTTTTGATATCCTCCAATAGAATTAAATTTTTTTATTTTTTCCTCAAACCAATTTTTTTTCAATTTAATCTACCTCTAACTGCTTCAAAGTGATTAGAAAGTCCTTCAGCTTCCGTAAATACTTCAAGATATTTTGAAATTTTTGCAAGAGATTTCTTAGATGATGAAATCTGAGTATTTGCTTTGATAAAATCTAGAACAGATAGTGAACCTCTAATTTTTCCAAATCCATTAGTTGGAAGTATGTGATTTGAGCCTAAAATATAGTCACTTGCAGATGAAGGAGTATTGTTTCCTATCAAAATTAATCCTGAAGAAGTAATTTTTGAGGATATTGATTCAGAATTTTTAGACATTATTTGCAAATGCTCAGGAGCCAAAATATTTGCAAGTTTTATCATATCAGAATTGGTTTTACATATTCCAATAAAACCATTATTTTCAAGACTAAATTTGACAATTTTTTTTCTCTGAATTGTTGGAAGTAAATCAGAAATAATTTTCTTGACTGATATTGCAAGTTTTTCAGATGTAGTAATCAAATAACAAAATGTATCATTACTGTGTTCAGCTTGAGAAATCAAATCTAAGGCAATAAATTTTGGATTAGCTGAATTATCTGCTATAATTCCTAATTCAGTAGGACCTGCAAGCATATCAATTCCCGTTTGTATACTTACTAATGATTTAGCAGATGTTACAAATGCACCTCCAGGACCAACAATTTTATCAACTTTAGATATTGATTTTGTTCCATATGACAATGCGCCAATAGATTGCACGCCACCTGTTTTGTAAATTTCTGTAGCACCACAAATATCAGAAGCTACAATTGTTAGTGGATCAATTTTTCCATCAGAATTAGGTGGAGATACAACTACTATTCTTTTTACACCTGCAGTTTTAGCTGGAATTACAGACATTATTACAGAACTTGGATATCTAGCCAAGCCTCCTGGAATATAACATCCTACACTTTGAATTGGAATAAATTTTTTTGAAATTTTTATTCCATCATTACTAATTGTTTTATTTTTTAATAATGATTTGACTGCAGATTCTGTTTTGCCAAGTCTAGCTTTCGCTAATCTTAATGCATCAAGTTCAGTTTTGGATATTTTTGAGTATGCATTTTTTATTTCATTTTTGGTTACTCGTAATGAAGAAATATTTGCTTTGGTAAATTTTTTCTCATATTTCTTAACAGCTATATCACCATTTCTTTTAACATCTTTTAGTATAGATTCAACTATAGTTTTGTTATTTTGAGGCTGTTTTGGTATGATTTTTGCTGCAAACTTTTCAACATTAGATATTTTGATTATTCTCATCAATTTTCTTCGTCACGCTTTATCTCCTCAAGTTCAAGTATTTGTCTTGGTTCATGAACCACAAGACCTTGAGCAATTTTCCTTAGTTTAGGAATG
>Ga0209992_10003069_pt1 | contig 14507 bp, 12 predicted proteins | sample 2SBtaG_2_FD_182564 | JGI IMG/M metagenome (GOLD analysis project Ga0209992, IMG submission 182564) | Deep subsurface microbial communities from Kolumbo volcano to uncover new lineages of life (NeLLi) - 2SBTROV12_ACTIVE470 metaG (SPAdes)... | ecosystem: Environmental > Aquatic > Marine >... | reverse complement strand
GAAGCGCTCTCACTGCGTTCGCAGTCGCTAATTTTGCACCATAAGCGCAAGGTGAAATGAGCGACCTTCACAGTAGTTACTCTCTTCACTTTGAAACTACGTTTATAATAGTTAGTTAATACACCCTCAGCTCCACCTAAACTAGCGTACTCACTGTGTTCGCAGTCGCTAATTTTGAACTATAGCGCAAGGTGGAGTGAGCAACCTTCACAGTAGTTACTCTCTTCATTCTGAAACACTTCTCACACGCGTAAATAATTACACCCTCAACTCCAGCTAAACTGGTTTATCTCACCTTGCGCGAAAAGAATGTCAGCGTTTCACGCTGTGTCATTAACCTTTCGCACTATGAAACAATCTCATGAGCTATTATTAAGTTAATATGCTGTAATAGTTAAAAAATCATAAGGAAATTTAATGAAATTAATTCTCTATATCTTCACTTTAACTGTTTCATTATCAACTTTTGCTAATCCATTAAAGGGTACTTGGGAGTACGTTAGTGGTGAGTATGCCACTCCAGATGGGAATGTTAAGGCTGCAGCCCCGGCAGTAACTTCGACTCGAATCATTTCCGATACACATTTCAGTTATATTACACGTCATTCAAATAAGTTTGCTTATGCAGGTGGGGGAACTTATGTCATCAAGGACAATTATTTCATTGAGACGGTTAAGTATGGAAATTTAGAAGAGTATATCGGTCGAACGATGGCCTTTACTTTTAAAATAAAGGATGACCTTTGGTATCACACTCTTTATGAGAATGGAAAGTTTGTTGAGAGTGAAATTTGGAAAAAGGTACCGAGTAAACTTTAAAGATGTCATTATTACATTGAATTTTACAAAGTTATTGAAAATGTTCTGTAATTAAGTAAAGTACACTATCGCTTTTTAGAAGTTATATTGTAAGCAGTATTTACGTGTATATTAAATGCTAAATGCTGTTCAGGGGTTAGTATGAGCATAGAGCATAAGACAAGAACTCAACTTGTTGCAGAAGCAATTAGAGAGAAAATACTTTCTGGTGAGATTAAAGCTGGTGAACCATTAAGACAAGCTGCTTTAGCAGAAGAATTGAATGTTAGCAGAATACCTGTCCGTGAAGCGTTACTTCAATTAGAGGCTGAGGGTCTTGTTAATTTTGAAGCTCACAAAGGTGCAACAGCGACGCAATTAAGTGCTGATCAAATAGATGAAATTTTTGATTTACGTGCTTTACTAGAAGCCGAGTTATTAAGCCACTCTATTCAGAAGCTTACCCCTCGTGATTTATTGGAAGCTGAAGCTATTCTGTATGACTTAGAAGAAGCTGTTGAACGAGGTGATACGCAACTAGCTACTGGTAAGTTGAATGCTGAGTTTCACGGTAAACTATACTGTAAAGCTGAACGACCGCAAACCGCTGAACTTGTAGATATGTACAGTAAGAACTCCGAGCGTTATGTACGTATGCACATATTACTGGCAGGTGGCTTTGCAACTGCACCTGAAGAGCATCGCACGTTATTAGACTTATGCAAGCAAAAAGACATAGATGCTGCGTGCGCCTTCTTGAAAAAACATATTCTAAGCGCTAAAGAAGACATTAAAGAGCTTCTTATTAAAATGGAAGAGGAATAGAAAGAGCGGCTAATCCGCTCTTTCTTAGAGTGTATATTTACTTATTATTCTGTACACTTCGTTAATATTGTCTCCGGCTTTGAACTCCTTAACAAGTGGTTCAGTCTCAGATCCAATCCATAGTTTTAGCTCGGCATCCATGTCAAAGTGTCCGGCAGACTCCTTACTAAATTTAGTGATCTTGTTGTAAGGGATAGTCAGTATTTCCATTTTGGAACCTGTAACACCTTGCTTATCAACTAAAATTAAACGTTTATTGGTGAATACAAACATATCTCGAATGACTTGATAAGCTTTTTCTATTACTTCACCTTCGATCAAGCTGTCTGCAAGCAACTCTTCTGTTTTACCACTATCTGCTTCACTGGCGTTGCCTAATAATCCACTTAGTAAACCCATAGTTACTCCTTATTGAATAATTCGTTTTCTAGTGTGTTACCGTTAATTAACTGTCGATATTGCCAATTTAGTTTATGGCAATACTTTAGTAACTGTATATCAAATTGTTTATTTTCTGCTTTGTACTCTATGACAAACTCTTTACTTTGAGTCTGCTGTACATGGGTCACGTCTTGTAACTGTTTTAAGTAATCTAATACCTGATGTGGTTTAGTTATTAGTTGCAGTGTTATATAGCTGTGTTCACCTTGATAGCTATGCGTTTTGTGTTCTGATAGAACGCCTTGCTCTAGGTATAAGATATTTGAACACAGTCTTTCAAGTTCATTTAGATCATGTGAGCTTAATATAAAAGTTGCTTGATCGCTTAAATCCGAAATTATATTTCTTATTTCTCTTGCATTTGCCGGGTCTAAACCTGCTGTTGCTTCATCAAGTAGGATAATTTCTGGTTTATTAATTAAGGCTTGTGCAATACAGACCCTTTTTCTCATACCATGAGACAACTCAGCCACTCTGGCTGTGAGGTTATCTTTTAAACCAACTAACTCGAGCACTCTTTGAGTTTCATTCATTGCATTGGGTTTTGATAAGCCCTGGAGTCTACCAAAAAAATTAAGCTGTTTTTCTAAGGAAAACCTTGGATCCAATTGCGCATCTTGTGGTAATGCAGAAAGTTTACTGAATAGTTTAGGATCTCCAATGTTATAACCCAATACTTCTACTTGCCCTGAGTCAGGTTTTAGGTATCCGCACAGAATACTAAAAAGTGTTGTTTTACCAGCACCATTAGGGCCTATAAGCGCCGTTGTTTTACCTTGTTCAATTTCAAAAGACACATCTTTTAATGCGGCCTTTGATCCAAAGCTTTTACTTAAATTCGTTACTTTTATTACTGAACTCATAATGCACGTTTCCTTAAAGCAACAATTGAAATGAGTAACCAACCCACACTTTGTACAACAGGTATTAGCCAATCAATAATAGATGTGTTCTTTTGTCCTGCTACATCAGTAATTTGTTCTCCAGGAAAGGCATAGAACAGAACATCAATAAACGGAGTGTAATGAGCAAAATAGGCAATGACAGCTGATCCTAATGTGAATAATAAAATTGCCATAACGATGCTCAATCTTGATGAGCTAGTGACTATGTTAAGAAATGACATTAGCGCAATAAAAGGCATGCTTATTAAAGTTAACTGTAAACTGAGCTTTAAACCGAGTAATAAGCCACTTGAAAATAGAGAAGAGTCTCTATACGACATTATAATCAGAGTCGCTAAAACAGTCGCAGTAATTAAAGTAGCGATAATCAAAAGTTGACCAAGATAACGACCAAGCAGTATTTCGTCTCTCGTACTTCTTAGTGATAAGAATCTGAGCGTGCCTCTCTGTCTGTCTCCTACAGTTTGATCTGAGCCAACAAACAATGAAAATATTGGAAAGCAATAGAGTGAAATTACCCAATAAATTGCAAATTCAGCCTCAGGCCAAGATATAAGCTCTTGAAAGCCTATGCTGCCTGCTAGTTGTCTAGCAATATCTTGGAATATAGGGTCACTTAAAAAAGGTACAGCTTCGGCAATGAGATATTTAAAAATCATAAACCATACCATTGCGAATGCGGTGAGCGCTAACAAGCCTCTTTTTGTTGCAAATATACGCGTCAATTCAAACTGCGTAATTTGCCATACTCGAAACAATGACATAAATTCTCCTTTAACTTACGGTAACATTAGCTGTTACTTTAAGTAAATTAAAGGCTTAAATTGTTTCAGAGTATGGCAGTTGTAACAAAGTTATCTAATCAAGAATAACTTTGAAATTACCAGCCACATTGTCGGCCTTCGTTTTGCTCATCTAAATATTTTTGCAGTGGTGCAAAGTAATCTAGGATTGCAGTTGCATCCATCTGTTCATTACCAGTAAGCGTAGCTAATGCTTCCTGCCATGGACGACTACTCCCCATCTCAAGCATAGTATTTAAACGTTCGCCAGCCTCTTTAGAGTTGTAAACAGAGCAACGATGAATTGAGCCTTTGTCACCAGCTATCTTACACAGCGCTTTATGGAACTCAAATTGTAAGATATGTGCTAAGAAGTAACGTGTGTAAGGTACATTACCTGGAACATGATATTTTGCACCTGGATCAAAATCGTTTTCAGTTCTGGCCACTGGCGCTTTAATTCCTTGATACTTTTCACGAAGCTCCCACCAAGCTTGGTTGTATTGTGCAGGGCTGATTTCACCGTTGAATACTTTCCAACGCCATTGATCTACCAGTAATCCAAACGGGATAAATGCGACTTTGTCTAGCGCCATCTTCATTAGCAGGCCAATGTCTTTTGACTCGTCTGGCACTTCATCTAATAAACCGATTTCTTTTAAGTAACCTGGCGTAACAGACAGGGCAATCGTATCGCCAATGGCTTCATGGAACCCGTCATTTGCACTTTCTTGGTAATATACAGGTTGTGTATTGTAAGCACGTTGATAGAAGTTATGTCCTAACTCATGGTGAATAACAGAAAACTCCTCGCCTGTACGTTGAATACACATCTTGATGCGTAAATCATCTTTAGCGTCTAGATTCCATGCCGAAGCATGGCATTGTACATCTCTATCTTTTGGCTTTGTGAATAGGGAGCGGCTATAAAATGTCTCAGGTAATGGAGCAAAGCCCATAGAGGTAAAAAATTTCTCAGCACCTTTAACCATGGTTAGCTCATCATAATTGTGTTTTGCTAAAAGCTCTGTCACATCATAGCCAGGATCTGCATTTTCAGGTGCAACAACGTCATATATATTGCCCCAAGTTTGTGCCCACATATTGCCTAGTAAGTGGGCAGGTATCGGTTGGTCCTGTGGTACTTTATCTTCTCCATACTTTTCACCAAGCTTGGCACGAACATGACAATGTAAAGAATCATAAAGCGGCTTTACTTGCCCCCAAATCCTGTCTAGTTCATTTGCAAAATCATCAGCTGGCATATCATATTTACTTCGCCACATTGCCCCTGTATCAGCATAGCCAAGTTCTTTAGCCCCTTCGTTTGTAAGAACAACTTGTTTTTCATAAAGAGGGCGCATTGGCTTTGCAACTTGTCGCCAACCTTGCCACATATCTAGTAATTCTTCGTAATCTCGAGACGTAGCCATTTTGGATGTCATATCACCCAGACTCATACACTCATTGCCTCTGCAATACTTGCCTTTACCGTACATACCGTCTAACTCAGCTAAAATGCTAGCAAGTTCTTTAGATTTCTCAACGTTTTGAGGAGCAGGTAGGGTTAGAGCCAATTTTAGCTTGTCCATTTTTCGGCGATTATCTTCACTTAGGGTAAGTGAATCGAATTTAGCTGCTTCATTAGCTAAACGAACGACTATATCTGTGTATTCACGATTTACATCTGCAGAGAGTGACGCTGTATCTTCAGTGATAAAGTTTGCATAAATCCAAGCCGCACGAGACGCTCTGGCGTTAAGGTCTACCAAAGTTTCGGCAGAGCTAGCTAAAAAGGCTTCAGCATCTTGCTCTGTGACAGTTTTATTTTGGTTTACGATATTACAAGCTGTAAGGGTGAGTGTACTTGAAACGATTAACGCACCAACACTCAGTTTAAATTTTGTTATCATCATTTTTTCTCAGTTATATTTATTCGGAGGAATGATAGCAGCGGTTCAGAGTTGCGACAATGTGACGTTGCGGGGAAGTGGGGGTATGACAAATAAAAAGGCTGGATATCCAGCCTTGTACTTTAATCTATCTTGCAAATGGATCTGGGTTAATCTTATCAATGTACCATTTCCCTTTTTTACGTATCATTTGAACGCTGCGCATATCGTCAACCTGCTCACCTCGCAGCATACCAGTGAATACCAAGTTGACTTTGGCATCATCGCCATATTGCTCACGAAGGCTTTGATTAGTCATATCAACTTCTATTTTTACAGAATCGTACTGAAGATTTATTAAGTTTCTTGCAAATTGTTTTGCAGTGCCATAAGAGCGCATTATTCTACCCATTTTCGGAGTGGCCAGTTGTATTGCGGCATCAAAGTCTTTCTTGTTATAGATGGCATCAAAATACATAGTTGCTACGAAGCCAGGATTACTTTTGTCGCCTCTTGTAGATTCATCCGAGCCGCAACCAAAAAGAATAACGAGTGCAAGAAAGAGTAAAGTGGTGATTTTTGTCATAATTAGAAAATTTTTTAAATAACTTAACTTAGTGTGTCTTCTTAAATTTATTTTGTAAAGCGTATGAGAAAACTTTGAGAAACAAAAAAGCTCGGCACTTACAATGCCGAGCTTTTTTATCAGTTATCAAGATTAATTGTTTAGCGAATTTTCTAATTTAACTTTAGTCGTCTTATTCGTTTGTTTATTCTTTTTACGAAACAAGCCTTTGATATCTTCAAGCACTACATACTGACATGGTATCAATATTAATGTAATCACAGTTGCAAATAGCACACCAAATGCAAGTGACACTGCCATTGGTATAACTATCTGAGCCTGCAAGCTAGTTTCCGTAATAATTGGTACTAAACCGATGAATGTTGTTAACGAAGTAAGTAATATAGCTCTAAAACGTTTACATCCAGCCTCAACAACAGCTTGTTTAAGTGCAATACCTTCTTCTCTGGCTTTATTAACAAAATCAACCATGACAAGTGAATCATTTACGACAACACCAGCAACCGCGATTATTCCGAAGAAAGATAGACTACTCATTGTCATGCCCATCACAACATGGCCAAAAACAGCACCAACTACACCAAACGGGATCACAGACATGATCAATATAGGTTGTGAATAAGAGCGAAGAGGAATAGCAAGTAAGGCAAATATAATCATCATTGATAACGCAAAATCTCGGATCTGCTCAGCAACACTGTCCATTTCTTCTTGAATACGACCTGCAACATTACTTTGCACTCCTGGGTAGTTTTTCAGTAAAGAAGGCAGGTATTCATCACGAATCTCTTCTGCAATTTTGAACGGTTCTGCTTGATTAGTATCTACTGCCGCCCAAACATTGATAGTGCGTTTGGCATTTTCACGACGAATACGACTCACACCATCAACTAAATTAATTTTAGCAACTTCTACAAGTGGTACTTCTGCACCTGAAGGAGTAATGATACGCACATTTTGTATATCACTGATAGAGTTGCGTGATTCTTTAGGGTAGCGGATCATCACTTTAATTTCTTCACCTTCACGAAGAATTCGTTGTGCTTCTAAGCCGTAATAACTAAAGTTAACTTGAGATGCTACATCAGCTAAAGTTAAGCCCATACTGTATGCAAGAGGTTTTAACTCTAACTGAACTTCGTCTGTTGCACTTTGCATTGAGTCATTTACGTCACCTACGCCAGCCATAGAATTCAATTTAGCTCTAAGCTGATTAGCAACTTCTTTTAATTCATCTTTATTCTTACCTTCAAGTCTGAAGCTGATGTCACCGTCATCTCGACCACCATTCATGATACTGTCTTCAATGTTAAGTGTTTTTACACCAGGCAAAGGTGGCATTTGTTCTCGCCACATCGCACTTAATGCAAATGTGTCGATAGGGCGAAGGTCTGGCTCTACTAAAATCGCCATGATCTGAGCATTGGTTCTTCCGCGTAGGCTTACCGATAGATCACGTACCATTTTTTGTCCATACTTAGCTTCGATTTGTTTATCGACTTCTAAAATAAGTGCTTCAACTTTTTGAGCAGTTTCAAGTGTGGCTGTTTCAGAGCTTGAAAGGTTCATCTCAATTCTTACTTGCGGGAAGTCATGAGGAATTTTTGGATTTGCAACAAACTTCACCAATCCACCTTCAAACATGCCCGCCGCAACGATAAGTACAGTTAAGAAACCAACAATAACTGTATAACGATAGTGTATACAGCGTTCAATGAATGGGCGGTAAAGGTTTTCGATAAAATTCTTAAGACCACCATCTAAAATTTCACGTAAACGATGGAATGGGTTTTTAGGATTACTCGGCTTATCTTTCATCGCTGCTAAGTGAGCCGGTAGGATTAGTTTAGACTCAACTAAAGAGAAAATAAGGCAAAGAATAATGACACCACCAATCGCCTTAGAAAATGCCGCAGCTGGGCCTGTGGCTAATGTTTGCGGTAAAAACGCTGCTACAGTTGTCAAAACACCAAAAGTTGCAGGAATTGCAACGCGTTTGACACCACGCACTACATTATCAAGGCTATGGCCTTTCTTTTCTATTTCAGCATGAACAGATTCTCCCACCACTATTGCATCATCAACCACAATACCGAGAACTAAAATGAATGCGAATAAAGAAGCCAGGTTAATAGTGACATCTAAAAAGCCCATCGGCATGAACAAAAATGCACCAAGGAAAGAAACTGGCAGGCCCATCATTACCCAAAATGCCAGACGAACACGTAAAAATAGCGCAAGCATCAACATAACTAGAATACCACCCCAAATCATATTCTCGATCATCATATTCAAACGACCATCTAGGTAGTATGTTAAGTCAATGAAAGGCTCTATTTGGACGTCTGCTGGTAGCGTTTTATTACGCTCAGCTAGATATCTTTTAACTGTATCAGCAACTTTGGTAATATCTTGATCTTTTGATGCTCTTAGCTCAAATGTTAGTGAATTCTTGCCGTTGTATTTTGAAAATTGTAGACCTTCTTCAAAACCATCTCTAACCACAGCAACATCTCGCAAGAAAATTTGTGCGCCATCTTCTAGCGTTTTTAATGGTAAGCTCTCAAACTCTTGGCCACGATAAGCTTGGTTTTCGACACGCATTGAAATGTAACCATTATCAGAGCGTATTTGTCCAGCAGACATATTGGCAGAGAAGGCACGAACTGCTGAAGATATATCTCTGAAGGTTAGTCCATATTCGCGAAGTTTATCAGGGCTAACTTCTATACCTATTTCGTAGTTTAAACCGCTGAAGAAACTCAAAAGGTTTACACCAGGAAGCGCCAACATTTCGTCATGCAAGGTGTTCCCAAGTTCTTTTAGTTCGGCATTGCTCAAGCTACCGCTCAAAGACATCCACATCACTTCTTGCTCAAATTTGTCGTATCGAACGATAGGGCGCTCCATACCTATTGGGAAACTCGAAATCGAATCAACCTGCATTTTTACTTCATCAAGCACTTCTTGTGGGTTGTAACCTTCTTGAACTTGAATCCAAGTTTGCGAAAAACCACGATTAGAGTAGGTGATGAGTCGTTTGATCCCTTCAAGGCCTTCCATTGATTCTTCGACTTTGATGGTTATGCCTTCTTCAACCTCTTGAGGCGCAGCGCCCGGGTAAACTGCTTGGATACTTAACCATGGGCTTTCAAATTGAGGAAACATCTGCTTTCTGATAGAAAACGCCGTTAAGATGCCTCCTACTAATATAAATATCATTAATAAGTTCGCCGCAACGGGGTTGCGTGCAAACCAGGCTATTAAGCCTTTTTCAGTTGATGCGGTCATATTATTCCTCCTTAAATGCTAGCTGTGTTTCAGGAGAAGAAATAGGAGAGTCATCTGTACGAAGCTGCATTCCCTCTGTTGGATACTCTAGAGCAGATGTAATGATTTCAGCGCCATTCTTCAAGCCTTGATCTATGATTGCCATACCGTTAGCTTCACGAATGATATTAACACCTTTAAAGCTTAGGGTTAGATCATCATTTAACACGGCGATTTTGTTGTCTTTAATTAAATGCTGAGGTATCTGAATCGCATTTTCAACTAAAGCGCCTTCAATAGAAGCATTTAAGTAAGCACCAAAACGAAGCTGCTTTGAACTATCAGAATAAGGTTGTTCGACTTGCGCGACTAAGTAGGTCATACGGCTACGCTGATCAATGACACCTTCGCTACGCACAACACTACCTTGCCAAGTAACCGTTTTACCAGCAACTTGTGCCGTTAAAGCCACATTAGCATTAACACCTTGCTTAGGAAGGTATTGTAATTCATGATCAGCTACAGGAAGACGAATTTCAGCAACTGAAGTGGAGTTTAAGATACCAAATTTGCTACCAGGGTTTACAACGCTACCTAGACTAACGACTCGGCTTTCTATTATTGAATCGTATGGTGCTTTGATGTAAGTACGCTCTAGGTTTCGCTTGGCGCGTTTTACACTTGCTTGAGCGGCCTTAAATCGTGCAAGTTTTTCAGCGAGTTGAGGCTTACGTAAATAAAGTTCAGAAGGGATGGTCTCATTGGCATTATTTTTAATACGCTGCCATTCTTTTTTGGCAACATGTGCTTGAGCTTGCTCAATTTCAAGTGCAGAGCTTGCTTGTGCAAGGCTCGCCTCTGCCTCAATTAATGCTGCTTCATAATCGTTCGGATCAATACGGGCTAAGACATCTCCTTGTTGGACAAAGCCACCTTTTACAAATTTTTCAGAAAGCTCAATAATTTGCCCGCTAACTTGCGCAACTAATTCTGTTGTGTATTTAGGTTTAACAATACCATAAGACTCAACATTTAATCTCATATCAGAGATTGTAACAGGCGAAGACTGTACAAGAGGGTGTATGATTTTCTCTGGTTTTTTTTCAGGTGCTTGTTTCATGGATGAAAGTCCGATGAAAATAGCTACACCACCAGCTAAAACCGCTAAGGGTAAGAGAATTTGTTTTTTACTAGCCACAATAATAATCCTTCCGACGGCAGAATGACGCTTCAGCATTCTGTTTTATTAATTTACACAATAAGGATACTCGATCAGATGTTTCTAGTTATTTATATGCAGTAAGAAGATGTAACAATCCATGTATTCATGACATGGTTCTTTACATTTGCAGGTACAACCTATATTTCGAGTTTAGTTGATATTTTCAGGATAATTGATTCAGTGATTAATATGATTTTTTGAGCATGTTAATATGTCTTATTGATCACTAATAGAGGCAGTCTTAGCGTGGAGTGTCGATTGCACTGTGGGGCTTGTTGTATAGCGCCAAGCATAAGTACAAGTTTTCCGAATCACCCAAATGGTAAAAAAGCAGGGGAACGTTGTAAAAACTTGACCGATGATAACTTGTGTAAATTATTTGGTCAGCCGGAACGCCCTCCTGTTTGCCATGATTTTAAGGCGGTGGAGTGGGTATGTGGTCAAAACCAAACTGAAGCACTTCAGATCCTAACTGAACTTGAAACCCTGACTAGTTGATCATAATCCACCTGCTAGATCTATGAAGTTTCCTGTTGCATAAGATGCTTTGTCTGAAGCTAACCAATAAATGGCTTCAGCGACTTCTTCTGGCTTTCCACCTCGCTTCATAGGCAGCTTTTCTTTTAATCTATTTACTCGGTCTGGCTCTCCGCCGTCTGCATGAATGTCTGTGTAGATTAACCCAGGCCTTACACAGTTAACTCGAATGCCATTTGCAGCAACTTCTTTTGCAAGGCCGACAGTGAGCGTATCGATGGCGCCCTTGCTTGCAGCATAATCTATATATTCGTTAGGTGAGCCTGTTCTTGATGCTGCTGAAGAGACATTAATAATACTGCCACCGGTACCGCCAAATTCTGTCGACATGTGCTTAATGGCGTATTTAGAGCACAAGAAATAACTCATCACATTACTTGTCAATACATCTTTTATTCGCTCTTCATTCAATTCAATGAGTTTTGCCTGAGGTTTTAAGATACCCGCATTATTGACAAGAACGTCGATTACACCCAGTTGTTTAGTAATTATTTCAAATAGCTTTTGTACTTCCACTTCTTTATTGACATCGGCTTGTACGGCAATCGCTACACCACCTAAAGCCTTAATTCTATTCACGACCTCATTAGCAGCATCTTTATTTTTAAGGTAATTAACACAAACGGCATAATCATTTTTTGCGAATAATAACGCTGTAGAAGCACCAATTCCTCGGCTTGCTCCTGTAATTAATACTGTCTTTTGTGATGTCATGCGTACTCCTTAACAATAAAAATTAACTTGATAGACATACTTTTGAAAAAAGTATGTTTTTGGTGTCATGTAAATTGCTATTTAAAGCAATCAAATCGTAACGTAAATCACTTAGAAAAGCAGCTAGCTCTTCAACTCGCTGATGGTATTTTTACACACTATGCTTGCCGACCAACAGGTCATATTGGTAAGCGCTTAAGAAAAGACTATTCTAATTATTGTCTTTGTTTTTCTGTGTTCAGCTTTTGGACTCTTTCAAATCTAAGCTTTAATTAACTGAGAAATTCATACAATTTTACTATGATTAAATTAGACTATGTAAATTCGAATATTTCCATGAAAGCACTAATCTATTTTGTCTTTCTATTTTTGCCTGTTTTTTCATTCGCAAATTCAATCGTCGAAACCAAAATGACAGAGGCCGAAGACTATTTAACGGTTAATCCTGCACAAACTCTGAGTTTACTTGACAGTATCTACGATAAAAATATCTTTTCTGATGAACAGCTAATTCGATGGCATTTGATCAGAATCAGAGCAGCAGTATCTACAAACCAATTAGATAAACTCATTGAGTCTTTAGAAACCGTATTTCACTACAAACAGCATGCTTACTTTAAGGCCCATTTAACTTCGTTTCTTAGTGGAACTGGCATCTATCTGCGGAAAAAGCAATTTCTGACCGATGCGCAAAAAAGTTTAGAGTGTGCTTATAAATATGCGCAAAATGAAAAACAAAGGTTAACTTTAACGAATAGTTTGGCTTTGGTTGCACGCCAACAGAACGATTATGACAGCGCTAGGTTACTTTACAAAAAAGCACGGGCGTTGGCGGTAGAGACAAACCGGGAAAGCATCATTGCAATGATAGATAATAACCTCGGAATGATTGAATTCGATGTAGGCAATATAAAAGAGGCGGAGTCGTATTACCGACAAGCATTAAAAGGCTATCAACTAATTGATAAGCGCTCAGGAATAGTGACAGCTAGCATTAATTTACTTTTTTCATTCTTACTACAAGATAAGTTTTTTGATTATCAGCACTTATACTCAGCAACGGCAACCTTGACCCTTGCTTTTCCCAATCAATCTAAACAATCTCTTTTGTACTGGATCCATCAAAGATATTTACAACTACAGGGAGGAACAATTACCTCTCAGACAATTCAAAAACTAAAAAAGGCATATATTAATTTAGAAGACATTAAAGTTAAAACTCACATATATAAGTACCTTGCAGAGGTTATGAATATCACCCTAAAATCACCAGAAAATAAAACTAATCAAGAGTTTAATCGTACATGGTTTGTGGCTATCAAACAGTGCGACTGGATATTAAGCTAGTTACCTTTTAATTTTACTCTACATATTTCTACAATAAAGTCTTAACTAAAGCGTAACGAGTTTGTAAGAAAGTGCGTTTACTCTATGCAAAATCAATCTGGACTAGACCAGAGGGCCAAAATTAGAGATAAATGAAATGACAAAACTATCTTATGTAGCAGTTGCAATATTGCTGGCGCAGAGCGCACACTCTTTTGCATCAAATGGCAAGTTCAGTAAAAGATCTGCAAAGTGATTTGTCAGGTGTATTGGTCACCGTCAAAGAGCATAAGTCAACGGCGGTTACAGATTATTGCGGTCGATTTGAATTGCCGAATGTGAAAAGTGGCGAATATACACTTGTATTGAGCTACATGGGATACGACAGCGCTGAGGTACAAGTAAATGTAATAGACTCTGAAATTACTTTACTTGACCCAATCACCTTAAACTCAAAACAACAAATAGAAGAGGTTGTGAGTGTAGGTCAAATGTGTCGGAGCGAAATGGCGGCTGCTAACAATCAAGAAAATGCCTCGAATATTATTAGTGTGATCGCAGCCGACGGAATTGGAAAATTACCCGACAGAAATGCAGCAGAAGCGGTGCAACGCATTTCCGGGGTTTCAATTGAGCGCGATCAAGGCGAAGGGCGCTTTTTTGCAGTTCGTGGCTTACCATCGCAATGGAGTTCGGCAACTATAAACGGCAATCGACTCCCAACTACAGAAGAAGAAACAACCAGTAGGGCAACAGCATTTGATTTTTTTCCGAGCGAATTAATTGAGTTTGTTGAAGTATCTAAAGCCATCACCCCAGACATGGAAGGCGATGCAATTGGTGGCAGCGTCAATTTTATAACTAAAAAATCAGTGGATGACTTTGTGTTTAAGACAAATTTTGCAATAGGTCAAAACGAGCTAGCAGGAGGCACAAATTACTCTGCAAATGTGGTTTACGGAGACCGCTTATTTGATGACAAACTCGGATTTATTGTTAATGCCACGGCTTGGAAGCGTGATTGGGCAACTGATAACTACGAACCAAGACGCCGAGGTGAAAGCTAAAACTTCGGTATTTATCGACTAGAACTGCGAGATTACACAGATACCCGCGAAACATATGGTTTAAATGGCTCTGTTGAATATGACTTGGAGAGTGGCAGTATCAGCGTAAGTGCATTATATGGCATCTTGGTTGATGATGAAA
>Ga0209992_10003068_pt1 | contig 14516 bp, 5 predicted proteins | sample 2SBtaG_2_FD_182564 | JGI IMG/M metagenome (GOLD analysis project Ga0209992, IMG submission 182564) | Deep subsurface microbial communities from Kolumbo volcano to uncover new lineages of life (NeLLi) - 2SBTROV12_ACTIVE470 metaG (SPAdes)... | ecosystem: Environmental > Aquatic > Marine > Volcanic... | reverse complement strand
TCCGCAAAGATCCAGGTCCAACGCACGCAGGGTGCGATGGGGTGGTTCCCGAAGGGGTGACCCCAGGCGGCAACGCCACCGAGTACGTGTACCGACGTCAGTTCCTGACCAACCGGAACGACCACACGTTGTGTGTAGTCGGTCTTGGCGGTCTGGCTTTCGTCGATTCCGCCTTTCAGCACGACGATGTTCTTACCCGTCGGTTGTGCTGCAGGGTCGGGGATGTCGTAGGGCACTCCATCCACCGTTTGCAATCCCATCTTGCGGAACCGGTAGCCCTCGTTACGGCTGTCGTCGTACAGGTACTCGCCGGAGTTCACGTTGGCGACGGTGTCCAGGCTGAGGATCCGGAAGCCCGCGGTGTCACGCGTGACGTAGGCCATGATGTCGCGCAGGACATCGGCGCCGAGATCGCCCAAGCCGGTGGGCATGAGGGACATACCTGTGGACCGCAGGGTTTCGAGATCATCCCGGGCGACTTCCACATCGCCGCCCGTGTTGCGCAGGACCACCGACTCGTCCGTCTCGCGCACCATGATTCCGGTCACGGTTGCGCCCTCAACTGTCTGCGCGACGAACTCGATGAAAGGGGAGTCCACTTCGCGATTGGGGTCGAGCACGATCGCCAGCAGTTCTTCGATGCCGTGGGCGCCCATACCCGTCAGGTTGGGGCCGACAGCTGCGCCTTGGTCTTCGAATATGTGGCAGGTTCCGCAGTGTTCGGCAAACAACTCCGCCCCGCGTTGTGGGTCGCCCGGTTGGCTGACCAGGGGTAGGAGTTCTGCGAGGCGCTGGGTGGCTTCCGTATTGGTTGTCGCGGCCAGCAGGGTCTTGGCCCGTTGGGCCAACGCTTCCTGGGGATGATATCGCAGGCGGTGCAACAGGCGCGGGCCCAGGTCCTGGGGCTGAAGCACCTCTTCTTCCAGGGCGTCCATCAGATTGGCCGTGCGTTCATCGCGCAACAGGATGGCGTCGAACGCGGCATCTCTTGCCTGTCGCCCCAAGGAAGGCAGGCGCCCGGCGAGTAAGGCACCCACCCCGCTGGCGTCGCTGCTGCGCAGGATCGCGATTGCCTGCAACTGCACATCCAAGGGTGCGTGGGTGGCCAACATGTCACCGGCCACTTCGAGCGCCGCGACTTGGTGCGCATCCATCGCCAAGAGCGAGCGCACGCACTTCAAGCACGTGCCGTAGGAGGACTCGGGGTCTTGCGCGGCAGCAAGCAAGCGCGAGCTGAGTTCGGTCATGGAGGCCGCGAGGCCCTCGTCTTGCCAGCGCGAGGCGAGGGGCAGGGCGGCGGTTGCCACTTCCAGCGATTCGTGGTGCAACAACCTGGCCAGGGCTTCGATCGTGCCCTCTTCCATGGTTGCCTCGAAGCGCAGGCCCAGGGTTTCGTGCAGACGGTTCAAGGCCACCACGGTTGTGGCATCGGTTCCCGTCACTTGGGACAAGACTTGGATGATCTTCCCGGTCAGAGCATCCTCGCGCCGTTCCCCAACCCGTCGGCAGAGTTCTGAAACGAGGTCGGTCATGTCCTGCCCGTCGGCAGCCTGTTGCAGGAGAGCGGCAAGCGAGGCCGCGGGATCCGACAGCAGTGCGCCCAAGAGTGCCGAGCGACTCCAATTTTCCTCGAGCCCCGGATAGAGAGCGGCCAGCCTTCCGAGTGCAGGCGGATTGAGTCGTGTCTCCGCCAGGGACTTCAAGGCCCCCAGGCGGGTACGCGCGTCGGTGGAGTTTTCGGCCAGGTCGAGCAGCGCCGTACCCAGGGCGCCCGAAGTGGGCAAGTCTCGCAGCAGGGGCCCGGCCAACCAGGCCGCCCGGCGTTGCACCATCGGTGCCGTGTCGCGCAAGGCGATGGCCACGGCGGCCAGGCGTTGGGGCGCTCCCTGAGCCAGGTCTTGAATCAGATTCAAGGCGTGCAGACGAGTGGTCGTGAACTTCGAGAACTGAATCGTCTCCAAAAGAAACGGAAGCGCGCGGGTGCCGGGCCCTTCTCGCAATAGCCGGTCGGCATTGCGTCTTTGCCACGAGCCGTCATGGGAGAGGAACTGGATCAAGCCCGCCGGATCGTCGCGCAGGGGCATGAGGCTCATGTACGGGCCCGTGATGTCCTTGTGCTGCACGCGCCAGATGCGGCCGTGCAACTTGTCCCGGTCGGGCCGCACGGCGGCGTTGGTCGGCCCGTGCTTGGGACCGCGCGTGTCGTTGTGCACGGCGGCCTGGTTGTAGAAGTCCAGGACGTACATGGCGCCATCCGGACCCATGCGCAGGTGGACGGGCCGGAACCATAGGTCACGGGAAGTGATGAACTCGGCTTCGCGCGGTTTGCTGGCCACGAAGGTGACCCCGTCTTGAACCACCTTGTCGCGGTGGATGAGATTGACCGTGGGTTCACAAACGAAGTGGTCTCCAAAGTACTCAGCGGGCCACATGTGCCCACTTTGGATCAGGCTGCCAGCGGCCGCGGTGAAGCCGCCCACGAAATCGATCTGCCGGTAGACCTGGCGCTCGGGTTGGTGGGCGGGATAGAGCTTGCGGTGGTCGACAATGTCGTTCCAACTGTTCACTCGCCCTACCCGGCAGCCGCGTAGGTCGGCTTCCGACATGACCACGTGTCGCAGGTGCGAACCGTTGGCCATGGTAAAGAACAACTCGCCGTCGGGAGCAAAGTCGAGGCCCCAGGTGTTGCTGCCGTAGGAGGACACCAACTCGATGGCCGAACCGTCGGGCCGGAAGCGCAGCAGTCCGTTGGGCATGTGCCCGAACTTCTGGCCGTCGGGTCCCCGAATGTCGCGCGAGTCACCACCGCTGTAGCCCTGGGTACAGTAGATCCAGCCGTCCGGTCCCCAACGCATGTTGCTGATCACGGCGTGGGTGTCCCGGTAGCCGAAGCCCTCGAAGAGCACCTCGGTCGTATCGCACACGTCGTCCCCATCGGTGTCGCGCAAGAACAGGATCTGCGGTGCGGCCGTGACGATCACCCCGTCGCGGTAGTGCACCAAGCTGGTGACCAGGTCGAGGCCCTCGAAGAAGACCTTGCGCTCGTCCATGACCCAATCCCCATCGGTGTCCTGCAGAATCAGGACCTGATCGCTGGCGGGGATGCCCGAAAACTCCTCCTTGTAGGGATAGCCGGGAGTGCAAGCCACCCACATGCGGCCCTTGTTGTCCCAGTCCACGGAGATGGGGTTGACTACATCCGGTTCGGAAGCGACGCATTGCATCGTGAAGTCGGGATGCACCTCGAAACTACCCAGAGCTTCATCCGGAGGCAGAGGCCCACCGGGCGGGTAGCGCAGAGAGCCGAGTTCTTCCTCGGACAGGAACATGTCCGCGTCTCGATTGCCCGCCCAGGCGATGCCGCGCAACAGGATGGCCTGGTAAGCGGGGTGCGAGAAAGTCTTGTGGTAGTGCCCCTGCAGGCTCACGAACGCGCGGTAGTTGTCTCGCTCGAAGGTCCAAAGCTGAGGCGTGATGTCGAAGACCGTGTGGAAGCTACTGGCCAGGACCTGAACGTCGTCGTCCATGTGCAGGTCGTAATAAATCTCGTCGGTGAGATCGAAGTGGGGGATCCCCGTAGTGATCGGGTGCTCCGCCATGTCCATGTAGAGTCCAATCTTGCCCGTGTGCCACTTGGAGTGGCCGTGCTCCCATGCACCCCCGATAATCGTCTTGAACCAGTGCGCGTCGTTGCCGCAGACGGAGTCGTGCAGGGCGACAATGCCACCACCGCTTGCCAAGTACTTGTCGAGGTCCGCACGCTGTTGTTCGTCGAGGGTCCCTCCCTCGGCCGCATAAAGCACGAGCACATCGGTGGCCGCCAACTCCTCGCCGCTGGGGAAGTGCAAACTGCCGTCAACCTTAGCCCCGCGTTGGGTCAGAAGTTCACTCCACTCTTCCAAGAAGCGTGGGTGATCGTGTTCCCCCGGTCCGTGAGTCTTGGGACCAGCGCGCAGGTAGATGCGCAGGGGATCGGCGGGGGTCTGAATAACCGGAACGGCGGGCGCGACAGACAGCAGCAGGGGGAGAAGGACCATGGGTCGTAGCCTAGAACCCCACCCGGACTTTGGGGAGAACTCAGTGGGGCAGGTCGCCGGTCGCGAATAGGGCGGAGGCTGGTGACCTTGCCTTCAGATGACTCACTCAACCCAAGGAGAGGGCCCGGCCACTTGGGCCGAACCCTCTGTTCCACATCTGCCTGCCTGGACCGTTCGCCCTTGTCCTACCAGGACCGCGACTCGATCACTTCGCGGTGTTGGGTCGCGGAGGTTGGAATTCGTAGGCGCCCATGTCGACTACGGGACCCGGGCCCACGCCTGTGTCGAGCGTCCGCGGGGCATTGCGGAAGCGCTGGTGACCCGCAAGATCCGAGAGGACGGTTGCTCCCACGGCACCGTTGTCTCCGGCGTCGATGGCGGGCGACAGTCCGAGCAGTCGGAAGTCACCATTCAGCGGGTCGCGGAAGAGGGGATCTTGATTCAAGATCCCCGGGCCCGCGGCGCCACCCAGTAGAACGCTGTAGCTGGCCGTCACGCCCGTATACTGCAGGGAAGTCCCCGAGTTGTCCCAGATGATCGAGTTGACGACCACCGCAGGTGCCGGGACGGAGAACACAGGCCAGATTCCGTTGTCGACGAGCGTGCAACCCACGAGGGTCATGGGGCCCCAGGTCGCACCACCGGCTCTGAAGACTCCTCCATCCGTCACCGTATTGTCCGCGAAGAGGGTGTTTTCGATATGCACGACGCTCGTTGGGTCCGATCCCACGGCGCCGCCCAAACTCTGGTCGCTGAGCCCGGCGGTGTTCCCGATGAACTCGCTGTCGATCACGGTCACGGTGGAGTTCTTGGCAAAGAGCCCACCCCCTTCCGTGTTCGACATCCATCCCACGCCGGGAACATAGTTGGAACCGCAGAGGTTCCCCTCGATCCTCGTCGAGCGCAGGGTCATCATTGCGTTGTCTGCGTACACCCCTCCTCCCCAGGCCATGGCCATACAGCCGGACACGACGCAGTTGTCCAACGTGACGTTCGTTCCCGGTGAGGCCTTCAGCCCTCCCCCGGCGTCTGAGCTCATGAACCCGCCCATCAAGCTGAGACCCTGGAGCAGGACCGTGGCGGAACTGGTTACCAGGACAACTCTGCCCACTCCGGATCCGTCATTCACTCGGGTGACCTCCCGCCCGCACGTGCCCTTGATCGTCAGGTCACGATCGATGACGAGCGTGTCTTCGCTGTACGTCCCCGGCGCTACGTGCACTTGGTCACCGGCTGTCGCGCTGTCGACGGCCGTTTGAATCGCAGGGAAGGGGTTTTGGGAGGATCCGTCCCCAGGGCCAGGGGCCTTGGCATCGACGTACCAATGACCCTCGGTGGAGGTGCGCATGTCGACGCTTCCGTAGCGTCCAGCGGTGCCAAAGCCGCCGCCAAAGAGGGCTTGGTTGCCGACAGTCGTCGCCGCCAAGGACGATCTCCCAACGGGCAGGCTCTCGGTGCTCCATGTGCCTGCGTCTCCGTCAAAGATGTCGACCAGGGAGAAGTAGATGTTCGGGGCGTTGTATCCCCCGGCGAACAGAGCGCAGTCTCCGTAGGAAGTTGCGACCATGCTGGTCCGCCCAGCCGAGAGGTACTCCACAGACCAGGCAGCGGCGTCCGAGGGCGGGCCGATGCAAGAATCGTAGACGTCGACTACTGCCGAATACTGGAATGAACTGTCGAGTCCCGCAGCGAAGTAGGCCTTGGTACCAGCCGTGGTAGCGACCAAGAAAGCCCTGCCCTCAGAAAGGAAACCCTGGGACCAAGCCGAGGGGTCGCTGGGGGGTCCGACGGTTGAGTCGTAGACATCGACGACGGACTGGTAACTCCCGAGCCCATTCCCTCCACCGAACAAAGCGTAGGGACCCACCGTAGTGGCTGCCAGATCCCGGCGAGGTACAGAGAGCGTCGTCTGGGACCACACGTCGGTGCTGGAGTCGTAGATGTCGACAACATCACTGGGCGTTCCTGGATTGGAGCCTGCCCCTCCACCCGCGAAGAACGCGTACTTGGACACACTCGTAGCGGCCGGGTTGATACGTCCGACGGACAGCGCTCCTGTCGTCCACTTGTCCGATTGGGCATCATAAATGTCGACATCATCGGACGCTGTGAAGTCTGACAGCAGGCCGCCGGCGAACAGGGCATTACCTCCCACGCTTGTTGAACCGAGCAAGGCGCGGCGTACCGAGAGGGTTGCGGTCGTCCAGGTGGCCGTCGAAGAATCGTAGATGTTGACCACATCACTGCGTTGGGTGTCGTCATCTCCGCCTGCGAACAGCGCCAGATCGCCGATGGTCGTCGCGGTCAGGCCATGCCGAGCGGGCTGGATGTCAGGGCTCGAGCTCCAGGTTTGGGCTGTCGCCAGGGGCGTGGAGAGAGCGAGGGCGGTCAAGAATGTGGTGAGGTGAGCAGATGAAAGCACGGGGGTGTCTCCTGGAATGGGGTTCACCTGCCCAAGTGCCAAGGGACCGTGGGGCTCCTATGCCCTTCTCGCGATTATTCGAGAAGGCGTTCCTGGGGCTCTCTCTGGGCCCTCAGGGCCCGGTTTGCTCGTCCTGTCGGCCAGACTTCATTTCCCTTCGCAACCAAGTCCTCGCCAAGTACCAGTCCGCCTCGACGGTCTTCGGTGCGATCCCGAGTACATGCGCGGTCTCCTCGAAGGTCAGTCCTCCGAAGAACCGCAATTCCACCACCCGAGCTCGGCGTTCGGACAGTTCGTGCAGTTGTTCGAGCTTCTCCTGCAGGTCGAGAATGTCCACGTCGACCTCGCCACTGGTTTCGGATGCCGGATCGTGAAGGGTCACGCGGGCTCGGTCTCCACCGCGTTTTTTGGCATTGCGCGCGCGGGCGTGACCTATCAGAACCTGGCGCATCACATGGGCAGCCGCGGCTAGGAACTGAGCCCGATCCTCCCACTGCAGGGAATCCTGGTCGACCAGACGCACGTAGGCCTCATGCACGAGAGCCGTCGGCTCGAGAGTGTGGTCGCGCCGTTCCCCACGCATGCGCGCGCCCGCGATGCGGCGCAGCTCTGCATGGACCAAGGGCAGCAGCTCGGCCAACGCGCCAGCGCGATCATCGCGGGCGTGTAGCAGAATCCGAGTGACTCGTCCTGAGGCGTCTTGGGACATGGAAGAGGAGATCATGTCACGCACAAGTCGATTATGCGATCATTCACCAGACCCATGGACTCCCAACGTTTTGATCGAGTTGCTGAGGTCTTCGATGCGGCTCGCGACCTCGACGAGCAGGCGCGCTCAGAGTTCCTGGACAAGGCCTGTGCCCGTGATGGAGATCTTCGTTCCGAAGTCGAATCGCTCTTGGCCGAGTACGAGAGTTCGGGGGACGAATTGGAACCCCTGGTACACACAGAAGCTCTGCGCCGTTGGGCAAGCGACTTCGGGGATGAAACAAACGAGGGGGGACTGCCTCAGGTGGAAATCCCCGGCTATCGCATCCTCTCGCTGATCGGCGAGGGCGGGCAGGGTGCTGTCTACGAAGCCGAGCAAGATCAGCCACGACGCATGGTTGCGCTAAAGCTACTGCGACCTCACCTGGGGGGCTCGACCCTCGAGCGACGGTTTGAACGCGAGGCTCAGGTGCTGGCGCGGCTGCAACATCCGGGTATTGCGACCATTCTGGATTCGGGCGTGGTCGAGAGTCCCTACGGCCCTCTGCCCTATTTCGCGTTGGAGTTGATTCGCGGCCGCACCCTCGTCGACTCTTGCGAGGCGCGCGGTTTGTCTGTGGCTGAGCGTGTGACTCTATTGGCCGAGGTCTGTGATGCCGTGGCGCACGCGCATTCCAAGGGCGTCGTGCACCGCGATCTCAAGCCGTCCAATGTGCTCGTTGACGAGGAAGGGCGAGCCCGTGTACTGGACTTCGGCATCGCGCGGCTCTTGGACGCGGACCTCGAGCTGGCCACGTTGGAGACGCGCACGGGCCAGGTGATCGGGACGCTCGCCTACATGAGTCCGGAGCAGGCCGAAGGGCAACCGGCAGACGTCGACGAGCAGACTGACGTGTTCGCACTCGGAGTGATCGCGTTTGAGCTGCTCACAGGGCAACTGCCGCGCGATCTCGCCGGACGGCCGATGCCCGAGCAACTGAAGTTGTTGTCCGAAGGTCAGACCACGCTGCTCGGTAGTGTGGACCGTTCGTTGCGCGGGGATCTGGAGACGATCATCGCCAAAGCGATGGCCCAAGAGAAAGCGCGCCGCTACAGGAGTGCGACGGCCCTGGCCGCCGACCTCCGGCGCTACTTGCGCAAGGAACCCATCCTCGCCCGGCGGGCAACGGCTCTCTACCAATTAAGCCGTTTCGTCAAGCGCAACCGCGCCCTCTCCGTGTCGGTCTGCGCCTTGGCGGTCGCTCTGATTGCAGGCACGCTCGTGAGTCTGGCGCTGTACCTGGACGGTCGAGTCAGTGAAGCCGAGGCGCTCTGGCAGAGCTATGTGGCCAATCTCACGGCGGCAGGCGCGCAGCTGGACGCCGGAACTGGAGGAGTCGCCGCGCGGCTTGAATTTTGCCCCGACGAGTACAAGGACACTTGGGAGTGGCGTTATCTGAGCCGGCATTCGGACACCAGTTTGAGCCAAGCCGAATCGGCGAGCATCGTGCATCGAGTCGCTCTGGGAGCGCAGGGCCTGTTGGCATCCGGTGGGGGACGTGAGCTCCCAGGAGACTACGGCTCGCCAGATTTCCGCGTGTTTCTTTGGAAGCTCGATGCGGCGGGCCAGAGAGTGCAGTTCGAGAAGCCGCTTGAGCCAGCCCACGCAAACGCCGTGCGGGATCTGGCCTTTCGACCTGGAGGCACGGATCTAGTCTCACTCTCGAGGAGTGATGAGCGGCAGGTCGCGGGTGAAGTGCACCTGTGGGATACCACCGAGGGGACGCGAATCGCCTCCCTCGATTGCGAGTTGCACGGAATCCTACCCACATCCCTCGCCTGGCTGCCTACTCAGCCCGACCAATCGGAGGCGGGGCGCGTCGCGATTGCAAGCTCTTCAGGGGTCCACATCTGGGAGCCCACTAGCGGAGAACTGCAGCTCCTGTTCAGCGGTTCGAAAGTGAATGTGGTGACCGCTCAGGACGCGGGGTCGTTCACTCGGCTCGTCGTCGGCACGGTGAATGGAACTGTCGAGATCTGGGACATGGTAGGGCCTGCGGAGGCAATGCTGCACGGCCGCGTGGACCTCGCTCAGCAGGTGAACGTCGATGCAGAGTCCTACGGTTCGGGAGTGACCTCCATCGAGCCGAGTCCCGATGGAGAGAGCCTCCTGGCCGGACTCGAGGGCGGGGGGCTGCTACTGATCGACACCCAGGCTGGCGCGCCAGTGGCCTCGCTCCGCGGACACACCCGTACCGTGACGGCGTTGCGTTGGTCGACGGATGGTCGATTTGCCTGGTCTACGTCTCTCGACAAGACCCTGCGCCGCTGGGACCTGGAGCGGCTGGAGTGTGTCGAAGTGCGACATGGCCATGCGGGCCACGTTACGTCACTCGAGACTCTCGCCGATCCACCACTCCTTGTGACAGGCGCCTACGATCGGACCCTGCGCGTGTGGGATGCCGGTGACCAAGCCTCGGTGTTTCGGTCGAGCGATCAGGAGCGGAGTGGACTGGTGTACTCGCTCGCATTCGACCGCTCGGGTGACGCGCTCGCCTGGCGACCTGAGAAGTTTCAATTGGGTGTCTCGGATTTGACGACGGGATCGACAAGTTTCACGCTTTCCCCCTTCGTCGTCGACAGTACGAAACACCCCGAGCGCTACCGCGGTCTGATCCTGGGGGTGAACTTCGACCCCCGTGGCGACGCGCTCTACGCGGTGTATGGATTCGGTGGACGCTTGAGGCGCATCAATGCGCGGACCGGACAGCTGGAGGCGACCCTCGGGCCTGAGCTTGGCGCGATGCGTTTCGTGGGATTCAGCCAAGATGGGACCCGTTACGCGGCCAGTACCGAGGTCGACGGAGAGTGGCACCTTCAGGTCTATGGATTGGAGACCGGAGAGTTGGAGGTGGGCTGCTCGTGGCCGACGGGCATTGGGTCGCCGACGGTTGGCTTTACCAACGGGGATCGTTCCGTCGTGCATTCCGCAGCCAACCGGATTCTTGTTCGGGACTCAAGGTCAGGTGCGGTGCAGCAGGAATTTGAGCTTCCCCACCAGGTGAACCACCTTGCCTGTTCACCCAGCGGCGAGTTCGTCGCCGCTACGAGTTACGATCCGGATGACCGCGCGCTCTATGTACTCGACCTGAAGACGGGTGTGATCCAGTCCCACGAAGGTAACGTCAAGCCGTTCTGCCTTACCTTCTCCCACGACAGTTCACGCATCGTGACGGGCAACCGGGACGATGGAACTGTCAGCCTCTGGGATGTACGGCGCGGATTGACGCTCGCCCTGTCAGGCCTCGAGGGCGCAATCCAATGGGTTGCGGTCTCTCCCGACGGACGGCGAATCGCGGCGGTCGACAGTGCCGGCGTTCATCGGGTCTGGGATGCGGGCCCCAACGGGCTCGACGATGGGGGCGGATCCAAGGATCGCTGAGATCCCTGGGTTTGTGCTTGGACCTCCTGCTCACCCCCCGGTGTGCGCGCGGCATCCCCTACCCGCTCTCTCGCCAACCGCAGCAGGTCGCCTACGACGGACTGGGCGGTGGGCCAGCGGCCGGCGCCCTTGCCCTGCAGGGTGGTCGAGGATCCGTCCGTGTAATCGATGGCGACTGCGTTGTGTTCGTCGTCCACTGCGAAGAGAGCGTCGGTTGCTGGCAGGGCCTCCAGCCGGATGGAAGCCCTGGCACCGGTGTGGAGGATCTCCAACGTCGCTACCTGGCGCAACGCGGACTCTGAGGTCTGCGCGCGGTGTCGTGCCGCCGGAGTGATCGCCTCGACTCCGCACGGTTCCCAAGACAATTCGGGTTGCCCCAAGGCGCTGGCGATCAGGCTCAGTTTTTGAGCGGCATCCTGACCGGAGAGGTCGAGTGTGGGATCGGCTTCGGCGTAACCGAGCTCCTGGGCGGTGGCCAGGGCATCGGGCAATGTTGCGCCCCGGCGAACTCGACTCAACACGTAGTTGGCTGTCCCGTTCAACACACCTCGCAAGCGGCGGATGGGTTTCGAGTTGCGACCGCCCAGTTGTTCGAGCAGGGGCATGCTGCCGCCGACACAGGCGCCGTTCAGCAGCCGAACCCGGTGCGCAGCAGCCTCGGCTTTCAGGTGGGCACCTTGCTCGGCCATCACGGCCTTGTTGGCGGTGACCACGTGGGACCCGTGTTTCAGGGCTGTGTGAATGGCCGCGCCCGAGAGGTCCGGATCACCAAGGGCTTCGACGACGATGTCCGCACCGGAAGCCGCTACCGCAAGGGGATCACCGGAGAGTTGCTCGGGTGGGACTCCGGACTGGGCAGCACGCTTCTGGTCACGCACGACGACTTCGGTCACGAGGAATTGGTCTGAGAGACCCCGCAGGTGATCGAACACGCCTTTCCCGACGGTCCCCAGGCCCAGGAGCGCAATTTTGAGGGGCGGCGAGGGAGCCGGTGCTTCGACCAGTGCACTAGGCCCCGGGCCGACGCGCGTCGGAGAGCTGGAGTTGAGTGCACCGAGCTCGAAACTGAGCTGTCGAGAGCGAGCAAACTCGACCGCCTGCCGCTGCACAATAGTCCCGCCCGCATCCAAGGCGTCGTCCCACGTGGCGACGTCAAACCGTCTCGGTGGAGTGCCGGCGGACGAGGGGTCCCATTCGTAGATCCCCTGCACGTCCTTGATCAGGCGACACGCGCAGCCCCCGAGAGCATCGGCCAGGAACAATGCCGTCAGATCGGATCCGCCGCGACCCAGGACGACCGTCCGACCCACTCCATCCTGGGCCGCGAATCCCGGGACCACCGCGACCCCCTCGCTGTCGAGGGCGGCCTCGATTCGTTCGCGGTCGACAGCTGTCGGAACCGCCTCGAGCGGATCCCCCTGGGCGCGCAGGTCGATGGCACCTGCGCTCAGGATGCGTGCTGGGATGCCTGCCCGGTCCAAGTACAAACCAAGCAGGCCTGCGCACTGGGATTCGCCCGTGGCCAATAGGGTCGCCGTCTTGTCAGCGGCCAGTGACGGGTGGACTTGCTTGCTCTGGGCGACTAGCTGATCGGTCGCACCCGACAGTGCTGAGACGACAGCCAGCACCGTGTGACCCTCCCGTCTCCAACGGTAGATCTCATGCACGGCGAGTTGCAGGCTGGACTCGTCGGCTAGGACCGAGCCTCCGAACTTCAGAACGATGGGGCCCTTCATGCCTGACACCCCACAGCAACCTGCTGGGTTTCGTCGGCCGTGACGGCGGCTGCGCTCAGTGCTAGGGCGCGTTCCAGGTCCGCGAGGATCTCCTCCGTGGATTCCAGGCCGACCGATAGCCGCACGAGTCCTTCCGTGACGCCGACCTTGGCACGCTGCTCGGGACTCACCCCACCGTGGGTCATGGAGGCGGAGTGGGTCAGCAGGGTCTCGACCGAACCGACGTGTTCGACCACTCGGCAAAGCTGGACGTGGCTCAGCAGTTCCCGCGCTTGGTCGTAGCCACCCTTGAGCTCGAAGGAGAGTACGGCTCCGTGGGCTCCCAGGTGTTGGGTTGTAGCCAGGGATCCGTTCCGGAAGCCTGCAATCGTCGGGTAGTGAACCAGTTCCACATCCGGGTGCGCGTGCAAGCGGTGGGCGATGACTTCTGCTGAGCGAGACTGCTCGCGCAGGCGTAGGGGCAGGGTTTTCAGGCCCTGGAGCGTGATCCATGCATTAAACGGCGACTGAATCGAACCCGTGCACTTGCGGACGAAGCGACAGCGTTCGAGCAGCGACTCATCGCGAGCCACCAGTGCCCCGCCCAGGGCGGCGGAGTGGCCTTCGATGAACTTGGTTGTGGAGTACACAGATACGTCCGCTCCGAAATCGAGCGGGCGTTGCAAGGCTGGAGTCAGGAACGTGTTGTCCACCGCAAACAGAGCGTGCGCTTCCTTGGCGATGGCAGCGATGGCCGCCAGATCCGCCAGATCAAGGGTTGGGTTCGCAGGGGTTTCCACGAACACGAGTTGCGTCGTGGGCCGTATCGCCGCGCGTACCGCTTCCGGGCTCGAGCTGTCGACGAAACTCACCTGCACTCCCAGCCCACTGAGCACCTGTTCGAGTAGGCGTGTGGTTCCACCGTACAAGGCGCTGGAGCAGACCACGTGATCGCCACTTTTCAGAACGGCTAGGAACAGCCCAGTCTCTGCTGCCAGGCCCGTGCCGTAACAAACCCCGGGACCCACCTGTTCCAGGTTTCCGAGGGCTGTCTCCAGGGCCGAAACCGTGGGGTTGGATTCCCGTGAGTAACAGTGCTCGGCTTGACTGTTCAGGCCATCCCGGCAGAAGGTGGTGGACTGGACGATGGGGGTGATCAAGGGCTCGCCGTCTAGCTGGCCTTGCCCAGACCGGGAGCACAGGGTGCTGAAGGAAACGTTCTCTGATTGGGTGGGGGATGACATGCCGAAACTCCGTTCGGCATCCGGCGTGTCCTCGAGTGACACGGGGCGGCACTGGCGTCAGTGCCTTGTTTGGTGGATCCCGCCGGAGCGGTCCCGCCCACATCATTCCCCGCGTCAAGTGAGGAGTCGGCACCGCGGCCCTGTGGGGGCTCGGTTGCCGCCCGGGACATAAATTCTCTCCCGGGACTCTGGATGCTTGGGAGGAGGCTACTGAACTCGCTGGATAATTCAACAACGAGCCATACGGATATCACGATTTAATACCTAAGCCGTGCAATAGGAAAGGCTTAGGAGGGACTGAAATCCAAATCCCAGCGCTATCCTACGCGCACCATGCACAACCACCGCCCTGCCTGCTCCGCCCTCGCACTTTCCTTCATGTCTCTGCTGTTCGTGGGTTCCTGTGCCTCGACGACTGAGGAGCCGACCCCGACCGAAGCCGTGGTGGATGCTGTCCTTCTCGAAGCGCCCGAAGATCCTGCCCCGTCCGCTTCAACGGGGGTGACGGACAACGATACCCAGGACACCGAACCGACGGGGCCGCGGCTTCTTGAACCGAATGACTACGGCCGCTTCGAGTCAATACGCGGTGGGACCCTCTCCGAAAACGGGGCGTGGTTTGCGTACGACCTCACTCGAGTAGACAAGACTCGCGAGCTGCACATCCTGTCGCTCCTGAACGATAATTTCGAAGAGCTCGTCCTGCCCTGGGCGAGTCGTGCTTCATTCTCCGCTGACGGGCTCTGGGTTGCCTGGTCAACGGGAGTTTCGGAAGAGGAGGCCAAGCGCCTGCGCGACAAGAAGAAACCCGTGCGATCTGATTGTGTGTTGCTGCGTCTGGGCGAAGAGGAGCAACGCGAGTTCCCGGGCGTCGCGCGGTTTTCGTTTGACGAGACCGGCCGCTTTCTCGCCCTGCACGGTTACACAGCCGAAGGGGCGAATGGCAAGGGCGCGGACCTGCGCATCCTC
>Ga0209992_10003067_pt1 | contig 14517 bp, 16 predicted proteins | sample 2SBtaG_2_FD_182564 | JGI IMG/M metagenome (GOLD analysis project Ga0209992, IMG submission 182564) | Deep subsurface microbial communities from Kolumbo volcano to uncover new lineages of life (NeLLi) - 2SBTROV12_ACTIVE470 metaG (SPAdes)... | ecosystem: Environmental > Aquatic > Marine >... | reverse complement strand
TCTGGACCTCCTGCAGTAGGAAAAACGACTGTTGCTAAAGGATTGGCAGAAGAATTCCAATTACAATATCTTAGTGGGGGAGATGTACTAAAAGAAATGGCAAATGAGCACGGATTTGATTCAAAAGGTGACGATTGGTGGGATACTGAAGAAGGAATGAAATTCCTTAATCAGCGTGAACAAAATTCTGAATTTGATAAAAAATTAGATGAAAAATTAATCGCTCTTTTTAATCAAGGCGGAATGGTAATCACAAGCTATACTTTACCATGGTTAATCAAAGATGGAATTAGAATTTGGTTAGAAGGCTCTCATGAGAGTAGTACAAAACGGATGCAAACTAGAGATAGCATGAGCCCTGAAGATGCCTATGAAATAACTAAAGAAAGATTTGATAAGAATAAAGCACTATACAAAAAACTGTATGATTTTGATTTTGGAGAGGACAAATCTGTTTTTGATTTAATAATAAATACAGATAATTTAACTGCACAACAAGTAATTGATGTTACCAAAGAAACAGTGAGAAAATTACTATGACCCTAAAACAACTTGAAAATTTAATTGAAATTGATCAGGATATTACTGATGATGCTTATGGAACATATTATGATAAAAGAACTATTGAACAATTACTCAATTATGGGATTATTCTTTTAGATAAACCCCCAGGTCCTACAAGTCATGAAACTGTTGCATGGACTAAACGTCTTTTGAAACTACCAAAAATTGGTCACAGTGGTACATTAGATCCCCAAGTGTCTGGAGTTTTACCTTTGGGTTTGGGAGAGGCAACTAAAGCATTAGGAGTTTTACTTTATGGTCCTAAAGAATATCATGCACTAGGACGAGTTCATTCACTTCCTTCTAAAGAAAAACTAAAAGAAATTGTTGAAATGTTTCAAGGTGAAATTTTCCAAAAACCCCCTCAACGTTCTGCAGTTCTTAGACAAACTAGAACAAGAACAATTTATGAATTTGAAGTAATTGAACAAAAAGAAAGATTGCTCTTAACGAGAATTTTATGTGAAGCAGGAACCTACATTCGTAAACTTTACTATGATATTGGAGAAGTATTGGGCCCTGGTGCAACTATGGTTGAACTCAGACGTAGCAGAGTTGATCAATTCCATGAAAAAGACGGGTTGGTGACCTTACATGAACTTGCAGATGCATTTGCATTGTGGGAGGAGAAAAAAGATGATAGTAAATTAATGAAAATGATTAAACCTGTTGAATTAGCACTAAGTGAATTAAAATCTGTAGTTGTTCGTGATTCTGCAATTGATGCAATGTGCCATGGTGCACAACTTGCAATTCCTGGAATTTTGAAGATTTCTCCAAATTTGAAAAAAGGGGATATTGTTGGGATATACTCACAAAAAGGAGAAGCTGTTGCTCTTGCTGAAGCTACGATGACTGAAGAAGAAATTCGTGATGCCACTAAAGGATATGCTTTTGAAACAAAGAGGATCATTATGGCTCCAAATACATATCCAAAAAAATGGAGAACAAAACCAACTCCTCCAAAGGATTAAAAAATAAAGAAATTATTTTAAAAGAATTGTTAGCAAAAAGCCTTGTACTTTTTATTGGAATTGGTGTGATTGCGGGACTTGCTTTTGGTGTTTATTTGATAGATGTTAAAAATACTAGTCAGTTAATTTTTGTTGAAGGTTCTTCTGTTTCAGTAGTTACAGAAAAATCTGATTTTAAAAAAGGTGAAGAGATAAAAATTCGAATTGTAAATTCTGGCACTGTCCCTTTGACTTTTTCAGATTCTTCATATGGTCTGAGGATTACTGGATTATCTGGAATACTCATGTTCACCCCTGCATCTGCACAAGTACTATCTGATTTAGAACCTGGTGATGAAATCGAATTTTCATGGGATCAAATCAAAAATGATGGTGACTCTGCATTAGAGGGTCTGTACAAAATATCCTCTAAAGGAATGGATAATGGTGGAAATACTGTGGAAAAATCAACAACGATAACAATCTGGAAGTAATTTCTCCTAAATCAAGTAACATAATTTATAATCGCATTTTTCCGAATAGATTTGTCGCAAGACTTGTGCCGGGGTCGCCTAGCCTGGTAGGGCGCGCGCCTGGAAATTGTTTAACCATAAAGCGCGTTCTCGCAAGGGAACGGGAGTTCAAATCTCCCTCCCGGCGCCATTTTTAATTTACATTGAATACAATGTGTCGTTATAGATTTCCACAAAAGCATTGGTTTTTTTACAAAGAAGAAAACCAAATGTCATGAATGCTGCAGAAACTTTTGAGATTGCCCCGTTAGAATGGATTTCAATAAACCAATTTCTACATGAAATAAAAGAGATTGATTCTCAATGTGTCTCTGTATATTACCCATATGGAAAGGGACCTGAAATTATTTCTCTATTGGAGGAAACAAAACGAAATAAAAAACTTGAAAGAATAGAATCAAAAATCGAAAATAAGATTACTGAACTTAAAAAAAATCCTGTTTCTGTAGGTAAATTTACAAAAACTTTGTGCATTTTTGGATGGATAAAAAACGATAAAGTAAATCTCAAAGTGATTGGAACCTCAAAAAAACTCCCATACGTCTACATGGTAAGCAAAAAACCATTCATCAAACCGTTCAAAGATGTTTTAAAAACAAATTATGATGTTTTACTTGTAACATTAGATCAAAAAACTGCTAGAATTCAAAAATTTCATGGTAATCAAATAATTCAAGAATCTAAATTAAGAATTGATTTACAGGGTAGACATAAAAAAGGTGGACAGAGCCAAGGTCGATTCCTTAGAGCTAGACAAACAAAAATCCATGTTTTCTTCAAAAAGGTGGCAAACAAAGTACGAGAAATGGATTCTAATTCTTCATTGATATTATTAGGTGGTATTGGACCTGCAAAAACTGAATTTTATGATGAATTGAATTCAGAACTAGTAAGAAAGTGCCGTTTTGTAGAAACTTTGTCTTTTTCAACTTCAATGAAAGATATTGATGCAAAAATTATTCATCATTTGTATCAACATAGAAGAAAAAATGTTTCAGAATTAATTGAAAAATATGAGACACTGGTCAAAGATGGATTAACTGCTAAACGAAATGATGTAATTTACAAAGCACTAGAAATTGGAGCAGTAGATACCCTGATAGTTTCAGCAAATTACCACACAAATTCACAATTTAAAAAAATTATAAAAATGCTAGAGTTGGCAAAAAGTACGTCATGTAAGATAGAATTTGCAGTTTCTCCAAAAATTATCAAAAAACTAGACATTGATAATTCAGTTTTAGCAATACTACGATACAAAATAAAATAATTTTGCCTGTAATTTAGAATCTGATTTTCTCTACTCTAGTTTTTCTATGATTTCTGAAAATTTCCATGGGCCACAAACTGCATCTTCTTCTTCATTATTGATCAAACCTATCTTGTTTAGGTGATTCACAATATGTGCAGAAAATGGTAATGCTCCTGTAGCTCCTGGAGAATTATAGTTCAAAACATGAAATGATGTATCATTTTCTATTAAAATTACATCTGGTGCAAATTTTCCCTTGTCATCAATAATTGATGATCTGATGCCTGCTGTACCTTTTTCAGTAATTTTCTTTGCATCTATTTTTGGTAAGAATTTTTTTACTCTGTTTACCATTGCAGTTTTTGACATTGATGATTGAATTTCATTCATAGCTAGTTCTTGAAATTGTTTATCAAGGACTGCTTTTCGTGCACCTGAATTTAACATCTCAAGCATTTTTGGAATGAATTCTTTGATATTTTCTGCTGCATCATATCCATATGGACTGAATACTGGAACTGCATTTGGTCCAATTTCACAACTACCATCTACTCTGATTATCCAATGTGGATCTAAAAATGGATAATCTGGGAATTCTGGTACAGAGTATATGCTTGATTTTGTAAGCTTGTTGTATTCTGATGGGGCTTTCCAATACTCTCCTCTGAAATGAACATCTGTGAATTTTTTTGCAACATCTATGCTATGTGCAACATCTACAGCTTCTCCTCCTGCAGCATTGATTAGAAATTTTGCATTAATTTCATGTTCATTATTTAATGTGATAATCCATTTGCCATTTTCTTTTTTTATTTTTGTAACTTTGGTATCTAGTAGAAAATTTGTACCACTTTCTTTACTATCATTCATAATTGATTTTGTTAAAATAGAATAATCTGTAGATGCATCTCTATACACACATAGTGCAGCTTCACATTTTATTTCTGGTTCTATTTTTTTCATTTCCTCTTTGTTCATCAACTTGATGTCTTTTTCTTCCAAACCGTTTTCTTTTCCCCATTTGAGATATTTCTCAAGAACTTTGATTCCTTTTTGATCTGGTGCAACTTCAATCACTCCGTCTTCTTTAAATGACAAATCTCTTAATTTTGCATATTCTTCCCACATCCCATATCCGTGAAAAGCAGATTTTGCAAACAATTTTTTCTTTTCAGGGTTGTATAGATAGGGAGCATGAACTTTTCCAGTATTTCTTCCACTAGTGTGAAATGCTACACTATGGGCTTGTTCTATAACAGCTATTTTTTTTGATTTGTTTAATGAAGATAGAAAATATGATAATGAAGTTCCAAGAATTCCACCACCAATTATTACAATATCAAAATCATGTGCCAACTACTTTCACTGTTCATTGGATTATCTTGATAATAAATTGAATCTGTAACAATCAAGATTAATATCCAATAAAATTCCCAAATAGATCATGCTACCTGACAAGTGTTCAGTTTCTAAAGAAGGTAAACAATGTGTTAATCCTCCTGAATTTATCGTATCAATTGTTGATGACAAAGACGAATACATGGTAGGTGTTACTTGTGGGAGACACAAACAAGTTGTTACGGGAAAAATTGGTCATTTACAAAAAGAAGGGAAAATTCATGATGGGAAGATTAGTTTCTCTCCTGTAAAGGCTGTAGGAACTGACTGTGTGCATGGAGATACTGATGATTTTGTTCAAATTGACATGAATCGTTCAAAAAACTGAAATAATTTCAATTTCAATGATTTACAATGCTTTTAGAATTATTATCTGATTTAGTAAAAGTTGATGATGCTTTGCTAATCGTAAAAAATAGTGGCGCTGTAAGTGAGGTTAGAAGCCCTCTTAGTATTAAACAAAAAGAAAAATGGATAACTATAGGTGAAAATGACGGTCCTGCTCATCTTCATGTCAATTCAGAATTGATAAAATCTGCAGAGTTTGTTCAAGAAGAAAAACCTGAACGCACAAGTTTCAGTGTTCGTTTTTTTGATGAAAGCGGTGAGCGAATCATTGCAGTGTTTTTTACAAAAATGTATGATAATTCTAAACAATTAATTCCTGATAGAAAAAAAATCTATGATCAACTAGAACAAAAATTTACTTCAAAAATTCAATTTTAAAAAAAAACTTGTCTGAAAAAGACAAGTGAAAAATTCTTTTATTCTTCAGATTCTTTCTCTTTCTTCTCTTTTTCAGATTGTTGTTTAGCTAATTCTAATTCTTCATTCGTATGTTTGAATTTCTTCATTCTGATTTTATGTCACGATTTAGATATAAAAACTGCACATTTGATGGAAAGACAACCCATGCGTGAAAATCAGTATCCTACTGAGTAAATCGGTTTTTTACCTTTCATTCCAAGATCCAAATTTTTAACAGTAATCTCTGCCATTTTGCTTCTCGTCTCTTTAGTTGAACTTCCTATGTGGGGAGCAAGTACGATATTTGGTAATTTAACAAATGGATGTTTTTTGTTAATTGGTTCTACTTCAAACACATCTAACCCTGCACCTGAAATGATTTTCTTCTTCAAAGCAGCCACCAGATCTTTTTCATTGATTACCTTTCCTCTTGATGTGTTAATCAAAAATGATGTCTTTTTCATTTTTTTGAAAACTTTCATGTCAAACAACTGGTCTGTTTCTTTTGTATGTGGAACATGAATTGAAATAAAATCACTCTGTGAGACCAATTTATCAAATGACACATACTTTACGCCAAGTGCTTTTTCTCTAGTTTTTGAAACTCGTTTTCTACTGTGGTATATTATTTTCATATCAAATGCCTTTGCTCTTTTAGCCAGCGTACTGCCAATTCTACCTAAACCTAAGATTCCAATTGTTTTACCTTGCAAATCTACTCCGACATAATCATATGCGCCGTAGATTTCTTTCCATTTTCCATCTCGAATAATTCTATCGCCTTCTGAAACCCTTCTTGAAACATCAAGTAATAATGAAAATGCAAGATCAGCAGTTGCATCTGTTAATACTTCAGGAGTGTATCCCACGCGGATTTTCTTTTCTTTGGCATACTCTGTATCTATATGATCAAAGCCTACACTATAGGTGCTAATCACTTTGAGATTCTCAGCACAATCCATTGTCTCTTTTTCAATTTTGTCATATGGAAAACAAATTAGTCCATCAATCTCTTTAATCTTTGATCGCAGTTTTGTTTTAGGTATTGGAATTTTTCCAGAATGAATTTCGATTTGATATCTTTTTCTTAATTCTTTTAACGCAAAATCATGCAGAGTTCTTGTAAGGAATATTTTATTTTTCATCAGTCTTGATATTCATCTCAAACCATTTATACGATTTCCTTGTAATTTTATCAATGTCTTCTAAAGTTGAAGAAGAGGAAGAATTTGCTATTTGTGTAGAATGTGGAAATTCAATTGAAAAATGTGTATGTGTTTGTCCTTATTGTGGTGAACGTGATAAATGTGAGTGTGCATTGTTTGATGCAGCCACCGGAGGTTAGAAGAAATGCACTATCATACTATTAAGATTCAGGAAATGAGTGAATATCTGTGAGTTCTGTTGATTTTACGTGGCTAATTGGAGGTCCTCAAGGAAGTGGGGTCGAATCCGGGGCAAATATTTTCTCTCGCGTATGTGCTGAAATGGGGTATCAAATTTTTGGAAAAAGAGAATTTTATTCAAACATCAAAGGTGAGCACAGTTACTTTACCGTAAGAATTGCTGATAAAAAAATTCATTCAAATGTAAATGATGTAAATTTAATGGCATCCTTTGATGCTGAAACCATTTTTCGTCATTACGACGAGGTAGTTTCTGGTGGTGGAATTATTTACGATTCTGATTTAGAGGGAACAAAAACTGATGCTGTACATACACTTGATGCACCATTCAAAGAAAGACTACACAAAGAATTAGAATCAAAAAATAAACCATTTACAATTGCAGGTGTGTTAGAAATTGCTAAAGAAAAGGGTGTAAAACTATTTCCAGTATCTTTCAAATCTATTCTTTTGACTTTATCTGAGGAAACTGAAAATCCTCGTCTAAAGGGATTGATTCGAATGTATAATGTCATTGGAGTGTCTTTGTCTTTAGGTTTAGTTAAGATGCCTCCTGATTCATTACAAAAAACAATTAATAATATTTTTTCAAAAAAACCTGAAATTGCAAAAATTAATCAACAAACTGCAAATTATTCATACAATTATGCAACTGCAAAATTTGAAAACTTTGATTATACTTTACCTGGAACACAAAAAGAACCTGGAACTATGCTTGTTCAGGGATTTCAGGGAACGGCGTTGGGAAAAATGGCATGTGGATGTAGATTTCAACCATACTATCCAATCACACCAGCTTCTGATGAATCAGTATTCTTGGAATCAAATGAAATTTTAGAAATAACTGGTGATAGACCTGGCTCTACTGCTGTAATTCAAACTGAAGATGAGATTTGTGCAATGGGAATGACTATTGGTGGTGCATTAACTGGAACACGTTCTGCTACTTGTACATCTGGACCTGGATTTGCACTAATGACTGAAATGTTAGGCTGGGCAGGCATAAATGAAGTTCCTGTAGTTATTACTAATTATCAGAGAAGTGGCCCATCAACTGGACTGCCAACCAGACACGGACAAGATGATTTGTTATTTTCAGTATTTGCAGGACACGGTGATTTTCCAAAGATTGTTTATGCATCTGGAGAAATTGAAGAAAGCTTCTATGATACTGGTAATTGTTTTAATTATGCAGAAATTTTTCAAGTTCCAGTAATTCACATGATGGATAAATTCCATGCAAGTTCTGTTATTACTTGTAAAAGATTTGACACTGAAAAAATTTCAATTGATAGGGGCTTGTTACTAGATAAAGTTGAGGATGGTTATAGAAGATTTGAATTCACTGAAGATGGTATCTCTCCTCGTTCAAGATTAGGAATAGATAATGGAATTTTTTGGGATACTGGAGATGAATCCGATGAAACCGGCCATATCACAGAGGATCCAATATTGCGTGTAAAGATGATGGATAAGAGAATGTCTAGATTAGAATTAATTTCCAAACGTATTCCAAATGAAGAGCAAGCAGTATCGTTTGGAATTGAAGATTATACAATAATTTCTTGGGGTTCTACAATTGGTCCAGTTAAAGATGCATTAGACATGCTAAAAAAAGAAGGGATCTCAATAGGATTGATTCAACTAAAACTAATGCATCCATTTCCAGCAGAATATGTTTCATCTTTACTAAAAGATACTAAAACAATAATCGATATAGAGGCAAATCATTCAGGTCAGCTAGGAAAACTATTCAAACAAAACATAAAACGAGATGTTGACTATTTTATATTAAAATACTCTGGACGTGCAATGACTAGTACAGAAGTTTATGATGCACTTAAGAAAATTGTTCAAAACAAAGCTGAAAAAAGGGAGGTTCTAATGCATGGCGCTTAAACCTGCTGAATTTAAAACCGATGTTCACAATGACTGGTGTCCTGGATGTGGGGATTTTGGTATTGTAAATGCTATCCAAATGGCACTGGCTGATATGGGTGTACAACGAGACAAGACTGCTATATTTTCAGGAATTGGCTGTTCTGGCAAGACATCTCACTACATCAACACGTATGGTGTTCATACATTACATGGTAGGGTCTTGACATTTGCACAAGGTGCAAAAATTGCAAATCCTGAGATGACTGTAGTCGCTGTAGGTGGTGATGGTGACGGTTTGGGTATTGGTGCTGGTCACTTTGTAGCTGCTGGTAGACGAAATGTAAACATGACATACATTATTTTTGATAATGGAGTTTATGGATTGACTAAAGGTCAAGCATCTCCAACTCTGAAATTGGGAGAGAAAACAAAATCCCTTCCAACTCCTAACACAAATTCAAATGTCAATCCGATTGGATTAGCAATTGCTAGTGGATTTACATTTGTTGCACGTGGATATTCATATGACATACGACATCTCAAAGACTTGATAGTTCAAGCTGTTAGACATCCTGGATTGTCTTTCTTAGATGTACTACAACCATGTCCTACATACAATGATCTAAACACAAGGGATTGGTATGCAGGAGCTGATCTAATGGATGAAGCACAAAAAAGACATTCAAGAATTTACAAACTAGAAGAGACTGGATATGAACATACAGTGCATTATGATTCTGAAGTTGAGATAAATGAAAAACTATCTCAAGCATTAATCAAATCTTTAGAATGGGGAAACAAAATACCAATTGGTGTATTTTACAAAAATGAAAATACTACTCCTTACACTAAAAGAATACAAGACAAAATTCCCAATTATCTGGAAAATCCTCCTGCAAAACAAAACGTTTCAAAAGATGGTTATTCTAATACCGATATTTCAAAAATTTTAGATTCGCTAGAAGTATAGTTTGTTTTGAATCTGAGATTGTTCATACTTTGAAAAGATTAATCTGAATATTCTCTTTTTCTTCTATATGCCCCACATTTAGGACATGGTTTTTTCTTCTCACCTGCTAGAGTCAATTCTAAGGGAGTTCCACAATCAAGACAAGATTCTGTTACATTTGCTGACATTATTTTTTACACTCTATACATCCACAATCAAACATTCCTGCTTTACCCATACACTGATCATGATGTGAATTATAGCATTTATTACAAATTACCATTTTAAGACCCACTTTGGTGAATTTTTTCATGAGTCAATACTTTATCAAAAGTATCTGAATATCCTTCCCACTTGAATTTACACTTTCTACAATTGTATTTCATTTTATTTTGCTTTATCCTCTTCTTTCTTTTCGGATTCTTTGAATGCGTTTACATCTTTTGAAGAATTAGTTTTACAAGAACCGCATTTCAGTTTTTCAATTAATTTTTTAAACATACTATGTATTGATTCTCGTTAGTATATACTGGCGCTTTATCAGAATTTTAGCCTAAATACTAGTGTAACAGACAACAGTATGAATTGTCATAAAATTAGTGAACCACATGTTTGGAGATATTCCAAACATAACAAAATCCGTAGATGCTTAAAATGTAAATCTAGAATCCAAATGACTGAGAAAGAATATCATCTCAAATGGGGAATACATAAAATTACTACAAAATAGTAATCAAACCCATATCTATTCTGAACGTAGAAGTTATAGGCAAGTTTTAGAATATTATTTTGCATTTGAATATTAATGAGGCAAATAGAATTTTTAGAAAATCTATCATAAAGGGTTTTTTTGAACCACAGTTAGTAAATTTAGATTTTAAAAAATCACCTGTTAAACATCCTTCAATAAGTGATGACGGCCTAATGCAGTCTGATTTACTTCATGTATTTTTTGATATAGAGACTGGCTCTGACTATCCTGATGGTGATGAGTGGTTTATTGTAGAATTAGTATTCCCGCATGATGTTAAACTTCCAGATTCTTTGAAAGGTACTGATTATTTTACAACTTTGTCTGTTGATGAGGGAAAAACATACTGGCATCATCGTGAATTAATTCGTTACAAATATGGAAAGTCTAAAAAATTAATTGATGCATTAGAGTTTCTAGAATCAAAATACAAAGAACTTCATGAATTATTAGAACCATTACAAAAGGATCTCAAGTAATTTCATTCCATGAATCTCCTCTGAATGTGTACTTTTTGTTTTCAGATGAAGCTGAATCTAAACGCCATCTAATTGATTCAGGATCAAATTTGTATATTATTTGTGAAATTCCAGCTGGGATTTTTTTAGGATCCATGTGATATGGCAATAATTCTAAAACAAAATCAATTTTCTCTAATGCATTATCAAACCATTGCTTATCTTCAATATCTATAGTGAAGATAATTTTTGGATTTCCTGAAAAATTAATTACAATTTTTAATGCATTGCCGCTTCCTCGTCTTCTTTTCATTTCCTTGAAAACTGCTTTGACTTTTTCCCATCTTTTGAAATCAAACCATTGGAAAAATGCTTCATTAAATTGGAGTGGAATATCAATGTCTAAGAAACTGACAAAATTCTCATCATCAGCTTCAATTTCATCTTGAATAATGGTAAAATGAGAGTTTAGGAATCCATAAAGAACTTCAATCTCCCAAGGAGAAACCCCATAGTATCGTAGTGTGGTTTTCACATTTTCTGACAATGATTTAAAATCCAGAAAATTGTAATTAAAGCTTCAAACCTAGCAAAACTAGTACAAATTCACCTTAAAATTAAAATTATATGGAATGAGATACAACTCTAGACATGAAGAAAGAATTTGTAGTAAAAAGCATTGATTCTGCACCTGATGGAGCACCATATGTTGTAATCTCACTATCCTCTCTCAAGGATCTAAAAGAAGGAAATCAACCTCAACAACAACCTCCTTTTGGAACTCCAAAAGTTATGGGATTTTCAAACATGAATGACATGATGAAAGATTTGAACAAGATGATGTCTGGAATGGGTGGAGCAGGTATGCAATCTGGAATTACTCAACTAAAACTTGAAATGCATGAATACAAAGAGATGGGTCTTTCAGTTGGAGATAAGGTCTTTTTAGAACTAAGTAAGGCTGAAACTTTAGGCGTTTAATCTTACCAAATTGTGTTGAAATATTTCCAACCATAAAATGCTGCAATAGTTCCAATTACGAATAACATTGGTTTCCATGCAAATACTGGAATGCTTGGAGTTGCAAGCTTTACTTTGTAATTATCTACAATTGCATGCACATTTTTCTTAATTTTATCGTGCCAGATATTGTAGTCTACCTGATATTTTTTTAAAATTTCTTCAACTTCGTAAACTACTGGAGTTCTTTGTGAAAACAAATGTTGTAGATAATCTCTTGACACTTCTACTTCTGCATGAATTCCAATTAATCCTTTTTTCAAATCTACCATTCTGACATGCATTTCCCATGGTTTTTTCAATTTAAGATTTAGACCACTTCCAATTTGATCTGGTTGTTTATGTTCAAGCTTTACTTTGGTAAATCCTTCATCTGTGAAAATTTTAGTCAATTCTTCAAAACTTTTCTTAACTACAATGTGCAGCTGCTCTACACCATCTTTACTATCTACATCAATTCTGTGTTTTATTCCATCAAAGAATGACACTGTTTTTGGATATGTAGTTAGATATTCCATATTTTTTCCACCAGATGCCTCTATTTAAAGCAGAACAGAAACATAGGTTAGATTTTTGGAGGATTTGATAATCCTCTAACATATACACACTGATCTGGGGAAATTGCCATTTCTGATGGTTTAATTTTTCTATCAGTTAACTTTGCACCTGAATTTTTAATTATTGCAAAGGGTTTTGATTCTGCACCTTCTCCCATTTTGTGATTGGCAATTGTAGCAAGATTATCCACTACTGCCTGAAATGTCACTTTTAGTGGATTTCCATCAAGATCTTTTTTTGCCCTCATATCCAAAACCGGTTCAATTCCTGCACAAGATATTGCTACACCTGAGGTTCCAATTCTTGCTGGCATTAATCTACTATCAACTAAAATTATTCCTACATGAATGAAGAATTTTAAGAAAATCTTTCTCCGAATTTCTTCTGCAGTTTGATATGGATTTGTTGGATAAAGTATTGCTTTGCCTTTTTTTGCATTTGATTTATCAATTCCTGCATTTGGAGCCATGATGTTATCTGACGATGTGATTACAAATCCTCCGATACCTCCGAATATTTTATCTGATTCTCTAATGATTATCTCTGCAATTTCTGATTTTAATTGAAATGACTTGGAAACATCTAATCCTTCCTCTGATGTCTTGATTTTCTCTAGTTCTACAAGTCGTCCTTGTGAATTTGATACATATTTTGTTGAAATTACTAAAACATCTTGATCTTCTAGTTTTGCATTGTTTTTTTCCAATGCTTCTAAGAGTGCCTTAAAAATATCAAATTCCCCTTCTTTTCTATTTGCTAGTAGTGGTAATACCGTTAATTGCACAATATTCTGAGCGTTCTTTTTCTTTTTTATTGTTCTGAAAAGCTTTTAATCTGTAGAACAAGCTTTTTTTATTATGAACATTACTGAGAAGATTCTTGCAAAAGGTGCTGGAAAATCTTCAGTTTCTCCTGATGATGTGGTTTTTGCAAAGGTTGACAAGGTAATGATGCATGATGTCTCAGGCCCAGGCGTGATTAAGGTATTTGATAAATTAAAGAAACAAGGAATTTCAGTTGACAAATTATGGGATCCTACAAAAGTTTGGGTGGCTGAAGATCATTTTGTTCCTTCAGCTGAAAAAATGTCAGCTGAAAATATTGTGAAATTAACAAACTTTACGAAAAATTATGGAATTGAAAAACACTTCAAATATGGAATGGGGCAATATGGTATCTGTCATACTATCTCTCATGAAGAAGCCATGGTAATGCCAGGTGATGTTTATGTTGGTGGAGATTCTCACACCAATACCACTGGAGCATTAGGTGCTTTTGCTTGCGGTCTAGGACATACTGATGTTGCCTATGTTTTGCTTAATGGTGAAATTTGGTTCAAGGTTCCTGAAACTTTTCTCTTTAAACTAAATGGAAAATTACCAGAACACGTAATGGCCAAAGATCTTATTTTAAAAATTATTGGAGAAATTGGAACTGATGGTGGTGCATATCAAACAATGCAATTTGGTGGAACCGGAGTTAATGAAATGTCCGTTGAAAGCAGATTAACCCTATGTAATATGACTACAGAAGCTGGCGCTAAAAATGGAATAGTTGAACCTGATCAAAAAGTAGTTGATTACCTTACTCAAAGAGGTGCAACAAATTTCAATTTGATTAAGGGTGATGATGATGCTGAATATGCCAAAGTTTTCGAATTTGAAAGTTCTGAAATGGAACCAACTGTGGCAAAACCATTTTCTCCTGAAAATACATGTGTTGTTAGAGAGGCACCTTCAGTGGAACTGGACAAATCCTACATTGGCTCATGTACCGGAGCAAAATACGAAGATTTGGAAGCTGCAGCAAAAGTTCTCAAAGGAAGAAAAGTAAAGATTAGAACTGAGATTTTACCTGCAGCAATTTCAATTTATCAGAGAGCCATGGAAAATGGATTATTGAAAATTTTCTTAGATGCTGGTGTTACTGTTGGACCTCCAACGTGTGGTGCCTGCTGTGGAGCACATATGGGTGTCTTGGCAAAAGATGAAATTTGCATTAGTACTACAAACAGAAATTTCCCAGGTAGAATGGGCCACGTAGAGTC
>Ga0209992_10003066_pt1 | contig 14518 bp, 15 predicted proteins | sample 2SBtaG_2_FD_182564 | JGI IMG/M metagenome (GOLD analysis project Ga0209992, IMG submission 182564) | Deep subsurface microbial communities from Kolumbo volcano to uncover new lineages of life (NeLLi) - 2SBTROV12_ACTIVE470 metaG (SPAdes)... | ecosystem: Environmental > Aquatic > Marine >... | reverse complement strand
TTGAAAATGCACTGCCTAGACCGTAATACGACTTAAACCTTCTAACCAAAGATAAATCGCCTATCACAGGCTGATCTTTGTCAAAATCTCTAGGATGAAAATATGTCATTACATAATCAGATTTATTAATCATTTGCTTAATCAGGGTGTATGGCAACAATCTGAAATAACCACCGCCTGAAAAAATCATTTCCTTACCAAGAAAATTAACCAAATTAATCGGCATCTCTTTCACGCTAACACCTTTAATACTGATTATGCTCGGCTCAGAATGGCCATAACTTGGAAATCCTCCATGAGATCGTTTTGCAGGAAACACACTGCAATCAATTTCAATGCCTTGTTTGATTAACTCTTCAAATGCCCACTTATTATCTTCTTTAATAGAAAATCCAGGCGCTCTGTATGTGCGAACCTTAACACCAGTTAAATTCTCAATACTTTTAATTGAGCAATCCAAGTCAGTAGCAAATTCTTTTCTAGTTTGATTATAAGCCAACTGATGTCTGTCAGAATGCGTAGCAATTTCAAAGCCTAGTTCGTGAATTTTTTTAACGATATGAGGAAACTCTCTAGCTACCCAACCCAATACAAAAAAAGTTGCTTTTTGATCCTTTCTATCTAACATTTCAAATATTCTATCCATATTTGAATCGAGTCTATACTCGAAGTTGGACCACTCTTTCTCAGATTTAGTAGAATCATTATCTAAGATATGAAACCACTCTTCAATATCGAAAGTAAGTATATTCATCAGAAAAATCTCTTTCCTTTTGATACAAAATCAATCACATCCTTTCGCTCAGGGAAAGAATAGTATGTTTTCTCTGCATCGTTATTTGTAATAAGCTTTACTTGATCTTTTTCAATTAAATCAACAGCCTTGGCAATAGATTCCATGCCTATTTTCTTAGTATGCTTAATTAACTCTTCTTGGGTTTTATTGCCTATTTTTACTTTCTCTTGTACAACAATTGGCCCACTGTCGATTCCTTTATCTACAAAAAATACTGAAACACCAGTGTACTCTTCGTCATTTTTCATTACCCAAAATGTAGGCATTAGTCCACGATATTTTGGTAATAATGCCGTATGTAGATTTAAACAACCTTTTGGTGCTAGGTTAATAATAGGCTCCTTAAAAATTTGATTACCAAGAATGGATATTAATAAATCCGGATCATATTTCTTCATAGATTGCACAGACTCTGGGTGATTAATATGCTTGTTCAGCACTATTTTATCAATACAAAAATCATTTAATATATTACTAATTTTTTTACTACTTTGAAGTTTACTTTTAATAAACTTCAAAGAATAATGTATGAAAAATTTCAATCCAAAAATATCGTATGTTTTTTCAGCTTTCTGAATAAAATTTTCTCTCTTTCCAAATGGCGATACGTCATTCACTACACAACCCACTATTTTAGAATGTTTTGGCATGATTTCCATCAGATAACTTAGATTATCTGCCAAGTAAAATGGCTCATCCTGAGTAATTATCACTATCTTCATTTAAATTTTTCTAACATTATGTCTTTAATAAAGATGGGATTAGAAATGAAATTTCTTTTAGCTAGCCTCCAACTTAATAAGCTGCGATGAAACCATTCCAATCCAAAGTCAATCATCCATTGGGGCGCTCTTTTTGTATTGCCTGCATAGAAATCAAAAACCGCACCAATAGAACATGCAACCTTAAAATTTAATTTCTCCTTATTCTGGTGTAACCATTTTTCTTGCTTTGGTGCTGTCATACCTACAAAAAGGGCATCGGGCCCAAAACTGTTAATTTTTTCTATAATCTCTACATTATCGTTATGAGTAAAAGACCCCTTGAATGGGGGAGAATATGTGCCAACATTTATGTTTGGGAAATCTGAAAATAACCGAGCCTTAATTTTATATAAAGTCTCTTGTGATGCACCTACGTAAAAAACAGATCCGCCTTTCATGTCCAATTTTCCTAATAAGTGTTGGTGTAAATCTGCCCCAGCTATTTTATTAATTTTATCTCCATTAATTAGCTTGGCAGCAAGAACAATACCACTTCCATCAGGTATAAGAATATCTGAATCTTTTAATGCATCATTAAATATCTTGTCACTCTTTGCTGTTACATACGAATGTGGGTTGATAGTATTAACCACTATTTTTCCTTCATTAAGTTCAATTTTATCTAGTGATTCACTAAATACCTTGTACCCCATTACATCAATAACATCGTCCAACATTTTAGTTAAATTCCTATTTAAACTAACAACTTTACGGGCAACTCTTGCCCTTTACTGATTTCTTTTCCAATACACTTATTAGATTATCTTCAAACTTATCAAGTATGGAGTTATCTAAATAATGCTTTCTACAATAGCTTGATGTTTCTTTGTTTACTAGGGTATTTTAAGCCTTCTTTAAGGCTTAAGGAAGATTGTCAATATCGCTAAGCACAATACCGCACAACCATTCTACTGCTTTTGCAACAGGCTTACCATCAGGAGTAACAATATCAGCCTCATTAACAACCTTAGAGAAATCGTTCGAATCATTAGCTTCGATCAACATGTGTACATTACATACACACACGTAACTAGATCCATTATTTTTTGACAGATCGATTAAAGAATTAACAAATCCGCCAAACATTCCGATAGAAATGCCGCTTCTCAACACCCTGAGCTTTTGCATGATCAAAACCTTGATGCGCTTATTAGACTTTGTAATGGACAAAATATGCTAATACAAAATCGAATTATGTATTTTCTGCTCTTCCTTGTCAAACCTTGCCTTGATTAATGTGGCTGGATTGCCGCCAACTATAGAATAAGGTAAAAAGCTTTTTGTTACAACAGCGCCAGCAGCAATTATAGAACCCCTTCCAATTTTAACATCGCTTAAAATTACTGCACCATAACCAACCCAGACATCATCTCCTATAATTATTTTTGAATTTAAACCTTTCCAATTATAATCTTTATCACGAATTTGAGAGGCCAGCCTTGTTGGGACGCCAACTTGTTGATAGTGGTGATCATATTTACCTACTAAAGCAACATTATTTGCCAGCATAACATTATTACCAATAATACAATTGCATTCTATTTGAGAATTTCGACCAATATAGCAATTATCACCAATGAAAATTACTTTTTTTGCCCATAAATTGACATTTCTTCCTGCATGAAAATTTAGCCCAAATTCATATTTTTTCCACTTAATATTTACCAAATACCAATTTCTAATCAGTTTAAAAATGTTCATAACATCCACTTCACACTTTATTAAATACTATTTTTACAATCTTTCGAATAATCTTTCTAGCATTAATTGCAAAAGCTTTATTGAAACTCTTAACAATCATACTATCCAAAACAACTATGTTTTCAATTTTAAAATTCCCATGCTGCACCAGCTCTGAATGACTTAAAATCATATCTTTATCTTTTGAGCAATGCACGCCAGATTCATCGTGTCCAATATTATTTATGAATGATTTAATAGGATATACGGTGAGAAAACCTTTTTTATATGAACTATAAGTCCAACGTATATACCATGAATCTATTTCTCCTTTCATCTGTTTTTTTAACATTCGGATTACGTCAGGACCATACTTACTAAATTCTTTTTTTTTCTTTTTATCTTTAATAAAAAGAAAAAAATCTTCTACTTGCCAGTCAGTATTATTCCATCTGCCTTTCCATGTAGCCCACCCCCATGACATAGGTCTGTAATGAAAATAAACATCTCTTTTATAGTTACTCGGAAACTGCATAAATTCCTGTGTGAAACTAAAGCCAGATATTGAACCAACTTGATCATTATGTTGAAAGATGTCCAACGTTTTATTCATATACGTCAAAAAATATTTACTTGTAACCAAATCGTCCTCTAACACAATCACACGGCCATACTTATTAACTATCTGTGTCACGCCATCGATTACAGAATTGGCTAGCCCCCAATTATTATCTCTCTCGATAATAATTACCTTCTTAAAGCCATCTACTTTTTTAATATAATTATTAACTTGCAAAACCTGATCATTTTCTTTTTCATTTCTTGCACCATCAGCATATATAAATAATTCACTATCTGAAGCTAGCTTATTTTTTTGTAAAGCTTCAATAGTCTTCTTTGTATGCCACAGGCGATTATAAACAAATAAAACAATAGGTGATAAATTAGCCATAAACCACTACCAATAACATGAATTTTCAACTTTTTTAGCATTTAAAGGTTTTTCGTCTTCGAGTGGCCTGACCCAGTGTTTGTTAATCATCTCTTTAAAATCAGGATGTATTTCCCACCTTCGACCATATACTCCAAATAAAATTTGAGTTGACCCTCCTAAATGTATAGCAGATTTTCCTATACCTTTAATATATGAGGCTATTGGCAATCCATATACACCGGCCCCAATTATAGCTATATCAAAATCAAGTTTAGCTATATCGCTCTGTATTTTTTCTAGAGCATCAAACCATGAATTAAATTCTCCATTGCCACCACCCAGTGTTTGGGGTGGTCTATAGGTGATTAGTTTAAAATTTGGTAAAATTTTTTGATTTTCAAAAATATTTTTTCTATTTTCAAATTGAGAGCTAATGCTTATATCAAAAGGATGAATGACTAATACTTTCTTGTTCTCAAGATATTGCGACCAAGGGTTTTCATAAAAATACGGCTCAAGATTTCTTAACTTGGTTAATTTGGCGTTAGGTGAATATATATTTAGCATATAGTTTTCGAAAGGAATAAAACTAATTCCAGCTAGATCTATAGAAGGAATTATATCTTCATATAATGTACAAAATTTATCCAAACTTTTATCATCTGTTGGGAAAAAACCTGCATTTTGTTTTATTATTTTTCTCTGCGTATTTTTATATTTCTTGTTTCTTACATATGATTGTAGAATTCCTAACTCTGATGAGCCCAATCTTGAAATCAATATAGGTTTAGATGATAATAATAAATGACCAATATAAATATTAGTTTCATTTGGAGTCAGAAATCCACTTTTGTAATCTTTCTTTTTCGTTTGATACAGCATTGATTTTAAAAGGGGGTAAACTTTAGATCTCTTAACCAATTCGATTATTCTTTCTTTCATTATTAACTTTTTTTTCTCAAGCCATTAATCCAATAGCCAATTATTCTAGACACAACCCCTTTTACAATGAATGATAATAAATATCTTTTTGGGCAATTTTTTAATGAGCACTTGATAAACCACTTTAAATTACCGCCGCCTTTCATACCAAAAAGATGATCAATATAGTTTTTTAAAGACTTATTGTTTTGCAAAGTTACCGCTGCACTTTCATCAGGATATATTTTAATTTTCGCATCATAATTGCAAAAAATTTTAAAGCCGTTGTTAATAGCACGATGCGTAAAATCATTGTCCGCCATAGTTTGGGGGAAGTTTTTAGAGTCATACAACCCTATTTTTTTAAATGTGTTTACAGGTATTAATAAGCCTCTACCTGGAAACAGGCTTACTTCATGTAGGCCAAATTTCTCATTTTCAGATAAACCATCCAGAACATAAGAGCTTCTACCAGTCTTCCAACTTCTGTTTTCACCGCCATAGATTATTTCATTTGTATCGTGATCTAAAGCCAATGCCCCAATTAAAGTATCGGGTTTTTTCTTGGACCAGTAGAGCATTTTTTCAATGTAATCAAATGCTGGCAATGTATCATCATTTAATGTCATAATATAGTTAGCTTTTTGGCCTATGGCATATCTAACACCAATATTTGTAGCTTCTGCCCACCAAAGATCACCATCTTCTTTTAGAAGAATCACATCTGGAAACTCATTTTCAATCATATCAGAGGTTCCATCAGACGAACCATCATCGACAATAATTATTTTAAAATTGCCAACAGTTTGTTTTCCAAGTGCTTTTAAATAATTTTTTGTAAATGTTTTTCTATTAAACACCGGTGTAACAATATAGATCATTCGTTACCCCTTCTTTTGAATATTCCTATCACCCAGTATTTAAACTCTTTATCATTCATCTTTCGGAATTCATAGGAATAACAAATTCCGATTAAAAGCCAGATAAATACATACTGAATATCAAACATTGTGAAGTCCTCTACAAAAGCGTAGCTCCATCGAAATGCTACAAACAAGCCTATGATTTTCATGAAAAAACTATTTGACTTATAAACTGCAAGAGATGATGCCATAAAAAACACTAGAAAGTAGAGAATAACCCCCGTAATTCCAGTCCATGTAAATATATTGATTATCGCAACCTCTGATGAATGGCGTTCCATTCTATTAGTATTGAGCTCATATAATGAATGCTCGCCAAAATGCGTAGAATCATATCCACGAGCAGGAGTTCTTCCAAAAAATATATAGTCATTATTTATTGCTGACTTAATAGACTCAATATATATAAAAGTGCGTGTATCGGCCTTTAAATCTGAAACTTGATTTTGTCCTGTTTCTGCAACATTAAACTCACCCTCGATATATGTGTCAAATTTAAACACGTTAAACACGTTATTGGTTGCTAAGAAAAAAAGCATTATAGGAAGTGCCAGAAATAGTGCATGTACAGTTTTGAGCATCCATGGCCTTATTAAAAATCTTTGATAATACAACATCCCAAGAATTATTGCTACACTAAACCTAACGATATTGCTCCTTGCATCCAAGCCCGAAATAAATACTATCATGGTAAAAAACAAGGTAATTAGTTTCCATTTAAAAGGCAAAAGAGGATAGACAAGCAATAGAAACATAACAGGAACGAGATAGCGACCACTAAAGTCTGAATAAATAACAAAAGGAAGAAAGATAAAGAATAATGGAAGTCCATATTTAAGCCAAAATGAAATTAACTTTTGTACAAAAACTTTACTTGTAAACACGTAAATAGTTAAGGGAAGCAAGAGAACAAGCCCTGTAGAAATTAATCTTTTATAATCCCAATAATACTCAGCAATATAAACACCTAAAACAATGCAAATAATATTCCAGAGTGTAAATAATTTAATAGGCCAAATTACAGAGTTGTTATTAGTTTTATTAAAATATAGAGGCTTTAATAAAACTAATAACAATATCATAAATACATCAACAGTCCACCAAAAAATAATTGAATCTATATTGAGATTAGTGCTCGATCTAACAGATGCAACTGTAATAAAAAGAAATAGTAGTTGGAATATTTGACTAAATTTTATTGTCATATAAATTTTGTGATCGTCTATGGGTATCTAATTTTTTACAATTAGATGTATTATATTTTTCTAATAAACTTTACAGGATTTCCTGCCCATATTTCATAATCTGGCACATCCTTTGTTACAACAGAGCACGCTCCAATAATTGACCCCCTTCCAATTGTTACACCCTTTAAAATAGTAGAGTGAGCCCCGATAAATGCATCATTATTAATTCTAACTTCTTTTTTAACAACATTTTCTTTGTCAATTATTAAATCCCTCCTTTGAATGGCATCTAATGAATGAAAATCCGTATCATATACACAAACATTACCGCCAAACTTAACATTGTTTCCAATGGTTATTTTTTTTTGGGATACTATTGTTGTGCCTGACATTCCAACATTGTCACCTATAATCATACTTGCGTCTTTTCTAACTACAAAAGTACATTTATAACTTCTACCTATAGGATTTGCACTAATTCTATTATTCATTTCAAAGTTCTCACCTATTCTGAATTTTCCCTGTATATGTAATTTTGGAATTCCATTAAAAATCACCCCTTTTTTAAATTTTATACGATTTGCCTTAAATAACATCAATCCTAGAAATTGAGAAGTAAGGTCCACAGTATTATTTATAATAAATCTAATAAACCTGTAAATATAATTCAAAATTTTCACATCTATATCCCTGTTAATGTCATTAAAAAAAGCGCTCTTTAATTAATTCCTCTCTTAAATAAAAGCTTTAAAAAAAATTATCACCTAAAACTTTTTAACATTCTTCTTAATCCATTCAATATCTCGTTTCCACCATTCGCTTTTTAACAAACTCTCAATTTTTTCTGCAGAAAATCTATATTTAATGACTTTCGCCGGCACACCGGCAACTATTGCGTATGCAGGCACATCTTTAGTTACAACGGCACCTGCAGCAATAACCGCACCATCATAAATTTTCACGCCACCCATAATTATAACTTTCGCACCCACCCATACATCATTGCAGATTTCAATTTCTTCATATTCAGAAAAATCTGTGTCATTGTCTGCTAGCTTTATGTTGAAAGCATTGTTAGTCTGATAAAAAAGTGTTGATGTTGAAAAGTTATCGAGAGGATGTCTTCCTAATCCAATAAACACATCATTTGCAATAGAGCAAAACGAACCAATAGTTGCACTCTGGATAATGGAATTTTTTCCAACATAACTATATTGCTTTATTACGCTATCCAGAATCAAGCAACCTTCTAGAATATGTGTATTTTTTTCTATGTTAGTCTCTTCATTAATACAACAACCACTGTCAATAATTGAGTTTTTAAATCGTTGTTTATTGTAAATATCCCTTGCGCCGTCTTTAGAAATCAAATATAGACTTTTTAACAAGCCAAAAGGAAGTAGTAACGATCTGTATATTTTGTTCATGATTGTTCGCGAGTAAACTGTAAAACATTATTATAAAAATTCTGCCAAACTACATGAGGGTGGAAATTCTTTAATGAAAACTCTCTTGCTCGTTTTGATCGATCTATCAAATCTTTTTTACTTAATGAGTGTATGTAATTCACTAAATCAATTGCTTCTGAGTTTGTTTTAAAAAAGAAAATAAAATCACACCCTTTAAAAATATCTTCATAACCTTTATGTTCATGGCATACATAAATTGAGCCCGCTAACAAGGCGATAGGCAGTCTATTTGAAAAGTAGTATGGAATATCAGGGTAATGCTCGTAAGCAACTGTAATCCAGCTATTTTTATAAACATCTAATTGCTCATAAAAATCAACGGGACCCTGGTTACCTTTCATTTCGTTCCAGTCGTTTCCATATAAAACAAACTCATTAGAGAAAGCCTCCCCCATGCATTTTATAAATTTCTCCCTTCCTTTTGCACCTGGCAATCTACGAACTGAACTTAATAACCGAGGCATAACTTTATTTCCAATTAAGACTACTTTATTGTCTCTTTCTTCATATATAGAAGGTGGCCTGTCGAAACGAGCAATATCGGCATGATGGGGCGTATAAACTATATTCTTGTTTAATTTATATAATTGACTATAAAATTTTCCCATCCCTCTTATTGAAACTACGTCTACAGCCTTAATAACAGTTCGCATAGACTGTGTTATAGGTTTTGCCCATGTGCCATACATATCACCCTCATCATAAACCAATATTGGTTTCGATTTTAAATGCCTCAAATCTAACATATAGTCATTTTCCACTTCTAATTTTCCAATATGAAAAATAATAATCATTGTTGACTGCATCCTTTCAGCAATAACAAGTGATTCTTTTAACGCCAACTTCATGCTTTTTTTCTTAGCATAATCACCTAAATAAAACCAGTCTAAATCATCAATAACTTGCTTTGATTTTAAATTACTAAAACCATCTTCTATTCCTGTTTGACAGCCTTCTGGGCCATTGAGTAATAATAAAACTTTCATAATTAAATTAGAGTTAAAACTCCATTATTTTTCTAAACATTGGTAATTTCTGCTGCAAATACTCAATTGATTGTAACTGTTTTACGAGATAACGCACAAAAAACAAGCTTATTACCAAACCTAGGCCACCCGCAACAATATCAATAATAAGCCGAATAACAGGTAATTCCACAAACCCGAATAAAATAGGTATCTGTAGAGTGCAAATATAAGTAATTAGAGTAACACTTATGAAAGTTGCCAATATTAACATAACCTCTTTTAAGGATATTTTTAATAAATGAATAATACTGCCACACATTAAAAATAGTCGAATAAACGATGTTGATAAAACAATATAAGAGATTACTTCAATCGTTAAGTTATCTCTTAACCATAATAATTGCATGACCATCAGTAAAAAAACAGTAAGTTGAATGCGTAGCTTTAGTTTTAACTCCGCCATAGTGTCTAGAGCCACCCCTGCAACATGCGCTATAAAGGTTGGGGCAACAGATAGTGTTAAAATTTCAAGTATAGGAATGGCTTCTAGCCATTTACTACCTAGCATAATCGTAACAAGGTCATAAGCAGCATTATGTATACCGATACTAACAGCACATGCATAACACCCCACTAGAAGAACACTCAACTGAAAACTAATTAACTGCTTATAATGCTGGTCGCTAACTTTACTCATTATTGGGAATAGTGTTTTGGTTAAGATGTTAGCAGGCTGTTGCACCGGTAAGTCAGCAAGTAATAGCGCTCTATTAAAATAACCCGCAGGGACCGCACCTAAAAATTTACCAATAATTAGTGGCACAATGTTTGAAGTTAAAAACTCAATAAAGCCAATGACAGAATAACGAACACCAAAGCCCATAAGGTGTTTGCGCTGTGCTTTAGCATGTTTAAAGCTAATGGGATATAGGATAGCTAAATAAAATAATATAGAAGCAAGAATAGACTGAGTCATAAATGCTGCTACCAGCGCCCAAACACCCAGCCCCATATAGGCGGAAGCTAAACCTGTTACACCATAGCCTAAAATATAAGATACGATTTCTATCTTTGCTATGACTTTAAAACGACTATCACGGAGCAATAGAGCTTGTGAAATAGAGGAAAATCCAAAAATTATAAAATTGAAGGCTAATACCTGCATTACAGCAGACAGCCCATAAATATCAAAATAAAACTCTGTCAATGGGGATGAAAAATAAGCAAGCAGTAAGAATGCACTGGAAATACTCAAAGAAAGAGTGAGTGCGGCATTGACATCGCCCTTTTCTAATGATTTCTTTTGGATTAAAGCGGGCGCAATTCCTACTTGTGAAAAATAACTATAAAAACGCAAGCTAACATTCGCAATTGCAATTAAGCCAAAATCCGCAGGCTCAAGTAACCGTGCCATTAATGCCATAAAAAATAGCTGAAAAAAAGTATTTATAACTGTTGATATTGTACCCCATCTAACTCCAGATACTGTTTTAGCTAATGCTGTCATTTTTTTTATTTATCATATAAAAACTCAATTCTCGCCAAAAATATCTCTTGTATAAACTTTGTCTTTAACATCTTGCAATTCATCTACCATTCTATTGGCAACAATCACGTCACTTAATTTTTTGAACTCTTCTAGATTGCTAATAACTTTTGAATGGAAGAACTCATTCTCCCCTTGTTCAGTAAGCACAGGCTCATAGATCACTACTTCAATGCCTTTGGCTTTAATACGCTTCATGATGCCTTGAATGGATGATGCTCTAAAGTTATCAGAGCCAGACTTCATAATCAGCCTATGTACGCCAACAACCTTCGGTTGTTTGGCAATGATAGAATCTGCAATAAAGTCTTTTCTGGTTGAGTTAGCATCAACAACGGCACTAATCAGTGCATTAGGCACATCTTGATAATTGGCTTTAAGTTGTTTAGTGTCTTTTGGCAGGCAGTAACCACCATAACCAAAGCTAGGGTTGTTGTAGTGCGATCCAATCCTTGGATCAAGGCCTACACCTTCAATGATCTGTTTTGAGTCTAGGTTGTGCGCTTCTGCGTAAGAATCTAGTTCGTTAAAGTAAGATACGCGCATAGCAAGATAAGTATTACTAAATAGTTTTACTGCTTCTGCTTCAGTAGAGTGGGTAAACAACACATCTATATCTTCTTTTATAGCGCCTTCTTGTAGAAGATTGGCAAATACCCTGGCTCTGTCTGATATCTCGCCAACAATAATACGTGATGGGTATAGATTGTCATATAATGCCAAACCTTCTCTTAAGAATTCTGGAGAGAAGATGATGTTGTCAATATTAAACTTATCTTTAATGCTTTGTGTATAACCAACTGGTACCGTTGATTTAATAATCATCACTGCATCAGGATTAATATCAATCACATCTTGAATGACCACTTCTACCGAAGCGGTATTAAAGTAGTTGTTAGTGGTGTCGTAATCAGTTGGCGTAGCAATGATGACAAAATCTGCATTTTTATAGGCGAGCTCTTTATCAAGTGTTGCAGTAAAGCTAAGATCTTTATTGGCTAGAAAGTCTGTAATCTCAGTATCTACTATGGGTGAGATTTTATTATTGAGTTGTTCAATCTTCTCAGGGATGATATCAAGGGCAATCACTTCATGATTCTGGGACAGAAGCATGGCGTTGGAAAGGCCTACGTAGCCGGTTCCTGCGATTGCTACTTTCATATACAACTCTCCAAATACCAATTATAAGTTTTTATAAGGCCATCTTTGAGATTTACACTGTAATTCCAACCCATGTCTGATAGCCGGGTTACATCAATGAGTTTTCTTAGGGAGCCATCTGGCTTTGTAGTATCAAAGATTAATTTTCCTTTAAATCCAATCACCTCTTTCATAGTCTCTGTCATTTCTCTAATGGTCACATCTTTACCTGTACCGACATTGATATGTGAGAGCATTGGTTTTGTATTAGCTTGATATGTTTTTTCATCTAACTCCAATACAAATAAAGATGCCTCTGCCATATCATCCACATATAAAAACTCACGCATAGCTTTGCCAGTGCCCCATACCATCACTTCAGCATCATTATTGACCTTAGCTTCATGAAAACGTCGCATTAGTGCTGGAATAACGTGAGAGTTTTCTGGATGGAAGTTATCATTAATACCGTATAAATTTGTTGGCATGACTGAGCGGAAATCTGTACCGTGTTGACGGTTGTACGATTCACAAAGTTTAATACCTGCAATCTTGGCTAGCGCATAAGGCTCATTAGTTGGCTCTAATACGTCAGTCAATAATGCATCTTCACGCATTGGCTGTTCAACTGCTTTAGGATAAATACAAGTACTGCCTAAAAATAGTAACCGCTTAACTTTATTCTCATAGGCTGAGTTAATAACGTTAGCCTCTATCATCATGTTTTGATAAATAAAGTCAGCAGGATAAGTATTGTTAGCATGAATACCGCCTACTTTAGCAGCAGCTAAAATGACATAATCAGGCTTTTCTTGTTGGAAGAAGTTTTGCACTTGTACTTGATTGGTAAGATCCAACTCTTTATGCGTGCGCATTAAGAGATTAGTGAAACCCCTTTCTTCCAATTGCCTAACAATGGCAGAGCCGACTAAGCCTCTGTGGCCTGCAATGTAAATTTTGTCGTTAAGATTCACTTCTAAATCAATTACTCGTTAAAATCTGGCGCTTTAAAACCGTGCTCTTTAACTAATGAATCGCGCTTAGCAATATTAATGTCATTTTCCATCATTTCATGAACCATCTCTTCCAAAGTAATTTTTGGCTCCCAGCCTAATTTTTCTTTGGCTTTAGATGGATCACCTAGTAAGGTTTCTACTTCAGTTGGGCGGAAGTATCTTGAATCTACTGCAACGATTAAATTGCCAGTCTCAGAATCGTAGCCTTTTTCATCCATACCTTCACCTTCCCAGCGAATGGTTTTGCCTAAGTGACCCCAGGCAAAATTTACAAAATCACGCACTGAGAATTGCACGCCGGTAGCAATACAAAAATCATCTGGCTCGTCTTGTTGGAGCATTAACCATTGCATTTCCACGTAGTCTTTGGCATGGCCCCAGTCTCGTTTAGCATCCATATTGCCAAGATAGACTGTGTCTTGCAGGCCGAGTGAGATGCGAGCTAGCGCCCTTGTAATCTTACGGGTTACAAAGGTCTCTCCTCGTACTGGTGATTCATGGTTAAACAAGATGCCGTTACATGCATACATACCGTAAGCTTCACGGTAGTTAACTGTAATCCAATAAGCATAAAGCTTAGCTGCTGCATATGGGGAGCGTGGGTAGAAAGGCGTGGTTTCTTTTTGTGGGATCTCTTGCACTTCACCGTATAGCTCTGAAGTTGATGCTTGGTAATATTTGGTTTTCTTTTCAAGGCCTGAGATGCGGATTGCATCTAGAATTCTTAATGCGCCCAAACCAACCGTATCAGCTGTGTATTCAGGGGATTCGAAAGATACTGCAACATGAGATTGTGCACCCAAATTATAGATTTCATCAGGACGAATTTCTTGAATGATACGTACCAAGCTCATGGAATCTGCGAGATCGCCATAATGCAAAACAAACTTACGACCAGTTTGATGAGGATCTTGATAAAGATGGTCGATACGATCAGTATTAAAAGAGGAAGATCGGCGCTTAATACCGTGCACTTCATAACCCTTGTCTAATAAAAACTCCGCTAAATAAGCACCATCTTGTCCGGTGACGCCTGTAATTAATGCCACTTTGTTATTTGCCATATTTAATTCCTAAAATAATCTTTTACGTATTTGTGTACTTGTTTACTTGCTAATAATTCATCAATAGTAAACCATTGATATTCGCTATGTTGTTCAGCTGGTAAATCTGG
>Ga0209992_10003065_pt1 | contig 14520 bp, 14 predicted proteins | sample 2SBtaG_2_FD_182564 | JGI IMG/M metagenome (GOLD analysis project Ga0209992, IMG submission 182564) | Deep subsurface microbial communities from Kolumbo volcano to uncover new lineages of life (NeLLi) - 2SBTROV12_ACTIVE470 metaG (SPAdes)... | ecosystem: Environmental > Aquatic > Marine >... | reverse complement strand
ATTGAGCTTCCACTAATATTTAAAGGATTTCCATTTTCATCGTATTTACCAAGCCTTGGTCCAACAACTTTAATCCCTGCTAAAGCTGCAAAACCACCAACCATGTGTACAACTCCTGAACCAGCAAAATCTATAAAACCAAGATCTCCTAACCAGCCTTGTCCACTCCAGACCCAGTGTGTAACAATTGGATAAATTATTCCACAAATAAATGGCATGAATAGTAAATAAGCACTGAATTTAGTTCTTTCTGCTACAGCACCTGAAACTATTGTTGCTGCAGTTGCTGCAAAAACGACTTGAAAAAAGTAAGTTAGTGATTCTCCTTCAAGGAAGAAGTTACCATAAGCTAGGAACCCTCCAAGTGATGTTCCTCCATAAGCTAAAGCAAATCCAAAAGCCCAATAGGTAATTGAACCAACTGTGAAGCCCATAAAATTTTTCATTACGATATTTACTGAATTTTTAGCTCTTGTGAAACCTGTCTCAACCAACATGAATCCAGGATGCATAAACATCACTAATATTCCAGCCATTAAAACCCATAAATTATCAACATAAGTAGTTATTTCCATATTTAAATCTCCTATTCGTTCATATTTAAAATAACAAAGAAATTATTTAAGAAGAAACTTTAAAAATTAAATGATTATTAACGAAATGTTTCATAATTGTTTCGCTTAAGTCTATTCTTAGAGAGGCATGACAAAAAATATTTTAGTTTCTGTAGCCTGGCCATATGCCAGTGGTTCTAGACATCTAGGACATATTGGTGGTGCATATTTACCTGCAGATATCTTTGCTAGATATCACCGTATAGTTGGCAATAAAGTGTTGATGGTATCCGGTAGTGATGCTCATGGTACTCCTATCACTGTTCGAGCAGATGAAGAAGGGGTTACTCCAATAGATATAGTTGAAAAATATCATAAAGAATTTTTAGGATATTGGGATAAATTATCTATTTCATGGGATAACTACACAACAACAATGACAGAAAATCATAAAGAAGTCACTCATGACATATTTTTAAAATTGTTAGAAAAAGAATATATCTATAAAGCAAAAACTCTTCAGGCTTATGATCCAAGTGAAAATAGATTTTTACCGGATAGGTATGTAGAGGGAAAATGTCCAAAATGTGATTATGAATCTGCTCGTGGAGATCAGTGTGATAGTTGTAGTTCAACACTAGATCCAGAGGAGTTAATTGATCCTAAAAGTAAGATATCGGGAAATAAAGCCGAGTTTAAAGAAACTGAACATTTCTTTTTGAAGTTAAGTGCTTTAGGGGAAGACTTACTTCCATGGCTTGAGACAAAAGAAGATTGGAGACCTCATGTTATAAACTGGGCAAAATCTTTTGTTAAAGAAGGATTGCAGGATAGAGCCATTACGAGGGATCTCGATTGGGGTATAGATATACCTGTTGATGACCTAGGAGATGGAAAAAAGATTTATGTATGGTTTGAAGCAGTAATAGGTTATCTGTCAGCATCTATAGAGTGGTCAAACAATGATGAGTCAAGAAACTGGGAAGATTGGTGGAAAAATAAAGATGCAGAATCATATTATTTTATCGGAAAAGATAATGTTCCGTTTCATTCAGTAATTTGGCCGGCAATTTTAGCTGGATATGGTGACCTGAATTTACCAACCAATGTTCCTGCTAACCAATACATATTAATAAAAGGTGAAAAAGCTTCTGCAAGTAGAAGCGTTGGTAAATCACTTTCCGAATATTTAGAAGAGTGGGAGCCAGATGCAATTAGATATACACTAGCTTCTGTCTTGCCAGAACAGGCTGATTCTGAACTTAGTGAGAGTGAAATGATTAGAAGAAACAATGAGGAACTTGTTGCTACATGGGGCAATTTAGTGCAAAGAGTATTTACACAAATTGAAAATAATATTGATAATATCAACGAAGCCTCAGATGAGACTGAAGTAGACACCACTCTTCTAAAATCAGGAGAAGAAGCTTTTAATAATGTTGGGGAACATATAGAAAAAGTAGAACTAAAAGCAGCTCTACAAGAAGCAATGCGTTATGTATCAAAAGTAAATATTTATCTTAATGAAACAGAACCTTGGAAGATTATTGGAGAAGACAGTAAGCGAGCTTCCCGTATTTTATATACCTCATTGACTGCCATAGATGCATGTTCAAATTTACTCTCGCCATTTATGCCATCTACTAGTGAAAAAGTTAGTAATGCTATTCCAAAAGAGAGTAATAATCAATGGAGTTTGAATTCAATAAAAATAGGCACCCAAATAGAAACTATTGGGCACCTATTTAAAAAGTTTGATTAAGACTTAGAGTCTTGAAAAACCTTATCTATTTCATCAATCATTGAAAGAAGCTCTTCACCAACTGCTGGGTCTTCTGTTTTTTTAGCTTCACCAGCTTTTTTTGTTGCATTCCAAAATAAGTCATGAAGATTTGGATATTTTTCTAAATGTTCTGGCTTAAAATAATCTGTCCAGAGAACCCATAAATGATGCTTTACTTCTTCTGCTCTTTCTTCTTTGATTGTGACACACCTTTGTTTAAAGCTTGGATCGTCTGATTCTTGATATTTTTTAGCAGCATTCAATACAGATTCAGCCTCAATCCTTGCTTGTGCCGGATCATAAACTCCACAAGGTAAATCACAATGGGCATAAGCAACATAAGATGGTTTAAATAACTTCATAAATCTCCTTTAATTATCTATTATTAATTTTAGTAATAAAAAATAAAAATGATTAAAAGTATATTTAGATTATTTAATTTTAAAACCATATTCATACTGGTTTTATATCTCATATTTAAAAATGAGAATAAAAGTATTAGAGCATATGAAATAAAAGAAGAAAGTATGAAGCCGGCATTGCTGCCTGACGAGTATGTACTTTCTGTAAAATTAAAAGAAGCTCCAAAACGTGGAGACATAGTTGTCTTTACAAACACCGAGAAGAATATCGATGTAGTTAAAAGAGTAATAGGACTACCAAATGAAAATGTTTCTTCATCAGATGGAGAAATTATCATCAACTCTGAAAAAATAGATGATGAATGGTCTAAAGATTTAACTGATGACTTTGTCTCTGTTGAGCTCGGAGATGATGAGATATTCGTACTTGGTGACCAAAGGAATATGTCCACAAGCGACTCTAGAACTCTTGGTCCAATTAAATACGAAGATTGCTGGAAACTGAAAGTAAGATACTGGCCATATCATAGGTTCAACATATATGAGTAGTCTCGTTTGTACTTGGTGTAGCTCTGAAATGGCTTATCTTCATGGTCATGCAGCTTGTATTAATAGTTCCTGTGCAATGTTTGGCTTAAATCAAGCAGAATGCTGTTCAGGAGAAAACATGGAAAACTGCATCGAAACGGAGAAAATCAAATCAACTTAATCAAACAAAGATTAATATAAGATTATGGACAATAAAGAACCTTCATTAGAGAATAAAACGGTAGAGTCTATTCCTGCAGTGACAATTAGATTTGCAGGCGACTCTGGTGATGGTATGCAGCTTGTAGGTACAAGATTTACAGATACTTCTGCTTTATTTGGAAATGATTTAGCTACTCTACCTTCATTCCCAGCAGAGATAAGAGCACCCCAAGGAACAATTGCTGGAGTGTCTTCATTCCAAGTTCAAATAGCAGACTTTGATATTTTAACTCCTGGTGATAATCCAGATGTGTTAGTCGCAATGAACCCAGCAGCCCTAAAAGCTCACTTAGATGATTTAGCACCAAATGGAATGTTAATACTAAATGAAGATGCATTCGAAGAAAAAAATATAGAAAAAGCTGGTTACAAAACTGATCCGAGAACATCCGGTGAGTTAGATGCGTATAGAGTTTTTCAAGTACCTATGGAGAAGTTAACAAAAGAGGCTTTAGAAGATACTGAAATTACTGGTAGAGCTGTACTTAGATCAAAAAATATGATTGCATTAGGTTTAATCTCTTGGGTCTTTAATAGGCCTCTTGAGGATACTGAGAATTGGATTAATGATAAATTCAAAAAACTCCCTGAAGTAGCAGATGCAAACATAAAAGCACTAAAGGTTGGTTACAACTTTGGAATAACCGTAGAAGCATTTCATCATACATATGTTGTTGATAAAGCAAAGCTTCCTGAAGGAGAATATACAAATATCAATGGAAATATTGGACTCAGTTGGGGTTTAATAGCAGGAGCGAGACAAGCTGGGCTTGAGTTGTTTTATGCAAGCTATCCTATTACTCCAGCATCAGACATATTACATGAACTCTCTAAACATAAAAATTTTGATACGATTACTTTTCAAGCTGAAGATGAGATAGCAGCAGCGGCCTCAGCTGTTGGTGCTTCTTTTACAGGAAAATTAGCAGTAACTGGTACTAGTGGACCAGGACTTGCACTGAAAAGTGAAACTATCTCCCTAGCAGTATCTACTGAGCTGCCTTTAATTGTTGTAAATGTTCAAAGAGGTGGGCCTTCAACAGGTCTTCCAACAAAACCAGAACAATCAGACTTAATGTTTGCCTTGTACGGAAGACATGGAGAATCACCATTACCTGTTCTAGCTGTTAGATCTCCTTCTCATGCATTTACTACTGCAATTGAAGCAGCTAGAGTTGCATTGAAATATATGACCCCGGTTATCCTACTTTCTGATAATTATGTTGCTACAGGCTCAGAACCATGGAAACTACCGGCAATTGGAGATTTGCCAACAATTGAAACTAATCTTACAACAACAATCAACACTGAAGAAGGGTTCCTTCCATATCATAGAAATGTCGAAACTTTTGCAAGACCATGGGCTATTCCTGGAACGCCTGGACTAGAACATAGAATTGGTGGGCTTGAAAAAGAAGAAGGAACTGGAAATGTTTCTTACGAATCAGCTAATCATCAATATATGACAGACATGAGAGCTTGGAAGATAGCAAATATAGCTAACGATATCGAACCTTTAGAGGTTACAGGAGATGAAAAGGCTGATGTGCTTGTACTTGGCTGGGGTTCAACTTATGGAAGTATTACTCAGGCAGTCAATAGATTGAATGAAAAGGGAATAAAAGTAGCAAGTGCTCATTTAACTTTCCTAAATCCATTTCCTGATAACACTGGTGATGTACTCTCGAACTATAAGAAAGTCATCATCCCTGAATTAAATACAGGCCAATTAATAAAACTCGTTAGAGAGAGATACTTAATAGATGCTATAGGAATAAATAAAGTTAATGCCGAACCATTTACTGCTCAAGAATTATATGATGGGATTGAGGAAAGAATAAATGAGTAAAGTACCCATAAATTATAAAAGAAAAGATTTTCAGAGCGACCAAGAAGTTAAATGGTGTCCAGGCTGTGGTGACTATACACTTCTGGCTTCTGTACAAAGTTTTATGGCTGAAATGGGCATCAGTAAAGAGAAGATAGTTTTTGTTTCAGGCATTGGGTGTGCTGCAAGATTCCCGTATTACATGAATACTTATGGACTTCACTCAATTCACGGAAGAGCTCCAGCAGTTGCAACTGGTGTTTCTGTCTCTAATCCTGAACTCTCTGTTTGGATTGTATCTGGTGATGGAGACTCACTTTCAATTGGTGGAAATCATCTAATCCATGCTTTAAGAAAAAATGTTAATTTAAAAATCTTAATGTTTAATAACCAGATTTATGGTTTAACAAAAGGTCAATACTCTCCAACAAGTGAGGAAGGAAAGAAAACAAAATCTTCACCATTTGGCTCAGTTGAGATGCCTTTTAATCCAATGAGTGTGGCATTAGGAGCTGAAGCAAGCTTCGTAGCTCGATCAATAGACATGGATAGAGATCTTACAGCTCATGTTTTGGAGGAAGCTTCAAAGCATAAAGGTTCAGCATTTATAGAGATTTATCAAAACTGTAATGTATTTAACGATCATGCTTTTGAACAACTTACGTCAAAAGAAGGTCGTGTTGCTAACAGGATTAATTTAGTTCATGGTGAAAAGGTTATCTTTGGAGCAGAAGATGAACTTGCAGTAACTATAGAAGATGGTGAAGCCAAAATAGTTAAAAGAGCTGATATTGATGATTCTCAGATTTATGTTCATGACACAACTAAAAAGAATCCTTCAGTCGCATTTTCATTATCTAGACTATCTCATGGTCCTTATGGGCCCACTCCAGTTGGTGTCTTTAGACAAGTTGAGAGAGAGACTTATAACGAAGATGTTATAGGGCAAATCGAATCAGCAAAAGAAGCTAAGGGTGATGGAAAAATTGAACAATTGATTCGATCACTTGGAACCTGGGACGTTAATTAATTTCTACTTTATTTCTAATTACTTTTAAATCCGTCTCGTTATACAATTTTCCATCTTTGTATCTGGTTTTTAATAAATTAGTTTGATTTAGTTTTTCAAGATCAACAACTTCAAGTTCATCATTTTGTACTATCGCAAAACGACCTCTTCTTGAATTTTTTGTTTTATCATTTGATGGTTCTTTATAAACATCTTTCCATGTGTTTCCATCATGAATTGCTGAAACTTTCATAGCAAAAGAATAAGTGTCTCTATCAAGCTTTTGTAGCAAGGCTCCTCCCATGCCAAAAGTAATATTGGCAGCTGAATAATTATTTTCTTTCATAGAAATTAATATATCTTCAATTGAATTTTTATCTACCCCATCACCTTGTATCACTCTTATATAAGAAGGAAGTTCTTTATAGCCTTTTGAATTTAATGTATAACCAAAATTTTCCTCGCTAGATAAAGTGTTTAGTAATTCAATTATTGTATCTGGAAGCTTTCCAGAATCAGGTCGAACAACTAAAGTTCCTTTTGAATTGATAATCTTTTCTTTTAATTCACTAGATATAGTTTTAGATGCAGTTTCAAAAGTATCGTAAGAGTCTATAACACTAGCGATTACTTTACCTTCAAGTAAAAATTGATTAATGATATTTTCATGTGCTTTGTTTTCATTATCTTTTCCCCAGGCAGTTATTGTTGAGTGTTCCGAAGCAGGTATCGAATATGAAATATCAGTTCCATCATAATAATCTTTTAAAAACATCGCGCCTTCTACCGTATCTGAACCAAGAAAGTTTAGTAAATGTGCTGCGCCACCTATCCTTGAAGATTCATAACTTGAAACTCCTCTAGCACCAAAATCATGTAGTTTGAATGGCAATTGGTCATCAAAATTTGTACATGTATCATCTAAATATCTGAAAATTATTTTTTTTATTTCTCTTGAAATAGTTGCCACACTTGATGGATACCAAAGTGATCGTAGTAATGCAGTTTCAATATATGTTACAAGCCAGGGAACTTTTTCATCAGTATTAGTTATATCTAATAAAGGTATTTTTTTATTAGTGACGGTACCTTCATCTAATGATTTAATTTCTATGGGCAAAAACCCACCATGTTCATTTAAAATATATTCCCAATCATCACGATTGAAAACACCAATATGACTTAATAGGAACTTTTCTGCTTCGTCTATATCGTCTTGTGTTATAGGATTTAATAAATATTTTTTAACAAATGCTTGAAGACCAAAAAAGATCAACTCTTCACTGTTTAAATTTCTTGCCTCTATATAAGCATACAATTTTTTTGTATTTTGAGGATACTGGTTGAAGTGAGTAACTTTATAAGAATCAACATCTAATATCAAATTATATTTTTCTTTGGTCACAATAAATTAATATACCTTTATTTACAAAGTATCAACAAATAGCATCACATTTTAATGAATAATAATTGTTAAAAAAATTCAAAAAACTTCCTTAATTGAGACATTAAGCAATTTTGTAGTTTGAATTAACTTTGGTTATCTTACTTACTATATCTTTCTTAACTTTTTCAGATTTGCATATCAATGTAACTACATTTTCATCAAACATTCCAATCTGAGAACCATCTAAAGTGCTAACAGTACCACCAATATATTTTGCTATCGGCTCATACGCAAGCCTATCGTGAGCAAAAGGGGCAGAGGTTATAACACCATCAAATGTTGAAAATCCTAAAGAGATTATGTCTTTACAAAATTGATTCTTATTACGAAATAAAACCTTTTCATTACTAAAAACATCCAACAGATCAAGATTATCCTCACAAGAAATCAAATAATCTTCTTTATCAGCAATTTCGATTTGTTCATAATCAAAAGAAGAAGTGATTAATTTACTATTATGAACGGCAGTGTAAATATCTTGAACAGGGCAAATGACTATACCTGTAGAAATTTCATTTTTTACTATTCTAGAAACCAACACACCCCATTCAGGTTTATGTTGCGAAAATGCTCGTGTCCCATCTATAGGGTCAATAACCCAAGTGATATCATTGGTACCTTTTGTAAAGCCTGTTTCTTCACCGAGAATTGAATCATTTGGAAACTTTTTGTTTAAAAGTTTAATTATTTTCTTTTCTACCAAAACATCAATATCTGTAACAACGGACCCATCTGGCTTAGTCCTGATGCTGAAGTCTTTATAGTATCCATCAAGAGCGTAATTTTTAATCTCATCAACAAAGGAGGTTATAAAATTTTCCATATTAAAAATATAACAATCCTAAGTTCATGGAATGTAAACTTAAGCTATAGGAAAGTAAATTTCTGTTAAAGAACTATGTTTTAAAAAATTTAACTATAAACTCAGAACCTTCTCCGAGTTTACTTTTTAGCTGGATATCACCATTATTTCTTTCTACAGCATGTTTGACTAAAGATAAGCCAATTCCTGTTCCGCCTAGAGCTCTGGACCTTCCTTTGTCAACTCTATAAAATCTCTCAAAAATTCTTTCTTGGTCTGTAGTTGCAATTCCTCTACCTTTATCAACAACACTCAAAGCAACATTTGGCTCATCTTTAAATAACTTTATATTTATTTCCTTATCTAATTCTGTGTAATTACAAGCATTCCTTAATAGATTTCTAATTATCATAGAAAAGTCATTAGGATCAATCAAAAATTCAATGTCTTCAGATTCAAAAACTACTCGATTTTTATTTTCATTAGATAAAAATCCAATTTCAGCATCAATGATTGAGTTCAAACTTACTAGTTCTTTCTCTGGATTGTTGACTTCAAGTTGTGAAAGATCCAAAAGGTCTGAGAGTAGTAGTGTCATTCTTTGACTATCTTGTAGAATTTGATTCATAAATCTTTTAGCATCTTCAATCTCAGAATTTTCTAATGCTGAAATAGCTGTCTCAACAGCTAATTGAATAGAAGTTACAGGTGTCTTTAGTTCATGTGAAGCATTGGCAATGAACTCTTGTTTTAGCTTATCTATGTCTTGGTTATCTTTATCCATCATTTACTAATTTATATCCAACTCCCCTAACAGTTATTAATCTTTTAGGTTTTTTTGGATCAACTTCAATTTTCTCTCTAATTCTTTGTATGTGCACATCAAGGGTTTTTGTATTTCCAATAAACGAATATCCCCATATTTCATCAAATATCTGTTCTCTTGACATTAAATTTCCTTGATTCTCGCAAAACGCGTACAACAGCTCAAACTCTCTTGGTGTTAAATTAATCTTATTATTGTCAACTTTTGCTTCATATTTCGATAAATTAATTTCAATATTGCCAGCTTTAACTGACTTTTCCTTTGTTGAGGTTTTAGAAGTTGTGCGTCTTAGGACCGCTCTCACTCTACTCATCAATTCACGCACTGAGAATGGTTTCGTAACATAGTCATCAGCGCCTAATTCTAATCCAGCTACTCTATCAGCCTCACTGTCTTTTGCAGTCACCATAATAATTGGTACATCAGAACTTCTTCTTATAGATCTACATATATCAAGTCCAGAAATTTGTGGAAGCATTAAATCTAAAATAATTAAATCAAAAGACTCTTCACTAAAAATCTCTAAAGCAATCGGTCCTTCATCAACATGTGTAACAGAAAAGCCTTCTTGTTTTAAGTTATAAATTACGGGTTCGGCAATGCTGTATTCATCTTCAACTAATAAAATTTTACCCGACATTAAAATTCTTCAAATTTACCAGTCACCAGGAAGTGAGTTAATTCACATATATCAACTGCGTGATCGCCACCTCTTTCTAATGTACGAATACAGGTGACAAGCCTGAATAATCCATTGAATAAATCTTCATTCCCAGCTATTTTTGGTGCTTCTTCTAGCATTAAGCTGTATAGTCTATTTACCTGTTTGTCTTTTTCGGCTGTTGCTAAAGCTAGATCTTTATCTCTATTTTTTAAACTTTCCATTGCGGAGGAAGCCATATCAATTACTAAATCCCCCATTTCTACTACAGTTGCATGTACTGTCTCTGGTACTGGTGAATCAAAAATTTCTTGTGTTGTATTTCCAAGATAAACAGCCAAATCACCAAGGCGCTCTAAGTGTAAACTTGCTTGCAAAATAGATGTAGAAAGTCTTAAGTCTGTTGCTACAAGTTGCTCTGTGGCCATAAGCTCGACCCAGTCTTGGTCAATTTTAAGGTAAGCAGCATCGATTGCATCATCTTTTTCTATTGTTGCTATTGCTCTATTAACGTCTTTATCTTCTAAAGCCCTAACGCCATCTACTAGAGCATCTAAAACAAGGCTGGCCATTAAATGTAGATCTGTTTCAAGGTTTTCAATCTTTTCCTGTAAACTCATCCGAACCTGCCTGATATATATTGTTCTGTTAACTCCTGATCAGGAGTAGTAAACATAACACTTGTTTCATTGAACTCAACTAATTCTCCAGTTCTTCTTTTTCCATCATCAGAGGTTTTCGTTGTAAAAAATGCGCAGTAATCAGAAGATCTTGAAGCTTGCTGCATGTTGTGTGTGACTATAAGTATTGAGAATTCTTTTACAAGCTCTTGCATGAGGTCTTCTATTTTTTTTGTTGCTACAGGGTCTAATGCAGAGCAAGGCTCATCCATTAAAATTGTATCTGGCTCAACTGCAATTGTCCTAGCAATACACAGTCTTTGTTGTTGACCACCAGATAACTCTAAAGCATTTTTGTCTAAATCATCCTTAACTTCATCCCATAATGCTGCTTGAGTCAATGCCTTCTCAACTCGATCATCCATATTGTCAGTCATGTTGTTAACTTTAAGTCCAAAAGTAATATTCTCTTTTATAGTTTTTGGGAATGGATTAGGTTTTTGAAAAACCATTCCAATTCTTCTTCTGACCTGAACTGGGTCAACCATTTTGTCGTATAAATCAACACCCTGATAAGTTATTGTTCCGTTAACTTTTGCACCTAATATAAGATCATTCATCCTGTTAAATGTTCTTATCAATGTGCTTTTTCCACAACCTGAAGGTCCAATAAAAGAAGTAATTTTGTTTTTAGTAATATCCATATTTACATTTTTGATTGCGACAAAGTCTCCGTAACTTACAGATAGGTCTGTTACATTAAATACGCTTTCGTTATTGACCTGAACTGTTTCTTTAGTTTCCACTATTTGTCTCCTTTATAAATATCACTATAAATCCTTTTCGTATCTGTTTCTAATAAATATTGCTATTGAGTTCATGATTAATAATAAACCTAAAAGTAAGATGATTCCAGCTGAAGCTGTTTCCTTCCATTCAGCCTGAGGATATCCAATCCAGTTATAGACTTGGATTGGAATAGCAGTAAAACCACTTAAAGGGGTATCAGGAAAATAATTAACATAAGTCAAAGCACCCATAAAAATTAATGGAGCAGTCTCTCCAATTGCTCGGGAGAGTCCGAGGACCATCCCAGTTACCATTCCTGGAATTGCAGAAGGTACAACCTGTCTAAAAACTGCCTGAAATTTGGTAGCTCCAAGTGCTAAAGCACCCTGGCGTATTGTGTCTGGAACAGCCTTAAGAGCCTCTCTAGATGCCACAATGACAACTGGAAGAATCAGTAGGGTTAATGTTAAACCACCTGAAAGAACAGATCTCCCAAATCCAGCTAAACGTACAAACACCGCGAGCCCTAGTAGACCATAAATAACAGAAGGGACTCCTGCTAAGTTAGTTAAATTTAATTCAATAAACCTTGTTAATCTATTTTTTGGGGCAAATTCTTGAAGATATATTGCCGCTCCTGTACCAAAAGGGAATGTTACAGAAACAACTATTATCATAAGCCATACTGTCCCAGCAAAAGCAGGGCCGATACCAGCTCTATCTGGATATCGTGAGTCTAATGTTGTTAAAAAGTCTACAGGATTATCAATTTGTATTTTTGTAATGAGGCCAACTTCGTAGTCTGATGTCAATCTTGTAGTCCCAGTTGAAAGAACATCATAGATTAAGGTCATCAAAGTTAAAATAGCAATCGTTACACAAATGTATAAAGTAAATAGGAATAAACTTTCTTTGATGGCATTTTCAGCTTTCTTGCCTGATATAATTGTTTCGTTACTCATATTCTTTTCTGTACTTTCTGGCAACATAATCAGAACCTATATTCAAAATAAAAGTCATAATAAATAAAGTTATACCAAGTGCGAATAAAGCATTATAAGCCGTAGTGCCATGAGGTGTGTCACCAAGGGATACATTTACTATTGAAGAAGTTATCGTGTACATTGCACTTCTAGGATCTAAATTTAATTCAGGATACTGCCCTCCTGCAATGGTCACAATCATTGTCTCGCCTATAGCCCTTGAAAAACCTAATATAAACGAAGCAATAATTCCTGACAGAGCTGCAGGAAACATAATTTTAAGTGATGTAATTCTTCTAGTAGCACCAAGTGCTAATGACCCATTTCTTAAAGAATTTGGAACTGCATTGAGAGCATCATCAGAGATAGAGGCGACTGTAGGGATTATCATGATACCAACAGCGATACCTGCCGACAAAGCATTAAATACTCCCGTACCTGGAATAAATCTCTGAATTATATTCGGAGTAATCCAGTTAAGCGCGAAGTAACCAAATACTACAGTAGGAACACCTGCTAATACTTCTAAGACTGGTTTTATAACTTTTCTTGTTCTTTTTGTTGCAAATTCAGATAAATATATAGCTGAAAATAACCCTAGAGGAAAAGAAATGAGACAAGCAATAACAGCTATGTAGAGAGTTGAGGAAATCAAAACAATAACACCGTATTCGGGATTTTGGAAAGTAGGAGTCCACCTAGTTGCGGTGAAATACCCTTTGAAAGTTACTGCTGGATCTTGAAAAAAATTAATAGCTTCAGTTAATAATGTGAAAACAATTGAGATGGATATAAGAATTGCAGCAAAAGCAGAGGCTGTAATAAAAAATTTTACGATTTTTTCAACTGGACGAGTAATTGTTTTCGTAAGTTGGCTACGAAGGTTGTTTACATTTTCCATAATTTGATAATTTTATTGTAGTTTGTGAGGGCAAATGTGCCCTCACAAATTACTATTTTTTAATTAAAGTGACTATCCCCTACTAAACGCTGACCATGACATTAATGATGCCATTTTTTGTTCAGCTAACATAGGTACATAACCTACTGCAGGTACGATTGCGTCCATTGCTACAAAGTAGAAATCAACGAATTCTCTAACTGCAGACATTCCTTTTGCAGATTCAGCTATGTAAATAAATAGTGGTCTTGCTAAGAAATAATTTCCTTCAAATGCTGCTTCAGGTGGTTGACACCCATCTCCAGCATCTACTTCAACAGCAGTAAGCTTATCTTTGTTCTCTTCATAATATGCGAGTCCAAAGTATCCTAAACCACCAGCTGATCCAGATACACCGTTCACAAGAACGTTGTCATCTTCTGATGCTGTGTAGTCAGAACGGCTACCACCATTATCTTCTGTTAACTCTTCATTGAAGAAGTCAAAAGTTCCAGAGTCAGTACCAGGACCATATAGGTCAAGTGCTACGTCTGGGAAGCCTGCTCTTACTTGGCTCCAGTTTGAAATAGTGCTGTCTGCACCCCAAATTGAAGTAAGTTCAGCAGTTGTAAGACATGTAGCCCAGTCATTTGATGTTGGAACAACAACTGAAAGTGCATCAATACCTACTTGTACTTCTAAATAGTTAACTCCGTTTTCTTCACATAATGCTTTCTCTTTGTCTTTGATTGGACGAGAAGCATCTGAAATCATTGTTTCACCAGGACAGAATTTTTTGAATCCTCCACCAGTTCCTGAAACACCAACAGAAATGTTGACATTAGGATGCACTGCTGTGAACTCTTCTGCTACAGCCTGGGTAATAGGGAAAACAGTTGATGAACCATCAATTAAGATTTCACCAGACAATGCTTTTCCTGTAACAACTTGCCAATACTCTAATTGTCTTGCAGCAGCGTCAGCCAACATCGGAATGTAACCGACAGCTTCTACAATTGGATCTAATGAGTCAAAGTAGAAATCGACAAAAGCAGTTATAACTGGGTCGTTTACTTTTGCATCATTTACATAAATAAACAATGGTCTTGCAAGTCCGTATGTACCAGTAAAGGCACCTTCTGGACCAACACACCCATCTCCAGCATCTACTTCAACAGCAGTAAGCTTATCTTTGTTCTCTTCATAATATGCGAGTCCAAAGTATC
>Ga0209992_10003064_pt1 | contig 14522 bp, 11 predicted proteins | sample 2SBtaG_2_FD_182564 | JGI IMG/M metagenome (GOLD analysis project Ga0209992, IMG submission 182564) | Deep subsurface microbial communities from Kolumbo volcano to uncover new lineages of life (NeLLi) - 2SBTROV12_ACTIVE470 metaG (SPAdes)... | ecosystem: Environmental > Aquatic > Marine >... | reverse complement strand
GGATATGGTAACTTTGAATATGCAGTACCTAGTGGGTTCTATTCATTATGCACTAAAAACTTAGCGGAGTTTGGATAATGGCTTATACAACAATAGACGACCCATCAGCGTATTTTCAGACAGTTTTATGGTCTGGTTCTGGTTCTGGTCAAGCTATAACAAATGGTGGTAATTCAGATTTACAACCAGATTGGGTATGGATTAAAAAAAGAGCAGGGGGTTCAGCTAGAGCACATGGTCTTTATGATAGTTCAAGAGGTGTAACAAAATTACTTCATTCAAATACAAATGGGGCAGAATCTACTCAAACTGCGGGATTAACAGCTTTTGGTTCTGATGGATTTACAGTAGGTTCTGATGATGGAGTTGATGGAAGTGGTGGAACATATGTCGCTTGGCAATGGAAAGCTAATGGTGGAACGACAACAACAAATGATGCTTCAGCAACAAGTATAGGTAGTATTGATTCTGTTTATCAAGCTAACACAACAGCAGGATTTTCTATTGTTACTTATACAGGAACAGGAAGTACGGGAACAATAGCACATGGTTTAGGTGCTGTTCCAAAACTGATTATTTTAAAAGAAAGGTCATCTACTTCTGAATGGCAAGTATATCATGTAGGGGCAGGTGCAACTAAAAGATTAGAATTTAATCTTAATAATGCAGCAACAACCACTTCAGGAACATGGAATGATACTACCCCAACATCTACAGTATTTACTGTTGGAACAAGTGGTGGAGTAAATGAAAATACTCAAACCTATGTAGCATATTGCTTTGCAGAAAAACAAGGCTACAGTAAATTTGGTAGTTACACAGGTAATGGTAATGCAGATGGTGTATTTGTTTATACAGGCTTTAAACCCGCTTGGATTATTCAAAAAAGAACAAATAGTTCTACTGATGCTCATTGGCATATATTTGATGTAAAAAGAAATACTACTAATCCAAGAAATACAAGACTAGAAGGTAATAATAATTTTGCAGATTCAACAGGAGAAGGTGCTGATTTTTTATCTAATGGTTTTAAATGGAGAAGTAATGATGTTAGATATAATGGAAGTAGTGATACATACATTTACATGGCATTTGCTGAACATCCATTTGTATCATCAGAAGGTGTACCAACAACAGCAAGATAACTATGAAAGTAAATGAACATACTAATGTACAGATGCCACTTAAGACAGTTGTTAGTCTTATTACTCTTGTTGCTGTAGGAACTTGGGCGTACTTTGGATTGATTCAAAGAATAACAGAGCTTGAAACATCTAAGCAGTTAATGGAAGCTGACTTATTAAAAGCTGCTGACCAAAAACCTATAGATATGGAGCAGACAATGTTGGTGGAATGGTTAGCCAAAAATCAAGAAAACATTCAAAAAGAAATGGAATCTATGATGAACAACAGAGTTAATATTGATTTCTTAAAAGACCAAGTTACTAAACTTCAAGAAGATGTAGAACAATTAAAAGATAAGGTTAGACAAAATGGAAGTTATTAGTGTAATAGTAATGTTTCTTTTTGGAAATATGAATGATACTGAGAATAGAATGACACAGTATATTCCCATGGAAAATTTATCTTCTTGTCTTAAAGAGAAAAGAATACTAGCAAGAGATAAAGAATTTAAGAAGGATGCTTTTTGTAGTGAAGCTATTGTTGAAATTTCTAGCGATGGTAAAGTAATAAAATTATATAATGAAATACCAGAAGGTGCTGTTTTAGTAAATAAAAAAGTTACTAAAGAAGCACTTAAAGAATGGACTTTAAGAGCTAAGAAAAAATGGGAAAAAAATAAGTGAAAAAAATTATAAAAAATAATTTATTACTAGCATTTATATTAAGTTTTATTTTAATACTAAGTGTACCAGCTTGGGGAGATTCAACAAATGACACAAATAATCAAACTAATACATCGGGTTCGAATACTAATATCACGGGTGGATACACGGCTACTACCACAAATAATAACGATGGACAGACGAACACGACAACGAATACAACAACAAACACGACCACTTCAAATGGGAGTTCCATACCTGTAAACTCAGCTAACAGTCCATCTTACTCAAGTATGAGTCAAGATGTATGTAGCATGGGTGTTAGTGGTTCTTTATCTACATTAGGTTTTGGTGCTTCTGTCGGAAAACATATCCGGGATTTGAACTGTGAGCGTATAAAATTAAGTAAGGTACTTTATGACTACGGTATGAAAGTTGCGGCTGTGTCAATTTTGTGTCAAGATGAGAGAGTGTTTGAAGCAATGCAAATGGCTGGAACACCTTGTCCATTTGAAGGTAAGATTGGTAAAGAAGCTTTAGCACAATGGAATAAGTATGACATTGAACGACCAGATTACGAAACTTATATTACAAAATTAGAAAGTCGTTCTCAAATTGATAAAGAATTAGAAGAGATTGCAAGACAAGAAGAAGCTAAAAGATTAGCAGAAGAGAAAGCTAGAAAAGAAGCCGAACTTGAAACATTAAAAGCACAAGAAGAATTAGATAATATTATTATTGAAACTGATTTAGAAACAAAAGAACAAAGAATTATTAATATACATAATTAAGATGCGATATTTAATTGCTACTTTAATTACAGCAGCATTTATTCTTACATGGAATAAAGCTTTTGGTGAAACAGTAACAACAGGAAACTTACTTCCTAATTCTGGAGATGGTGTAGACTGGAACTCTAGTAGTACAGACCAAATTAATTCTGCTAATTCTTCTGGTTATGTAAGTAATGGTAGTACAATAAATGGATTTGATATTACTTGTTCTGCTTCTCAATCTAACTGTGGTTATAGATATAGTGTAGGCGGAGACTTTGAAGTTACTGGTACAGCAACAGTAAGCGTAGATGATATAGCATTAACAAATAATTCTATTACTCAATCAATGCTTGATAATGGTATAACATTAAATAGTCATATTGATGTTGCTAACTGTGAAAGTACAGAAGGTAATTGTGAATCTACAGGTGGTGCTAATGATTCTCATACAACTACAGTACAATTAGAAGATTCTAGTGGGAATGTATTAAGTACAACAACACAAACAAGAACAGAAGTTACAGGATTTCAAGGTAATTGTAATGGTTACCCCGGCACAACTACAACTGGTATAACAACAGGATGTGGTCAATACAATGATAGAATTATTTATCTTGGTGTAGGTGCAAATAGAGTAGATTGGTCTTGGTCTGGTACAGATAGTAACTATACAAATCAATCTAGGCAAGGTCCAAATTTATTAGGGTCATCTTTAACAATGACTTATAATAATACTGAGTTTAGTCCTATTGATGATGACTCTCAAGAAGCTATTGATGATATAGATGAAACAATTGATGATGCTATTGATGATATAGATTGGGAAAATGATTATACTTGGGATGATAACTGGTACGAAGACGAGTATACTTGGGAAGAAGATTTTTATTTTGAAGAAGAATATGTTATGGATGAAGACATATACTTTGAAGAATTTGAAATGGAAGAATTTGACATAGGTGAATTTGAGCAACCACCAATGTTAGAAGAATTTGATATGGAAGAAATGCCTACAATGGAAGAGGTATTTTTTGAAGAAGATTATATAGAACCTCCGATGATGACAGAGGAACTATTTACAGAAGAGTTTGAAGAAGACTTTACAGATTTTATAGAAGAGACTGGAATGGAAGAAGAGTTCATGGAGTTTCTTGAAGAGGAAGGTATAACAGCAGAAGAATTTTTTGAAGAGATAGCCGAGGAGGAGTTTAATGACGAACCTACTGCGGAATCTTTTGAGGAGTTTGAGGAAGAGTTTGAAGAAATCGAAACAGTTGAAGATAGCCCATCAGAGATTGTTGAGAATACGGAAGAAACAATGGAGGTTGAATCCGAACCGGAATTAGAAGAAGAAAAAGAAGTCGCTCAAAATGAACCAGAACAACAAGAAGAAGTACAAGAAGAGGAATCCGATAGCAAAGGAACTGAGGAGTCCGAAGTACAGTCAGAAGAAAGTGAAGAGCAAGATGGTGTACAACCGGAAGGCGGAAAAGAAGTGGACACCAACGACAGGGTTGCTACAGATGTTGCAAAGGTAGAGAGCAAATTAAAACAAAAATTAAAAATAATAGCTAAACAAATAGCAAAGGTAACAAAAGTTAATACTCAAAACTTATCAAAAGAGGATTTATTTTTTAAAAATAATACATTGGACGCCTATAATAAAGTACAGTTTTATAAATCAAAAGAAATTTATACTGACCAAAACTTAGATTTGTTTAATCAAATTGATTTAGGCGTCTATAGTAAAGATATTTACACAACTATAACTCTTGCTAGTTATGTAAATAATGACCCTGTAGAAATACATAAGAAAAAATTACAGGATATTCAAGCAAGAAAAAATAAAATATTAATGGAGCTGGAGGTTCTTAAACGATGAAAATAATGGATAAACTTAGTACATATGCTGCACTTGTTGGCGTTATAGGAGCTATAGGTGGAGGTTTTTATGCATGGGGAGAATTTAATAATCGTCTTTCTGTTTTAGAAAATGAACCATCAGTTAATTTAGCACCTTTAGTAGCAAAAGATAAAGAGTTAAATAGTAAAATAGATGAAGCTTTATTATACGCAAATGAATATAAAGTTGATTTAATTGATAGAATTAAAAAAGTAGATGATAAAATTGTACCAGTAAATCTTACAAAAGTATTTGCAGAGATTGGTAAAGTTAGAGAACTTATTGCTATGATACCACCTCGTGTTGATTTAAAACCTATTCTTGAAAAACTTAAAATGTTAGAAGAATATGGTTGGGAATTAGAAGAAGACCTTGAAGAACTTTCTAAACAAACTGCAATTGTATCAAAAGAAAATGAATTGCAAGATGTTCAAATAGAAGAAATTAAAACTAAATCAAATAATCCTTTAAGTAATTAGTATGGGTTTAAAAGATACAGTTTGGATAGTTGGAATTATTCTTGCTCTTGGTGTAACATGGGGCATGACATCTCAACGAATATCAGCAATGGAAACTGATATGGATAGATTAGAAAATGCTTTAATAACTTTTACTAAGATGGAAACTAGATTAGCAGTTATTGAAACAGAGGTAAAAAATATGAATAAGAAATTAGATAACATAGGAATAAAATAATGGCAAAGAGAGACTTTAAAGAAATTCCAAAGGCAGCTCAACCGGGTCAAGTTCCTGTAGGAACAGCTCAAGTAGATATTGATAAATATATTACTGACCAAATTAAAGACCCAAAAATTGCTCAAGCTGCAAAACAAGCTTATACAACACAAACTGTACAGCAAAATGAATTACTAGGTGGAGCAACAATGGGTTCTCCAACAGCAGTAGGTTCAGCTAGTTTAACAGCACCTACTATAACTGGAGCAACTCCTACAAGTGCAACAACAATTACAGGACCATCAGCTATAACTGCACCAACAACTACTGCAACACAAGGCACAGCTCAAACTGGTACAGCAGCTACTGGTACTCTTGGAACACAAGCACAGGTAACAGCACAGCAAGGAACTTTATCTACTGGTGCAACTCCAGCAGGTGAAACAGCAACACCAACAAGTCAAGCAATTGCACAAGCAGCAAGTGGAACTTTATCTACTGGTGCTTTAGCAGCTTCTGTTACAGGAACTGCGGCAACTGTTAATGCACAAACTGCTTCATTGCCGGGTACTATTCAAGCGGCAGTAGGAAATAATCCTGCTTCTGTAACTGCGGCAGTTGTTAATCAACCTACAGCAGTTAATGCACAAATTGCAGCATTACCTACAACAACTTTAGTTTCATCACAATTGCAAACTTTATTAACAGGAATTGATACAGGTACTATTCCGCCTTGGGCAAGAAGTGCAGTCGATGCAGTTGACGCACAGTTAGCACAAAGAGGAATGAGTCGTTCTTCTGTTGGAAGAGACGCATTAATTAATTCTATTATTCAATCTGCTGTTCCTATTGCACAGGCGAATGCTTCTATGCTTCAACAAACTGCAATGGCTAATTTAAATAATCAACAACAAGCAGAAGTTTTAACAAAACAACAACAGTTTCAAAGAGATTTAACTAACGCTGAAAATCAAATGAGAGCAGGTACAGCAACTGCTGGATTTGAACAACAAATGGGATTAGCTAATTTACAAAATGCACAAGATGCAGTAATGGCTACAGCTAATCAACAACAACAAGTTCGTTTACAAAACTTAGCTAACTTACAATCAACATCTCTTAATAATGCTCAACTAACACAGCAAATGAGTTTAGCTGGAATGAATAATCAGCAATCAGTAGCGTTAGCAAATGCTCAACAAGTTGCTGGTATGGATGTTTTAAATTTAAACAATCAACAACAATCAGTTATATCTAATTCAAATTTATTTAGAACTTTTGAATTAACAAATTTAAGTAATGAACAACAATCAACTTTAGAAAACGCAACAAGATTAGCAGCATTAGATATGGCTAACTTAAATAATAGACAACAAGCTCAAGTTATTAATGCACAATCTTTTCTTGGAATGGATATGACTAATTTAAGTAATAGTCAACAAATTGCTGTATTAAATGCACAACAAAAACAACAAGCGATGTTATCTAATCAAGCAGCAACAAATGCTTCAGCACAATTTAATGCAACAAGTCAAGCTCAAACTGACCAGTTTATGTCTAACTTAACTAATGCAGTTGCTCAAAGTAATGCACAGCGTAATGATGCTATGTCACAATTTAATTCAACTAATGCAAATAGAATTGCAGAGGTTAATGCAGGTAATACTTTAGAAGCAAATAGATTAGAAGAACAACTTAATTCACAAATTGCTCAATATAATGCAAACTTAGCATTCCAACGAGACCAGTTTAATACATCAAATTCTTTAGCAGTTGAACAATCAAATGTTCAATGGAGAAGACAAACTAATACTGCTAATACAGCAGGACAAAATGCAGTTAATCAAGCTAATGCAATGAATGCTTTTAATCTTAGTAATCAAGGATTGTCTTTTTTATGGCAAGAAATGAGAGATGCAGCTAAGTGGGAGTATGAAGCAATAGAAAATGATGAAGAAAGAAAAGCAACTTTAGCAGTCGCAGCTCTTGGAAATGAAGCAGCAAGTGATGCCGGTAAAGTTTCAATGTTAAAAACTTTAGGTGAATTTGCAATTAAATTATTTAAATAGGAGAGAATAAACAATGGGATTTTTTAGTAATATATTTAAAAAAGTAAAGAAAGCAATAACAAGACCTATATCAAAAATATTTAAAGGTGTTGGTAAAGGTATTGCAAAGGTTGCTAAAAATGTATGGAAAGGTGTTAAAGGTCTTGGAACTAAAGCTGTTCAAGCATATGGTAAGTTTAGTCAGAAGCTTGGACCAATAGGAATGATAGGTCTGTCTATGGCTATGCCTTATTTTCTTGGTGCATTTAGTGGAGCAGGTGGAGGATTATGGACTGGTTTTGGAAAAGCTATGGGTACACAAGTAACAGGTCCGGGTGGACAAATATTTAAAGCAGGTTTATCTCATAGTCAAAATCCTTTTCTTTCTATAATAGGTAAAGCTGGTAAAGGTGCATACAATGCTGGTAACTTTATTGGTGGTACTGCTAAAGGAATTTCACAAACTATTTCAGAAACTTTTAAAAGTTTTGGTAGTGGTAATATATCTCAAGGATTTAAAAATTTATACCAAGGAACTACAGAAGTTATTACAGGTAAAGCAGGAATGGGAACTTCAAATGTAGCAAGATATTCTGGTAGTGCTATTAAACAAGCAGTTAGTGGTTCAAAATATTTAACACAAACAGGTGGAGTTAACTTAGGAAACATTAATGCACAAAATGCTTTATACAGAGATGTAATGGCACAGACAATGAAAGGTCAAGTTAGTATGCTTGATGTAAGTTCTAAAAAATATTTTAATGCTACAAAGAATTATTTTCCCGGAATTGATGATAGAGCAGCATTTGAGTATGTACAAAATAATGGTGTTGTTCAAAATGGAAATGTTTTTAATTTAGACTTTAGTCAATCAGCAGACTTTAAATTTAATGCACCTATGTCAGAATACAATACAGGGGCAGCAGGTAATTATAAATTTACTGGTGATAATATTAACAATACTTTAAAACAATTTAAAGTTAATACAAATTTAGGATACCACGGAAAACCAATGAAAGATGCATACGAAATGCCGGGTCAAGAAGGTGGTATACTAAGTAAAAAGAATGTTACAAGTGCAGCATTAGAAACAGCTAAGAATTGGTTTGCAAGTGATGCAGAACAACAAGCTTTGATACAAGGTACAAGTCCTAACTTAGTAGACTTTGCATCTAAATATTCTGGTACAGATGTAGCATCTTCTGCTGGTGGTGATTTACTTGCACAAGTTAATCCAGAATTAGCAGAACAAATTAAAAAAACACAATTTAATATTACGGGGAGTGCATAGAGATAAGCTCTAAGAAGGGGGCGAGGAACTAGAAAAGGAAAACAATGGCAGAAATAAATAAAACAGAACCAAATGAATTTGAAAAGGCAAATGTAAATCCTTTTAATTCTCCTACTCCGGGTGAAGGATTAACACAAAGTCCGGAACAAAAATTTCCATGGGAACAACCTCCTAGACAAACAGAGGTTAGACCAGTTATGGAAGAAATATTTTTACAAATAACTGAAAAAGAAAATTTATTAGAATTACTTGGATTACTAATGAATAAACAACCAGTTGATGAAATAGCACAAGTTATTTTATATAAAGGTATGACAAGTGGTGCATTTAATATGGACCTTATGTTAATGTGTGTAGAACCTACAATGTATTTACTTATAGCTATTGCAGAAGAATACGATATTGAACCAATTATTTATGAAGACCAAGATGATGATTTAATAGACGAAGAACAATTTGTTAAAGAAAAAAATGAAACATTAGGTAAAAAAGTTGGTGATGTTAGAAAAGATAGTGTACCTCCATCTTTACTACAACGAGTTAAAACATTACCATCAAAAGAAGAATTAGGAATGGAGCAATAATATGGGAATATCATGGGCAGAAGGATTAGGTTATGTTTTTCAAGGTGCTGCTGAAGGTAGTGAAAAAATTCGTCAAGAAAAATTAGCAACACGAATGGAAAATTTAAGAGAAGAAAAAGCTATGTATAAAGAATTAGCTAAAACTCGTTATGCAACTGATTTAGGAACATATGAAGCTGAGTCTAAAAATTTAGCTTCTATGGAAAAAGCATTAGCGTCAATTAAAAGTGCTAATGGTGGTCAAGGTATGGATAAAAGAAATGCAGCTCTTACTCTTATTCAAGCAGACCCACAAAGATTTGAAATGTATAAAGCTCATTCTGATACAGATAAAGATACAATGATTAAAACTATTATGGCTGGATTTGAAGATGTAACTGATGTTGATGGAAAAGTTACAGGATTTAGAGTTCACCAACCTTTACAAACTTTAACAAGACCTACTGAAACAGATTACTTTAAAGGTCCAGAGTTTTGGCAAAAATGGTCTGAAGAAATAGAATCTGGAACTGAAGGTCCACTTACAAAAGGAATGAAAAAATTATTTCGTATGGATGCTGACCCTGCTAATGAACTTAATAAATCTCTTGATATTAAAGGAACAAAAATTAGAGGTGATATTAATATAGAACCTGTTGAATCTAAAAATACTAAAGAAATTGATTATGGTTTTAAATCTGGTATTCTTAAAGTTCAATTTAATAAAAATTTAAATGGTGTTGATTCAACATTTTATGATGATGCAGTTAGTCAACGAAGTTCTGTAATAACATCAAAGACTCAAGAGACTGAAAATATTATGACAGTTATTAATACTATCTCACCAGAGTTTAAAAATAGTATAACAGATTGGGATAGGCAAACAGGTGATTTACTTTTAGATGAAAAAGGAACTTTATTTTATAATCAAATTAAATCTGTCTATAGAGAAGTTGAAGCTTGGTATTGGGGTCAATCTTTTTATGAAGGCGGACAGTTAAGAGGACAAGATTGGAGTACCGGTAAATTTGTAGATTTATTTAGACAAGAAGTTAATAATAGAACATTAAAAATAACTGGTGATACGAAAGCGTGGTATGAGGTATTTAGTCAAGAACAAATTGATAATGGATTTGTTTTAGATACTCGTTCATTACCAATAGGAACATTTTTATTAGAAGAAGAAAAAACAAAAATTATAAATGGATTAACAGATTTTATTAGTACAGAAGAATTTGCTAATGCTACTGGTGGAAAATCAATAACTGCAAGTAGTGTTGTTGAATCTTATATACAACAAAAAGCTGGTAATTTAGTATCAGAAATTTTAAATACAAGAGAAGAAGATACTCCTGTACCACCAGAAGCTATTGCAAATATTACAATTACTGAAGAATTAATCCAACAATTTATGGAAGAAAATAATCAAACACGAGAAGAAGTTATAAAATCTTTAGAAGAAAATCCAATTATAGGAGATTATAATTTTATTTTTCCGCATGATTTTCAAAAAGTTATTCAACCAAATACATCAGTAGGTCAGTAAGGAGGAATCCACATATGGCAACTTTGTCAATTGGAGCTAATACCGATGCGATTATTCAGTCGCAAATTCAATCCCAAAAAAATAATACAGAAGAAAAAAAAGAACTAACAAGTACACTTCAACTTCCTAAAAGTTTTACGGAAGAACCATCTAGTATTCGTAAAGCACAATATGGAGCAGATATGGAAACAAATCTTGTTGGTGACATATGGCGATTAGGAGAGTCAGCAATTGAATCTCTTAGTCCAGATGTTACTTTTGGAGAAGCAAGACAAGATGTTGAGCAAGAAAGATTAGATTGGTTATATAATAAATATCCAGAATTTGCAGGTGGTCAATACGATAATGATATAGCAACATGGGGTGGAAGAACTGCTACACTTTTACTTGACCCAGTATATTTTTTAATGCCTTGGGGTTTAGCTTTACGAGGAGCAACACTAGCAGGTAAGATGGGTAAATTAGCAATGATGGGTGGTGCTGTTGGAACAGGCGATGCTGCTATTAGACAATATAATAGAACTGGTGAAGTTACTCCTAGTGCTTTACTTTTAGGTGGAGGTATTGGTGCTGTTGCTGGTCCTGTTGGTTATGGTGTACAAAAATTAGGTGGAGCAGCTCTTAATAAAGCATTTCCTAATTTATTTAAAAATAAAGAACAAGCTGATGCTGTTGAAGATTTATTAAAAAAGAATTATCAAAACAAATATGATTTAAATGCAACACAATTACAAAAAGTTGAAGAAGTTTCTACATTAAAAAGTATTCAAAAACTTTTTTCAAATATTGTAACAAAAGAAACTGCTGCAAATCAATTTTTTACTCCTATGCGTCAAGTAATTGATAAGTTACAAAAAATTGGAACAAAGAAAAAATATAAAGGTATAGGTAAAATTACTTTTAAAGTACAAGGTCAATCAGTTACTCTTGCTGATAATAGTCAAACAAGTATTAATAAAGCTATACAAGAAGTAAAAAAGATTTATTCAAAAGCTGGAGCAAAATTTAATGATGATGTTAATAAAGCAAGACATAAACATTTTGTAAAAGTTTTACAAGAACTAGAAAAAAGAGAAAGTTTAACAACTAAAATGATACGACCTCTTGTTGCTTTAGCGGCAAGACCATTAGTAGGAGCAGGAATGGGTGCGGTTTATGGTACTCTATGGGCTGAAACAGAAGACCAATTTAATTTTGCTGTTGCTGCTGGTGCGTCAATGGGGTTAACTCATAAATTTTTAATGAGTGGAAGAGCTAAAGGAATTAGTATTCCTAAACAAAAAATAATAGCTGGACAAATTAAAAAAAATTATATTCAAAATATTTTAAGAAATATTTCTATTGGAACTTCTATGTCTCAATGGAGTAAAATGTCAGCACGAGGTCCTGTTACAGATTCTTTTGCGGCAACGATATTTTCAAGACCAACTGATACAGTTCAACGAACATTTTTTGGAAGAGTAGCTAAAGACCAAAGTAGAGTTATTGGTTCAGGAAATTCAGTTGAAGATTTAACTCAACAAAACTTTGCATTTTGGATTGGTGGTATTACAGATTCATTAGGAGTAAAAAATTCTGCTATATTAGATTCAGCTAAAGGAAAATTATTTAGAAATAGATATTTAAAATCTCAAGAAAAATTAAATTTAAATGAACAAAATATTATTGACGCAGAACAACAAGCATTAATGATAGTTAGGGGAGCTAAAATTCCAGACGCATCTCCTGAAGCTAAACAAATGGCACGAAATATTAAAGAGTATTTAAAAAATTTTAAAAAATATTTTAATGATGTTGGATTTCAAGAAAAAGAATTACTAGATAATTATTTTCCAAGAAAATTTAATTTTGCTGAGATAGAAAATAATAAACAAAAGTTTATTAAAGATTTAACTACTATTTATGATAACTTAAAAGCTAATCCTAAAAGTAAATTAACAGCTAGTCAACGAAAACAATCATCTAAAGTTTTAGCAACTGATTATTATAATAGAATTAAAACTCCAGATAACTCTGATATTATAACTTTAAATGAAAGTGGTAAAATTGTATCAGCAAAAACAAGTCTACCTTTAAGTAAACATATTAACGAACAACGAACACTACAAGGTTCATGGGATGAAGTTGAAAAACATTTAACTCCATACTTAGTTAATGATATAAGAGGTGTTTTAACTGATATAACACAAGCAACTGTTAAGTCAGTTGAATTTGCTAGAGTTTTTGGAGCAGAAGGTGACGCTATAAATGGTTACTTAATGAGAATTTATAAACAATATCAAGATAGCGGATTTAAAGAAATTAATAATGGTTACTTTAATCATCAACATAAAGGAGATGTTAAGTCTATTAAGGATGCAGTTAATTCTTACTTTGGTAGATATGGAACACAGGTAGATGATTGGCAAAAAGGAACAGCAGCAATTTTATCTACAATGGCTAACTTTAGTATGATGGATAAAGTTACGATTGCAAACCTTGGAGATTTAGTTCAGCCATTTCAAAATAGTAGGCATTGGTTATCATGGTGGAAGGGTATAGGATTTAATAAAGGTAGTAGAAGTGCTGGACAATTAGAAGTTGTAAAAACTAATATAGCTAAATCTAATTTAAAAGAAGCTTACACTACAAGTACAGGAGAATCATCTAGTTTAATATTAAAAAATGGTAAAGCTGGAAACTTTATGAATATCATTGGTAAATCAAATGAATTGTTTTTTAAAATGATTGGATTAGAAGGCATAACAAATATTGCTAGGCGATACGCATACAATGTTGGAGCTATAGATGCTCATAAAACTTCTCAATTATTTGTTAAACAATTAGGATTAACAAATCCAAATGTTAGAATTAAAAATATAAATATAAATAATATTAAAAATAAAAAATTACTTAATGAAGTTATGCATTTACAAAAAGCTGGTGCATTAAAAATAAATAACAATGGTGATATTACTAATTTAAATGAAGTAATTAATTTTGGTAGAGCTAAAAATTTAAATGAAGCTTTAAACAATCCTAGTTCTTCTTCGATTATACAGAGAGTAGGAGTAAAAGCTGCGGATAGAGATGCTATTATACCGACAGTTGGTAACAGATTATTATTTACACAAACACGAAATCCGTGGATGAGATTGATTGGTCAGTTTTCATCATGGGCTATGGCAAAATCAGCTCAAACAAATGCAATGATTTCTCGTATTGAAAGTGGAGAACTTAAACAATTAGTTACTTCTTTATCAGCTTTAAGTGTTTATGGTGGTATTAAAGAAATAAGAGAGTGGGCAAAATATGGTGAATGGAATATTAGTAATGACTTTGAAGATGATAAAGGTCGTTGGTTAGCAGACGCAACAGAATTATCTGGTAATTTAGGATGGCTTCCTTCAACTATTTTAAATAATTTATTTGGTTATAGTGCTAATAGACCTACTGATATAGCTCCTGCATTTACTATTGCTAGGGATATAGCTGAAGTAATACAGACTTCTGGAGGTTTTATTGGTTTAGATAATTTTGATGAAGCTATGAAAGAATTATATGATACTTTTCCTGCTCCAACTATTAGAAAAATTTTTAGTAGACTTGGAATACCTTTAGTTGTTTATAAAAAAGATATGAATATTCCTTTAGATTTTCAAGTTAAAAAAAATAAACAACAAAAAAAATATGAACAAGGATTGTATGGTCAGTTTAAAAAACTATTAGAATTTAATGAAGGTGGTCTTGCTGATGAAGATATGACAATGAAAGTTGAAGAAAAACCACAAGAAAAAATTAAAACAGAATATCAATATGATTTAAAAACTGAAGTTGATTACAAAGAAGATGTCTCTGATAAGAAACAATTAGATACATTAATTGCTGAAGGACCAAAAATTGTACCTAAAGAAAATACTCCTAAAAAAATTGTACCTAAAGAAAAACCTGTAC
>Ga0209992_10003063_pt1 | contig 14525 bp, 14 predicted proteins | sample 2SBtaG_2_FD_182564 | JGI IMG/M metagenome (GOLD analysis project Ga0209992, IMG submission 182564) | Deep subsurface microbial communities from Kolumbo volcano to uncover new lineages of life (NeLLi) - 2SBTROV12_ACTIVE470 metaG (SPAdes)... | ecosystem: Environmental > Aquatic > Marine >... | reverse complement strand
CTTTATTTCTAAAGCTATAAGTAAACAAGCACTTTACGAAAGCTTGGCTAACAGTTACCTAAATATTAGTAATAACACACTTAAAAAGGTTTGACAGTCACCAAAATAATAATAGCCACTAGTATCAATACTGGAAACTCATTAAACCAGCGATAAAACACATGCGATCGTGTGTTTTTATCTTGTTTAAAAACACGTACCAAATGTCCACAATAAAAATGATAAACGACTAAGGTGCCAACTAATGCTAACTTAGTATGTAACCAATACTGCCCAACATACGCTTGCCACGCATAATCTTGTAACATCCACACGCCTAAGATGGTCGCAATAATAAAACTCGGCATCATAATACCGCGGTAAAGCTTGCGTTCCATCACCTTAAAGCGCTCAATACTAGTTTTATCACTACTCATAGCATGATAGACAAACAGGCGTGGCAAGTAAAACAACGCTGCAAACCAAGTGATAACACTAATAATATGAAAAGCCTTTACCCACAACATACAACCCTTAACAATAAATACAGTTACCAACCATTATAGTAAAATAAAGCGAAATTAACTACTCTCTTTAATAACTTGAAGAAATACCGAGAAATCCCATACAACTATACGTCGTTCTCAGATAAGGAAGTGGTGTGTCGTTTTTTAGGTGAAGCGTCATGGGAATTACTCAACCAACTACGTGAAAATCGTAATACAGGTCGCAGTGCTAGAATGCTGTTTGAAGTGCTGGGTGATATGTGGGTGGTTAATCGAAACCCTTATTTACAAGAAGACTTAATTAAAAACAAGCGTCGCTGGAGAGCACTCACTGAAGCGCTTTATTCACGCTTAAATCAAATTCGTTCTCGCGCTGATGGCAATGAAAAAGTACTTGAGTTAATACACAGTGCCGACCAAGCAGTTGATGGCTTTAAGCATTGTTTGAGTGAGTTTCAAAACAACAAACAGCGAATTAAAAAAGCCTTGCTCAAGGTTACCCACAATAACAATATTCGTTTTGATGCACTGTCTCGCTCATCACACGCAACCGATGCAACGGATTGGCGTGTTGAATATCCAGCGGTGGTCATTACTCCAGATACTGAAATTGAAATTGCCAGTATTGTCAAAACCTGTATTGAACTAGGTTTAACCATTATCCCTCGTGGTGGTGGTACTGGCTATACTGGTGGCGCAATACCTCTAGATGCGCAAACAGCCGTCATTAACACTGAAAAACTCAGCTTTATTGAATCAATCCAAAACCAGGACGGCCTTCATTCAATTAATGTCGGTGCTGGTGTTATCACTAAGCGTGTGAGTGAAACAGCCGCAGCAAGTGGCTTGGTTTTTGCAGTTGATCCAACCTCGCAAGATGCTTGCACCATTGGCGGTAATGTCGCCATGAATGCCGGCGGTAAAAAAGCCCTACGTTGGGGTACAACCATTGACAATTTACTTTCTTGGAAAATGGTGATGCCAGACGGTAACTGGTTACAAGTCAAACGTCTGGATCATAATCAAGACAAAATACAGTTACTGGATGAAGTCAGTTTTAAAATCCACCATTTAAAAACCGATGGAAAAACCCTACTTAGAACTGAAACACTCACCATTAATGCCGCCCACATGCGCAAGAGTGGTCTCGGTAAAGACGTTACCAACAAGTTTTTAGATGGGCTACCAGGTATTCAAAAAGAAGGCTGTGATGGTTTTATTACCTCGGCTGAGTTTATCCTTCATCAACCACTCGAGCACATTAACACATTATGTCTTGAGTTTTTTGGCCATGATTTAGACAACGCAGTCTCTGCCATTGTTGCTGTTAAAGATAGTGTTGATGGCTCAACAGATGTTGACTTAGTTGGCATGGAGCACTTAGATGCTCGTTATATAAAGGCTGTTAATTACACCACTAAAGCCAATCGTGCGGAATTACCGAAAATGGTACTATTAGTTGATATTAGCGCCAACAACCAAACCTCATTAGATGATCAGGTTGACAAAATTATTCAACTCACACAAGATCGAGAAGGTGAATGCTTTGTGGCCAAATTACCTGAGAAACGACAAGCATTTTGGAAAGACCGCGCCAACACAGCTGCCATTGCAGCACATACCAATGCCTTTAAAATCAACGAAGATGTAGTGATTCCACTTGATAAACTAGGGGATTATAGTCAGGGTATTGAACACATCAATATTCGACTTTCAATTGAAAACAAACTAGCCACGTTAAATGCAATTGAATCTTTTTTTCAGAGCATTAATCCAGAATCCAGTCTTGTTAAAAACAAAATTAACCATGCTTTAACCCTGCTGAATGAAGTTGATACTGAGTGGAAGAATGCACTATCAAGTCTGAATCAAACAGCTGAATTTAAAGCTATCCAATCAGGTAATCGAGTGATTTCCTATATCAATGAATTTGCACAGCCACTCAATGATTTACTCATGGGCGATGTCTTTACCGACATACGTAAAAAAGTTCAAGAAATCCATACTGAATACCGTGAAATGCGTTTATTTGTTGCTACTCATATGCATGCTGGTGATGGCAATGTACACACCAATATTCCAGTACACTCACACAACACACAAATGCTACATCAGGCCGAAGCTGTGGTGGATGAGATCATGGTTTTAGCCCAACAACTTGGCGGTGTGATTTCCGGTGAACATGGTATTGGATTGACTAAATACCAATACTTGTCTAATGAATTCAAACAAGAATTTTCCGACTACAAAGCCCACATTGACCCAAATGGCCACTTTAACAAAGGTAAACTTATGCCTGGTAGTGGATTAGCAAACGCCTTTACTCCTTCTCTGCGCTTGGTTGAACAAGAAGCATTGATTTTAGAAAGTAGTGAAATTGGTGAAATTAACGACATGGTGAAGTCTTGCCTGCGTTGCGGCAAATGCAAAGATGTATGTACCACTCATGTACCAGAGGCTAACTTACTTTATTCTCCACGTGACAAAATTATCGGCACCAACTTAATTTCTGAAGCCTTCCTCTACGAAGAACAAACCCGACGAGGAGTCTCAATCGATCATTTTGATGAATTTAACGACATTGCTGATCATTGTACGATTTGCCACCGTTGTGAAAAACCTTGTCCAGTCAATATTGATTTTGGTGATGTATCAATCAAAATGAAAAATATTTTGGTTAAGCAAAATAAACGCCACACCAATATTGCCGCTAAAATGTCGATTGCCTATCTAAACATGAGCAAGCCTTGGCAAATCAACCTTACCAAAAAGCTATTGGTAGACTTTAGTTACAAAGCTCAACACCTTGCTTCTAGATTGGCCAAACCTTTCTTAAAGAAACAACCTGATAAGACCGTTGGTAGCCCTAACGCTTTAACCGAGTTGGTGACGATTTTAGACAAGCCATTACCAACCGACACCGGCATGGCACCACTCCGAAGCTTGCTTAATATTAATGATGCAGGCACCATTCCGATTTTGGCACATCCTGATAAATCAAGCGTTGATTCGCCGAGTGTGTTTTATTTTCCAGGTTGTGGTTCTGAACGTCTGTATTCACAAATTGGGCTAGCTACTATTGCCCTACTCTATCATCAAGGGGTTAAAGTGGTATTGCCACCAAGTTACTTATGTTGCGGTTATCCACAAGCCAGCGCTGGAAACGAAGCCAAAAGCAAGGAAATTTCTACTGATAATCGTGTGTTGTTCCATCGTATGGCCAATACGCTAAACTATTTGGATATCAAACACGTACTCACCTCATGTGGCACTTGTATCGATCAATTACTGACTTATGAATTGGGTGATATTTTTAAAGATGCTCAACTCACCGATATTCACGAATACTTGTTGGCTAACGATGTCAAACTTGATAGTACTGATGAAAAATATCTTTACCATGCACCGTGTCACGACCCAATTAAGACTGGCGATTCTGCTGATGTAATTTCACAAATTATGGGGTCTGACGTCACTAACAATGATCGTTGCTGTGGTGAGGCCGGCACCTTTGCCGTGGCACGTGCTGACATTGCCAAGCAAGTCAAGTTTAAAAAAGAAAACGAGATTCAAAAAGATTTAACCGCACTGATTGGCACACCAAAAGCCAAAAAAGGCATCAAAATGTTAACCACTTGCCCTGCTTGTCGCCAAGGCTTGTCACGTTATCAAGCGTCCACAGGTGTTGAGCCAATCTACCCAGTAGAAGTTATGGCTGAACAAACCTTAGGCAAGAATTGGCAGAAAGACTTTATTAATTCTGTGGCAATTGAAAAAGTATTACTTTAAAATCACCTTTGGTGATAAACCAGAAAAAACACTTGAGAAGAATTCATTTACACACGGAGACACCATGAAAAAAATACTAATTACGCTTTTTGCGTTATTTTCAATCAACGCTTTTGCAGGTAGTGCACAAAACATTGCTGACACATTTAACGCATCATCCACCCCTGCCGAGCTAGTCAAATCAGGTTGGGCTGGAAATGATGGCGGTAAAGGCTACAAAGTATTACAAGTTGTTGTTAAAGACACAGGTAAAGCAGCGGAATTGCACATTGACAACAATGGTAAAGCAGCGGCAGCTTTCGATAGTGCTAAAACAGCCAAGCTAAACGCAGATGTTGACTACAAAATGATCGCCACTATGGAAGACTGGGCAGCAATGGGCACGGGTGAATCTGGCCCAATGTACCACATGACATTCGGCGGTTTATCGTTTGAAGGTCCAATGGGCGAAGCCATGAACAACATGGGCCCATTTGCCTCTTTCTTAATTAATATTGGTAAAAATATCCAAGACTAATTAAGTTATATCGGTGCTGGCATGATCGCTAGCACTGACATACACCCAGGCTTGTTTGCCTGATTTTAGTTTTCCCAATACTCGTTGATATTCATCAACTTCATATTCGTCTGATTGCGCTAACTCTTGCGTGGTAATTTCAAATACCATTCCGGCAATTTCATCTGTGTCTGATTTTGAGCTAACAGCAATAGGATGATGTGTTTCACCACTTAAATCAACCACAGATTGATCTTTAATCTCAACCATTTCTAGTTGATAGCCCAACAGCTGATCTTTGGCACCTGTTAACTCACGACCAAAAGTTTCTAATTGCACTTCTGTATTTTGCAACGTACCGTAAGAAAATAGTTGTTCCATTTTGTTAATGCTCTGGTGTGCCTTGCCACAACATACTGTACCCCACTTCATAAGTGTTGTCACAGTAAGCCGCTAACTGAGAAAACTTATCATTGAATAATTTATCAGCATGGGAAGCCTCATGTTGCTCAAATGACTGCCAATAGGTAACAATCACCAAGTCGCCTGAATTTTGATCTACTCGCTTATTATCAGCCTCGCTTGGGTCTTGTACTGAACCTTCTGCCGAAATAAAGCCATCGTTTTTAAAAACTTGGCCACCGATAAAACCACCGTTATCATCGCCGTAATTATTTTTAACAACATTACACATCTCACCAAGCAATAATTCAACATCTTCGATGGTGTATTCATCTTTAAGGTCAACAACGTTAAATAGCATCTTACAGCCGAAAGGTACTTCAATTGGGGAAAACATAATACAACTCCATAGTAATTTAATAATTTATAAAGACCCATTATAAAGTCTAAATTTTTTAAAGAAATAACCCTTGCGGGGTATAGTTAAAATTTCGGAAATAATCGAAATGGCTATTTTTGCTCGCCGACACTCAAAATAATGAGTTTATCCATATCAATCAGTCGCGCATAGGCTTTTTGGATGTCTTCGGCGCTAATATCTTTGATTTTGTCGGTAAAACCGCTTAAATAGTCGAGTGGCAGGTCATAAAAACCAATAATGGACAAATAAGTAAGGATATTGGCGTTGCTAGCCGTCTCTAGGGCGAAGCCACCGATGATATTATCCTTTCCATCTGCCAGTTTTTGGGCGTCAATCGCATTATTTCTGAAATTTTTAAGGGTTGCGATAGCAATATTTTTGGCTTCAGTGGCTTGATTGTTTTTGGTTTGCAGTCGCATCATAAATATGCCGTTTGAGCGCATCTTACTAAAGTAACTATAAGTCGAATAGGCTAGGCCTTTTTTCTCACGAATCTCATCACTGAGAATTGAAGTAAGGCCACTACCACCAAAAATATGATTACCCAAATACAAAGGATAATAATCAGGATGTGATCGGTTAATACCGGTTTGACCAATAAGCAAATGTGTTTGCTTTGAAGGAAATTCAATGTGAATGGTTTGTGGCTTATCAAGTGGCGATATGACTGGGTTGACTTTGGCCCTCTCTCCAACATTTAAACCATGAGAAACCTGCCTAGCAATTTGTTTGGCTTGTGCTTTAGGAATATCGCCCACCAAAGCAATGGTGAGATTTTTGGCGACATAAAACTGATGGTAATGCTGTTTTAAATCGTCAAGCGATATTTGCTTAATGCTGTCTTGTGTGCCAATCTTGGCATGTGCATAGGGGTGATCAGCAAATACCGCTTTGTCAAAAGCCAATGATGCCACACTGGCCGGTGACTGCTTAGCTGCCTCAATAGCGCGCAAAGTTTGACGTTTTTCTCGGGTTAAATAAGCCTGTTCAAAGCTAGGCAAGGTAATCACCTCAGTAAAAGTATCAAGCGATTTTTTTAAGATCGGTTGTCGTGTGAGTGTGCGTAATGATACGATCGACATGTCTTTAAGTGAGCTGGTTGAGAACTGCGCACCATTTGCCTCAAAGGCATTGATGATTTGTTCTTCATTATGATATTTGGTGGCGGTACCGAGTAGCGAACTGGTGAGCGATGCCAAACCATATTGATCACCATCTCTAGAGGCAGCGGCATCAAAATTGAGCTGGACATCTAATATTGGCAAGCCTTTGGTTTGTGCAAAAAAGACTTTGGCGCCTTCAGGAGTTGTCCAATGCTGAATATTTATATTGGCATGCGCACTACCTATTAGTAGCAACAATAAAGCTAAAATTCTCATTTAACCCCCTGTGGAATTAGCTCGACCGAATTGGCAATATCAAAATTAAGATATTGTTTAGCCGCTGATGAAACTTCAGTGGCGTTAATGTTATTCATATTGTCGACATAATTAAACATTTTATCAACACCCAAACCTACTGTTGAAAGCATGCCCAGATAATAAGACTGAGTAGATATTTGATCTTGTTCAAAGACAAAGTCAGCTTCAAGCTGTGCCTTAGTTCGAGACAGCTCTCCTTGAATAAAGTCAGGGTTATTGATCAGCTCGCTCACTTGGGTTTTAATAGCACTAAGCACTGTATCGTTACTCACACCATTAGCCGGTACAAAACTTAGGGTAAACAAAGTATCGTATTTGTCATATAGGCGATAACCTACGCCGATACTCGATGCGATCTGTTGATTTCTAATCAGTGATTTTGATAAGCCATTATCGAGCACATAAGCCAACATCTCTAAAGTGTAAGCGGTCTTTTCATTGTTAACCGTACTTAGGCTTGGCACAGGAAATGACAACACATAAAAAGGCAGTTTGGCTTTTAGCTTCAAGACTTTAGAGTTGCCTTTGAGTGTAATAGCCGCTCTATCTGATGGTTTAATATTTGGATTAAAAGCATAATCACCAAAATATTGTTTTGCTAAACGAATAACTTGTGCTGGATCCACATCACCGACCACCACCAAAGTGGCATTATTTGGTGCATAGTATTTTTCATACCAAACTCTAAGGTCATTCAAACTATAGGTTTCTATATCTTTTTGAAAACCAATCACGGGTGAGTGGTAGGCGCCACCTTTATCAAAAGAAATCATACGTAGCTTTTCATAAACTTTTGCATTGGGTTTGTCTTCTACCCGCATGCGGCGCTCTTCAATCACCACTTGTCGCTCTTTAGCTAACTCTTGATTAGAAAAAGTTAAATTGCGCATGCGATCTGCTTCCATCTTGATCGCTAGCTCAAGTTTAGACTTGTGCATTTTTTGATAATAAGCAGTGAAATCTTTAGAGGTGAAGGCGTTTTCATCGCCACCATTTCTGGCAATAATTTGTGAAAATTCACCTGATTTATAAGCATGAGTGCCTTTAAACATCATGTGCTCAAGCATGTGTGATACGCCAGTTGTTGGGCGTGATTCATCACTAGCACCAACCTTGTACCAAAGCTGCGAGATAAATACCGGTGCGCGTGAATCAGTTTTTACAACAATCTTTAAGCCATTATCTAGCGTGGCTTGAGTAACACCTTGCTCAGCCAAATCAAGTGAGTTGGCAAATAAAGAATGAGACAAACCAAAGAATAGTAAAATTAACGCTTTCATAATTCAATTATTATAGTCAAAAGCCTTGTTTAATTTTTTTAAAAAAGATAAATCTTCAGCAGAAGAAAAACCTGCTTCATTAAAAGAACGCCTAGTCAAATCAAGACAAAAGCTAGGCTCTGGGCTGTCTGCGTTATTACTAGGCAAAAAAGAAATTAATGACGACTTACTCGATGAGTTAGAAACCTTGCTAATTACCGCTGACATCGGCATCAATACCACTGACAAGGTACTAGAAAGTGTACGTAAAAATGCAAGCAGAAAAACCCTTAAAGATTCAGATAGCTTGTATGAGTTTTTAAAAAACGAATTAGAAAAGCTGCTGATTGAAGACAATCAACTCAATACTGATATTAATGAAACTTTTGTAATTTTAGTCGTTGGCATTAACGGCGCAGGAAAAACCACTACCATTGGCAAGCTGGCCAAATCATTCCAAAATCAAGGCAAGTCAGTCATGCTTGCTGCGGGTGATACTTTCCGTGCAGCTGCGGTAGAGCAGCTTAAAGTATGGGGTGAGCGCAATGAAATACCGGTTGTTGCTCAAGCCACTGGCGCTGATGCAGCTTCAGTGATTTATGATGCCTACGAATCAGCACGTGCTAAAAATGTTGATATTCTTATTGCTGATACCGCTGGCAGATTGCACACGCAAGGCAACCTAATGCAAGAGCTAGAAAAGATTAAACGCGTGCTAAAAAAACACAATGAAGACGCACCACATGAAACCATGCTGGTGATTGATGGTGGCTCAGGACAAAACGCCATTAATCAAGCGATTGAGTTTAATAAAGCGATTGATCTGAGTGGCGTAAGCATTACCAAACTAGATGGCACCGCCAAAGGTGGTGTGTTGTTTGCAGTTTCTGATGAGCTTAACTTACCAATCCGTTATATTGGTGTGGGTGAAGGTATTAACGACCTAAAACCATTTAAGGCGACTGAGTTTGTTGACGCCTTATTTAGCGAGTAATCACTAACTTACCAATCATTGCCCCTGTCTCAATCATTGTATGGGCCTTAATAATGTTTTCTAAATTAATCGGGGTTAGTGTTTGAGTTAATGTTGTTTTAACTTTTCCACGATCAACCAAATCTGCCACTTCATTTAACAACTGATGCTGCTTGATTAGATCGTGCGTTGTAAACATAGAACGAGTAAACATCATTTCCCAAACCAAAGTGATGCTTTTAGCTTTAAGTAGATTAATGTTGTAGTTCTTACCTGCATTGGCTAATAAACAAATACTGCCCTGAGGTGCAATTAGCTCAGCCATGGTTTCAAAATATTCGTCTGGATCGCCCATACAAAGAATAAAATCTGGTACATCAAGGTTATTGTCTTTAAATTGGTTAATAAGATCACGATGATTGACCACCACATCGGCACCCATTTGTTTGCACCAGTCTATCGATTCTGAGCGAGAAGCTGTAGCGATAACATTGATGCCTATTACTTGTTTGGCAAATTGGATCGCCATAGAACCTACACCACCAGCGGCACCAATTAATAATAGATTTTTATTCTTATCTGCTTGTGTGATTTTTAAACGCTCAAATAACGACTCCCAAGCAGTAATACTGGTGAGTGGTAGGGCTGCTACTTGCTCATTGCTAAGAGAGGCGGGCTTATTACCAACAATGCGCTCATCGACTAATTGATGGGTAGCGTTAGAGCCATCTCGAGTCATATCACCAGCATAAAAAACTTCATCACCCACTTTAAACAAAGACACTTTATCGCCTACTGCACGCACAATACCGCAAGCATCAAAACCTAGTATTGTTGGCGGGTTTTGTTGTTTAGCAACAGTTTGTTTAGCTTTAGAATCAATTGGGTTGATTGAAATTGCATAAACTTCAACCAAGAGATCGTGTGCTGACGGTGGGTTTATTTCTTTTTCAAATTCAACAAACTCAACCCCATTAAATCCGATTGCTTGCATCTGGATTACTGTCGAGTATTTCGCTCAATTCGCAACATGACCAGCATCATTACAAACATAATAAAAATTCCTAGAGCAGCGGCGGCTGCACCCAACATGGCAAACCCAGTGGCTTTTTCTGCTTGTAGTGAACCCATGCGTAAAAAGTTGTTTTTTGTTTGTGTATTAACTTGCTTAGCAAACTCTTGATCGTGCCATTTAATAAAATCATCGACATTGGTTTTTTCACCGCCTACGATCACCATTTGTTTGGTGAGTTTGGCTAAAGACTTTGTGTAAGCCAATTGTAAATCTTTAGGGTAATCATTTGATTTAATCTTGACCAAAATTTTAACTTTTTGCGCTAAGTCTGTTTTGTCAATCGAAGTATCAGGTAGTGTTTCTAATGCGGCTACCATATCTGCCACTTGTGCATCAAACGTTTGATTAAATTCATCAGCCTCTTTTATATCTGTACTAATTTGTGCCTCTTGAGTGCTGATAGGGTTTTGATAATCTGCAAAATTAATCACTGGTGTGTCAATTTGATCGCTGGCCTCAGTGTTGATTTTTTGATAACTAGAGATACTTAATATCACAACTGCAGCAAACGCAAGCATTGCAAAAAACAAACCCAAACGTTGCACAATTTTAAAAAAGTTTTTTTCGATTGATCTCAACATATTATTATCCTTTGTGATTCATTTTATTAAAAATATCATCCATACTTGCTGCTAATTCAGCATCTAGTTGGGTTACACAACCTTCACTATGAGTAATTAAATCAACGGTAACAGTCTTATAAACATTGGACCATTCGGGGTGGTGATTCATCTTCTCAGCTACAATTGCTGCTTGTGTCATAAAACCAAAGGCCTGAATAAAGTCTCTAAAAACAAAAATTCGTTGCAATTTTTCATTCACAACTTTCCAGTTCTTTAATTGATTTAGAGATTGTTGGCTAATTGGTAATGGCATTATTGCCCTTTTAACATTTCTTTTGCACCAAGCAAAATTAACTTATTAGCCAGCTCAACACCTAATGACTCTGCATTTTTAACATGGCCGACAACTTGTCTTTTTATGATTTGAGCAGTTGTAACATTTCCAACTAAACCTGTAAGTGTAATTTCACGCCCAGAAATTGTTGAAAATCCAGCAATTGGAACCGAACAGCCACCCTCAAGATGAGTGTTCATTGCCCTTTCGGCATTGACTCGATGTGTTGTCTCTTCGTCAATCAATGGCTCTATTAGCTTTAAAATATCTTGATCATTTTCTCGAATTTCTATGCCGACTGCACCTTGCCCTACGGCTGGCAATGATTGTTCGGCAGTGATTTGCTGCTTAATACGGTCTTCAAAGCCAAGGCGTATAAGTCCTGCACAGGCCAATATAATCGCATCATATTCCCCATCATCAAGCTTTTTAAGACGTGTGTTTACGTTGCCACGTAGATCGAGTATTTCTAAATCAGGTCGAATGGCTTTAATTTGCACAATACGGCGCATTGAACAAGTACCAACCTTGGCACCTTGAGGCAAATCATTAATACTCTCAAAATTGTTCGATACGAATGCATCAAAAGGGTTTTCACGCTTAAGTATCGCACCAAGCTCAAACCCTGGTGGAATTTCATATGGAACATCTTTCATTGAATGTACAGCAATATCGGCCACACCTTCCATCATGCCAACTTCTAGCTCTTTAATAAACAAACCTTTGCCACCAATTTTAGATAAAGGGGAATTAAGTATTTGATCGCCCTTAGTGGTCATCTTAACCAGTTCAACTGTTAAACCAGGATGGTGCTGCTCTAGCCTTGCTTTAACATGTTCTGCTTGCCATAAAGCTAATGGGCTTTTACGTGTTGCAATTTTTAAGGTTTTATTCATGCTTTGTATTAAAATGAGACAAATGATTCGATATGGTTTATTATTTTTATTGCTTTTTACAAATGTCAGTATAGCTGAAGAGCTCACCCTGCCAGCTGCAAAAGACTTCTTAATGGACTCTCAAAAAGTTTGGAAACAAAAGATACCTATTTTAATAATGTTTTCCATCCCTGACTGTGGATATTGCAAAATAATCAAAGAAGAGGTTTTAAGCCCAATGGCAACAATGGATGAATACAATGAAAAGATTATTATTCGTCATATTAATGCAGATAGTTTTGATGAAATTAACAACTTTTATAATGAAGAGATTTCACATAATGAGTTTTCTTTTAAATACGCGGTTAACTTTTTTCCAACCGTTATTCTAGTTGACAATTACGGCTCAACCCTAGGTAAAATCACTGGTGTACCTAGTGAAGATTTATATTGGACTGATCTAGACGAGGTGATTGAAAAATCAACTAAAAAATTACACAAGCGAATGGGCGCAACATTATGACAAAAAAAACCAATCAATCTTGGGGTGGACGTTTTAACGAGCCGACTAACGAGTTCGTGAAGATTTTTGGCGCCTCAGTATTTTTTGATAAAATCCTTGCGCCGTATGATATTCAAGGATCAATCGCACATGCAACAATGCTCAATGAAGTTGGCATTCTTACAACAGAAGAAAAAGATCAAGTTATTAAAGGCCTTAATCAAGTTTTAGGTGAAATTGAATCAGGTGAGTTTGAATGGTCTGTGACACTTGAAGATGTGCACATGAACATTGAATCACGTTTGACTGCTATTTGTGGCGATGCCGGCAAAAAATTACACACTGGTCGTTCACGCAATGACCAAGTGGCTACTGATATTCGCCTATACTTACGTGATCAAGTTAACGAAATTAGTGCGCAGATTAAACGCCTACAATCGGCACTGCTTGACTTGGCTGAAAAAGAAGCTAGTACGATTATGCCTGGCTTTACACACCTACAAGCTGCACAGCCTGTTAGTTTTGGACACCACATGATGGCATATTTTGAAATGCTATCACGTGACGCCCAGCGTCTAGTTGATGCTCAAAAGCGTATTAATACAATGCCGCTCGGTAGTGCTGCATTAGCAGGTACAACTTACCCGATTAACCGCGAGCGTACAGCAGAGTTGTTAGGCTTTGGTCGTATTTGCACCAATTCACTCGATGGTGTAAGTGATCGAGACTTTGCGATTGAGTTTTTATCAGCAGCCAGCATTATTATGATGCATTTATCGCGTTTTTCTGAGGAACTTATTCTATGGTCAAGTGCACAATTTGACTTTATTGAATTGCCAGATAGTTTCTGTACCGGTTCATCTATTATGCCACAAAAGAAAAACCCGGATGTGCCAGAATTAGTACGTGGAAAAACGGGTCGCGTTTATGGCAACCTTACTTCATTATTAACCATTATGAAGTCACAGCCACTCGCCTACAACAAAGACAATCAAGAAGATAAAGAGCCTCTGTTTGATACAGTTGATACGCTCAAGGCTTGCTTGCGTGTGTTTGCTGATATGGTACCAACCATTGAAGCCAAACGCGACAATATGTACAATTCAACCAAAAAAGGCTATACCACTGCTACTGACTTAGCTGATTATCTAGTTAAAAAAGGCTTGCCGTTTCGTGATGCGCACGAGGTAGTTGGGCAGTCTGTGTCTTATGGCATTGAACACCAAAAAGATCTTAGCGAATTAAGCCTGGAAGAACTACAAACTTTTGATGACCGTATTGAGAACGATGTATTTGATATATTGTCTTTAGAGGGCTCTCTTTGTGCACGTGATCACTTAGGTGCAACAGCGCCTAATCAAGTTAAAGCCGCAATTAAAGAGGCGCGAAAAACACTTTAACCATGAAAGTACTATTTGCAGGAACGCCAGATTTTTCCGTTGGCGTACTGGAGGCGCTGTATCAAGCTGGTCATGAGATTGTTGGCGTTTATACTCAGCCCGACCGTCCCAAAGGACGTGGACGTGTATTAACCGCTTGCCCGGTTAAAGAAAAGGCCTTAGCACTTAATTTGCCAATTTTTCAGCCTGAAAGCTTAAAAGACAGTGAAGTTAAAACTCAGCTAAAAAGCCTACAAGCGGAAGTGATGGTGGTGGTTGCCTATGGTCAGTTGTTACCCCTTGAAGTATTAAAAGCGCCTAAACATGGTTGTTTAAATATTCACGCCTCATTACTGCCGCGCTGGCGAGGGGCAGCGCCGATTCAACGTGCTATTTTGGCAGGAGATACTCAAACTGGCATCGGCATCATGCAAATGAATGAAGGCTTAGATACTGGCGATATTTTGCTAGAAAAAACCTGTGATATTTTAGACACTGATACGGCACAATCGTTACATGATAAATTGGCCGACCTAGGTGCTCAAGGCATT
>Ga0209992_10003062_pt1 | contig 14527 bp, 19 predicted proteins | sample 2SBtaG_2_FD_182564 | JGI IMG/M metagenome (GOLD analysis project Ga0209992, IMG submission 182564) | Deep subsurface microbial communities from Kolumbo volcano to uncover new lineages of life (NeLLi) - 2SBTROV12_ACTIVE470 metaG (SPAdes)... | ecosystem: Environmental > Aquatic > Marine >... | reverse complement strand
TTGCCCATCAGCAGATGAATTAATATATATTGCGGTATCTCTAAATTGTAATTTTTCTGTGCTAGCTACAAGAAGGTCATCGGAAAATTCAAAGTAATCTTCATCTTCCATCCATTTAAATACACCATCAGATGTTTCACCATCAAATGTAATTGTTATATCTGTTCCTGCTGTAGCCGCACCAAATGTTAAAGTGTTGCCTAGTAGTTTAGTAATAGGGCCACCCTCTGCACTTGTGCCATCGTGTGTGTGACCAGTGCTAGAAGCAAAAGCCGCTAGTAATTGGTCAAACTCATTATTAAAATGAGAAGCCTCAATGACTGAGCCATCTGCAATGCTACTACTACTTTGTCTTGTATAGGTCGCTCCCATTATCTTCTTCCTCCGTTAACGTATTCTAGTTCAAATCCTCGTAAGGATAATGCCTGTTTTGAACTCTGGTCTTCTAACTTAAATGCCACAACAAACCCAGAACCTTCCACAGATATTCTCTCTAATGGAAATCCAGATGAGCCGTAAGCTGATGAGCCATATACTCCACTGTTATAGAATGCCGCCACTTGTGCTGATGAAAATGAATAAGCATCTGGTTGTGGTGTATTTGTGTCATCAAAATTATATCTCAATCTAAATGTTTGATTTGTTGTATCTATAGCCTCACCAACTTTATAGTTGACTAAAGCTCTTTGCATACTTTTTCTTATACCTGGGTCTCCTAATGACATATCGGGAGAGCGGTAAAAACCTCTTATTGTATCTGTGCTAGTTGCTCTTGTAAAAACACCGCCAGATTCTTGTTTATAAACATAGCCATCATATCCACCATGTACTATTGTTTCTGTATCACTGATAAAGAATGAATCAGTAGCAGATGGTTTTATGCCTTTTATATCTGCATATTCAAATCCTAATGTTCCTGTTTCTGGATTTGCTTTTAATACAGCCGCAATACCTTTTGATAGTATTTCTGTTTCAGCAGTTTGCGGAAAGAATAATCTATATTGTGACTTGCTTCTTATAATTGTTGAAGTAATATTATCTGTACCAATATCTGCAATTCTATCTTGAATTTGTTTAGATACTGTACCTAATTCTACGTCACCAATTCTTTCTGTACCTGCAATAGTACGAAGTCCGTCTGGTGCTAAGTAAATTAAGTCACCACCAAGCTCTTGTATACTTTTACCATCTACACAGCCAATCTTACGAGTAACTGGTGTTACGACAAAATCAGAACTTGATGAGCCAGTTATTTTAAATATTCTGTCTTCACCAAATATAAAAAGTTCTTCACGAAAAACTTTAAGTCCAACAATCGTTGTATCAACTTTTATTGTTCCTGCCCCAGTATTAAAATCGTCTTCTGTAAATGGGCCAGAAAATATTACGCTAGATACAGCGTTTGACATGCCCGCATAGAACATGTGATTTTTAAATGACGATACAAACTTTGGATTTGTTGGAGCAGTTCCACCATCTGTTGCATTTATTATATCAACGTTGAACGATGTGTCAATAGAAAAAGCCGCATCTCCGCCAGTTGCTATCATTATTTTTTCTGTGCCGTTATAATTATAACGTTCAAAATCATATCTAAATGATGTGCTCTTTCCTGTAACTACAGAAGTCCATGAGCCACTTGTTCCTGCACGAGATATTGTGCCACCTCTAGCCGCTAATACTACATCATTAAATATTGCTACCATATCAACAATCTCACTAGATGCTGATACTTGTGGTACAATATTATCATTGTAGTGTGTTGTTCCTAACATTTTTTTATAGCCACCTGCAATGTCTGGCTCAAAATTAGTTAGTTGTAGAGCCTCGCCAGGTCTCATTGAAAATACATCTTTATTTAAAACTAGGCCTCCAAAACAACTGACAACTGTAGGTGTTATCTGTGAAGTATTTGGCACTACATAACTCCTTTACCATAGTAACGTAAATTTACTCTATCATCACGCATGTATTCTTGTTTAGTGACTAAATCTGTTCTAAGTCTGTCTAACCCTTCTTCATATTCTTTTTTAGCTATCATTGCATGTTCTGGGTCAGAACGTAAATTGTATGTAAAATAACTTGCTCTTGATACTATTAAATCTGCATATCTATCATCTAAATCTGGTTCATCTGTAGAAGCTGATAGTTCTGTGTGTTCTTTAAAATACTCGTAGTTTATTTCGTAGTCACTTCTATCTGGCACAGGAGATAATCCTAATTTACCACTTTGTGTTTTGTACACAAATCTAGGCTCGCCTTGTACTGAACTTAAATTTAGTTTATCTCTTTCTGCATATTGTCTTACGTAATCATCATATGAAATATATTTTAATCTTTGTACACCTATATTTCTAGATACTCTTACATAATCTACATCAAGATTAGTTGTAGTAACTGTATTGTTTAATGTTATAAAAGTTGTTTGTGCTGTTGCAGTAAATGTAGTATCTAATACTGCACCTTCTCCAAAGTCTTCTACTGTTACTGTTGTATTTAAATTTTGTGTTCCTTCAGCCGCAGTTCCTACTTGCACTTTTAATGCTTGGCCTACACTGTTAGAATCAAATACTCTAAGTTGTAATCTATATTGCTGATTAACAACTGTTGATATAGATTGATGTGCCGCAAAATCATTTAGTCGTAATCTACCATTACCACTACTGTTATAGGCCACACTGCCGCTTCCTGCTATTGTAGTCCAACTACTAATGTCAGAAGTAAATTCTCCATTAGTCATTAACTCTTTTGGTTTTAAATAAAATGTATCCCAATCTATCTTACGCCATTGGGCATCTCCTGTTTGTGGTGAATTAGCTGTAGGTAAATCATATTCTCTTTGACCTGCATTAGTAACTTGTATTGTTTGTTTATGTAAACTTGGTAACTCTTCTAGTTCATTATAGATATCGTGCAATGCTCTGTTAGTAAAATTTTTTACAGAAGTTTGTATACCACGACTACTACTAAAATTAGCAGAGGTTAACTCTACTTCATTTAGTGCATTTAAAACTCTATTACATAATACTAGATATGTTGCCATTATATTCCTAATTCTAAATTGTTAAATCCTTCTATTGGATATGAATCAACCTCAAAACATAAAGAATCAAAGTGAGCATCGTAGTCTCCTTGACTATTAGCGTATGCTCTAAATTGTTCTACATATAATTGTGTAGATGTTAAGCATGTATCCATATCTGGATATAAATATCCTTGATACTTTACCGATGGCCAATTCGGCATTGATGTTATTATTATAGCCATTACTACTTTAATCATTATTCTTTTCTAATATCTTTAATATTTTATTTAAATTGTTTTCTATTATTGTAATTCTATTTTCTAATTCTTTTAACTTATCATCAATATCACTAGTTAAACTTTGTATTTTTTGAGTGCTTGTTAAATTGTGTACTGCCATATTTTTAAAAGGGGGCACTAGGCCCCCATGTTAATTATGTTTATGATGAGTTTGAAGCAGTTTCATCTGAACCACTTACATCACACATTACTGCATAGACACGTACTTTACCTACTGCCGCAGTTGCTCCAAGAACAGTTACATCAAGTGTATCTGCTGAACCATATACATGGCCCGAATTAGAAGCGTTTGCTACAGGAGCCGCATGTCCTACTGCATTTGTATCGCCATCAACATATCTATCTACATCATCTGCGTCACCTAAATCTAGGGTTACAGAACCAGACAGAGCTGTTAAGACTTCTAAACCTGCATTAATAACTAATGTTTCTGCAGGTATATTTAATGCTTGAACTACGTCATTAGCCTCTGGGTTGAATACATCAAAATCAATTGTGTTTTCAACATAGTAAGGCTTCCTTCTAGTAGAAGGATGTCCGCTAGTTCCACCAGTTGTTTTATCGACTGTTGCCATTGTATCTCCTCCTATTAATCAATTAATAAATGTCTTGCGATAAGTGCTTCCGTACGAAGTACTTTTCTACCAAATACATGCAAACCTCTTACGATGTCTGCAAATGAATCTGGGTCTCTAACTACTTCAGTTTTTGCAATTTGGTTTGCAGTAGCTGTTGAAGACATGTGTCCAAACATTACTTTAAAATAGTTAGAAGTCGATGATGCCGCAAAGTTATTGGTCATATATAGTTTAAAACCATTAACTAAACCGTCTATGACGTTACCATTTCTCAATGGTGAAGTTGCGTCACCAGTAACAGACGCATCCATTAATTTTGCACTAGCTTGTCCAAGTGCTTCATAAAATTCTGGAGTTCCTAAGAACCATCTGTTATCTGTTGGTACATCTGCTGAATGTAATCTTTTAGCAGAGTTTGCTAGGATATCTGTTGGGTCAGTTTCTGAAGAACCGAAACCTGTGTCAGTTCCAGAACCATCTGAACCTACAGTTGTACCTGCATTTGAAAACATATTTGCGATTACGTTTTCATCGTATGAATCTTTTAGAGCATATGCTCCAGAAGAAGTAGCCAAAGCCTCAAAGTTAATATGAGATTGTCTTTCTTCGATATCGTCAACTTTAAATGCGAATGCATTAGCCTGGTCTACAGTAAGTTGGAGTTGGTCATCAGCCAAATTTTGAAGGTTGATTTGTCCACCTCTTGTGTATGAGCTTACTGTAATTGTTGGCTCTTTAATAATGTTAACGGTATCACCGAAATTTTCAATCTCTCCTGCATAGTCAGTATTAGTAATATCTTCTACTACTGATGCAGTTCTAAAGAACTTTTGGACTTTTTGGCTATAAATAATAGGTAAAAAATTACCCGAAGGTAGGTTATCATAACCTGCCGCTTTTGATATTGCCATGTTGTCCTCCTATAGACAGTTAAAGATTAACCATTGACAATTCTACCTTCTTTTCTAGCTAAGTCGATATCTTTTTCATACTTCGCAAATTGTTGTGGTCGCATTTTAGCTATTTCACTAATCTTCCACATTTTTTTATTTGAAGTATCTACCTCACGTTTATTAGTAGATGTAACAGATTTAGATGCCTCAACTGCTTTAACGGTTTTCTTTTTGCTAAGTCCTGTATCCATTTTGTATAAGTCTATAGCTCTAGCCGCTAATTTTGCGTTAGTTGTATTTTCATATAACCAACCTTGAATTGTAGAGTCTTGATTTGCTACCCATTCATGAAATTTTTCATCTGCCCTAATGTCATTATAATCTGGATGTAATCTAGCTAATTCAACTTCAGCTTTTTCTTTTTGAACGGCCATTTGTTGACTCTCAAGTTCTTTAAGATTGCTTTCAACTTTTTTAGCTTTTTCATCTGCCTTAGTATAGGCTATGGTCTCTATAATGTCATAGACATCTGGATATTTTGATTTCCAAGCATCTACTTCTTCTTTTGTCTTTGGCAAGTTAATCTTGTCAGCATTATCTTCTAATTGACGTTTTAATTTATCAACATCGTCTTTATGCTTATTGACAGTAGAATCGTAATGTCGTTTAAGGTCGTCATAACGTTTCTTAAACACTTTCTCTTCAGCGTTGACAGGGCGTTCTTCCTTTGGAGTGGCTTCTTCTTCTGAAGAAGTGTCCTCTGAAACGGTAGCTGTGTCCTCTGTTTCTTCCTTAGTAACTTTACGTTTATAAGGAACAGGCTCGAGAAAAGCCTCTGGTTGTGATTCTTGAATTTCTTCTTGAATCTCTTCTTTTTTATTTTCTTCCATTTTATCCTCCTTGATTGGTGCTGTTGGAAAACAGGTGGCCTAGAGTCGCTTGGGGGCTATGACTATGCAGTCATAGGTGGCCTATTCATTGGGGCTCCTAATCCTTCTGGACTAGGTGCATCTGCCGCCATCGGTGAGGCATTTGCCATCGGTGATGGAGCAGAATCCATTTTTGTCATATCCATTACAAATTGTCTCATTGAATCTTCTGGTGAGTCACTTGGATATCTTTGCATAATTGCTGAAACTGGTATTACTACTACAGGCTCTTTTGGGCCTAAATCTTGAATAGCAGAAATATCAACTCCTTTTTGCTGTAATGCTCTTTTAACATCTTGTGTTAAATGCATATTTAAAACTGCATCTTCTTGTGACATTTGCATTGGTTGTTCCATAGGAGGCTGTTGTGCTCCCATAGGACTGTTCATCATTCCATTTGCCATATTATTTCCTCCTATATTCCCGCATCGCCTTCTGGCTTATCGGTATCTTTATACATACTACTATATGATTGTTGTGTTTGTTGTGGTGAAGAAAAAGTACCACCAGAACTTGAACTTGAACTGCTATCAGTAAATCCTTGATAATCATCTACATTACCATATGTGGTTTCATAAAATGATTGACCACTTGATGGTGAAACTTGTGTGCTTGTAGTACTACCATTATCGCCACTACCACTAGTATCTGGTGCAGGGGTTTCTGTTATTTGTTCGTCTCTAATAGGTGTTACTGGTTCTGTGCTTACATCTCTAATTTTTGTTGAACCTTGAGGGTCATAAAAACTTTCTAATAAAACTGGTGCTTGGCCTAATACTTGTACAAAACCTGTTTTTAAACCTTGAGATTTCATATTAGCATCATATTGGCCTAATTCTTTTAACCATCTATTGTATTGTCTGTTAATACCAAATTGTGCTAAAGGAGTCATAAAACCTATATACGGAGCTTTAGGTGGGCCTAATACTTGACCTTTACTGTTTACATAACCTTTATCCATAGCGTGGTCATACATAAATTTTCTACCTTCTGCACTAGAAGCATCAAAGTCTATAAACTCTGCTTGTGGATTATCTTTATTTGGGTCATTATCTGCAGAACTAGGTTGTCCTAAAAAATTTGGTGCTTGAAAGTTAGGGTCTGGAACACATTGTTTTAATTCTGTATCGTAAACATATCCAGGTGGGCAAGGGTCTTGCTCTGGAGTATCTGGGTCAACTGTCTCGGGTGGTGCATAAACAAACTCTTGGTCAGTTGTTGAAAATGCATTTGGGTCTATAAAATTTTGAGATTGGTTTGTAAAACCCCAAGTTCCTGTAGACGCATCATAATTTAATCCGATATTAAGTCCTTCATAGTATGTCATTTACGTTTAATTTGCTCCTTCATTTTCATCAGTTCCTGCAGAGAAGCTATCTTCCCCTGGTTGCGGTACACCTCCAACTCCGATGTTGCCACCGCCAACGCCTGTAGGGTCTTCTGCATCCGCTCCTGTAGGAGTTCCTCCATCAGAGGCCATTGTGGACTGTTGATTATTGTTTTGATTTTGTTGATTTCCATTTGCCATCCCCATTATTTTTGCAAAGATTGCCGCTTTTTGCGGGTCATTTATTAATTTTTCTGGTTCTATATCAAGTGACTTCGCAATTTCAGATAGTATAGAATGCCATCTAACAAACGGAGCCAAATTTTGATTTGATGCAACTTGTAAAAAAGTCATCAATCTTTGTGACCTTACTTCTTTTTGCATCAATGATGTTGTACCTCTTGCCTTTATGTGTAAGTCTCCTTTTATTTCTGGAGTATCTGTATTAAACTGCATATTCCATGCAAATAATGTTTCACCTAAAGGTCGTAAAAGATAATCATCAATATTTTTTATAACTGTTTTTATACTAAGAGCCGCCGCTCCCATTAGCATTGACATGCCTGCCGCTGTTCTAGTTGTAGATTGTACACCTGTTGTTCCATGCGAATACGATGGAATGCCTGTTGCTTCATCTGCAAGTTGTCTAAATCTATCAAACATCATTAAGTTTTCATTTGCTGTGTTAGGAAACTTAACTCCATGTATAGCTTGACCTGGCATACCACTTTGTCTTCTAAATATTTTACCAGGAAATACTTTCATATCTTGTCCTGGTACTAACATAGTTTCATCTACATCAAATACTAAATTACCTGCAAGTGCTAAATTATCAATAGCCATTCTTGCATGACCATTCATAATTGTTTGTGCGTCATCCATATTTTCTGGAATACCAATACCAAAAAATTGATATGGGTTTATTTCGTATGGGCAAATTAGATATGGTAATCTAGTAGGTGTAAATGGATTTAAAACTAATCTAATTACTTCACCATTACATACCCAACAATTAACTTGAACTTCATCCATGTCATCCATGTCTTCATCCATTTCTAAACCTGCTTCTAAAGCTAGTTCAGTATCTAACGTTCCCCAAAATTCTAATATCTCATATCTATTTTTATCGTATTCACTAGTGCTTTCTCTATCTTTTAAAGATGATTCATATCCACGAGCTTCATAATTAGGCCCCATGTTTAGTGCATTACGAATAGCTTCTTTTCTAAAATAAGGTCTATTCATTAAATCACGTATTTGTGAACGAGTGTATACATGTCGTTGTATTACATACTCTGCATCATCAATAGTTATTGCATCTGGGTCTGGATAAAAATCCCAACAAGATACAGATTCTATTCTAGGAACTAATTTAGTTTTCGGAGAATATTTATTTTCTCCTGTAATTTCATCTTTTTCCCAATTATGACTAACTTGTTCGTATGTAAAAGGCCCTTTGATAACACCTGTACCAAGTAAAGCCGCTTCAAATAAAGCATGACGTAAAACATTTACAGCACTAGATTCTTCTAATTGGTCATGAATCATTTTTTCCATATTACCAGAAGCTTCTTCTGCAGGATTAATTTGAGGTTCTGCCGCCCCATCTGTAGCCTCACCTTTTACAAAATTAACTCCTGTGTACTTATCTTTTAATCCACCTAATATATCTGTAGCACCAGGGGCTAACTCATTACCATCACCTGGATAACCATATGGGCTATCTGGTTCTTGTTGTTGATGTTTAGATACATGTGCATATTCAGCAATATTTTCTGGTATTGGGGTTGGCTCTACTCCTACTGGAAATTTTCCACTAGAAAATAAAACTTCTATTAGTTGCCCGTATGCCGCAAGAACTTTAGTCTTTGTTATTTTAACAAATACTTTTGACTTTTCACTTTCAGTAAAAGCCATATCATTACCATAGACTCCTCTATAGTTTCTATAAGCTCTTAACCAACGCTCTTCATCAAATTTTCGAGCATCTTCTGCTTCAGTAAATTTACCTTTTACAAGTCCTGCTAAACCAGAAACTTCATAATCTGATTGTTTACTTTCGTCAGTGTCATCTAAGGCTAAAATATTAGCTGACTCTTTATCTGCCATATTTTACTTTGCTTCTTTTGCGTCTGATAATTCACCTTGAGTATATCTTTTTAACATGCCTGCATCTGGTTTTTCTTTCGCAGGTGGTGTATCTGGCACATTAGAAACCTCTGCTTGTGAATACATTTTTAGTATTCCTGCATCTGGTTTTTCTTTTGCGGGTGCACCATCAGCTACTTCTGAAACTTCGCCTTGTACATATTTTTTCATTTTAATTGGTGTTTCCATTTTTCCTCCTAGTAATCCCTTTCATCTGCCATTCTAAAAACAGCAGGGTCTACTTTATTTTTATTTCCTTGTTTAGGAAAATCGTTTGGTCTTGTTTCATCATTGGCATGAATAGTCATGTCAATTTTCTGTCCTACTGGTGTATCTTTTGAATAATCAGCAGGAAGTTCACCTTTTTTGTATTTTTTCATTACATCTTCTGGCATTTATTCCTCCAAAATTTTATTTTTAAGATACCCCATTAAATCTGGATTATCTACAAAAACAGTTATTAAACCATTAGTTAAACCATTAACTATAGCTTCTTCTTTCTCTCCTACATCTACATTCCATTGATATATTATACCATGTAATATTTCATGTAATATAGTATTAGCATGAGAAACTCCTTCCTCGTCAGAGGTATATCCTATAATACCTTCTTTAGAAAAAAACTGACCTTGTGCTTCATTTGCACTAGCTACAGTTTGTTTCCATTCTTCTAGTTTATAATTTTTATAACCTATCTTTATTTGATTTGGTATTGTACTAACACAATCACAATATTTTGCTTTAGCCATTAATATCCAAAAACTCTATCAGAAGGTTTAAACTTTTCTTTTTGTGTATACTTATTTGCTTCATAACTTTTTGGATGAACACTTCTGCTCATTACCCCATATCTAAGAGCATCATACGCATGGTCTTCTGCATGTGTATCAACATCTTCTGGATTGTTTCTATCTATTGGTAACATTGGTAATGTTCTAATTAGATTAATACAATTAGAAAATATTTTTAATTTAGGCTGTCCAGTATTTTCATCTTTTGATAGTAGCTTATGTAATTCTAATTTACCTGCTACTCTACTTCGTGGTGACCTATCTGATGGTCTCCATTTACAACCTTCTCTAATCATTGTTTCTGCAATACTAGGGCCAGCATCCCCTCTTCTTGACCAAGTAGAAGAGTCCAAGATTCCGTATCTAATATATTCATTTTGTTCTCGTTCAAGTACTTGCTTTGCGAAAATGTCTGCCGTAACTCTTTTGGTGTAATATTCTCTGTATACCCAGAAATTGTTATCGAAGTCCATTGCCAACCAGAGAACGCAAGCCGCAGATGAATACCCCCAGTCGCACGTTCTAAATCTGAGCCAACTGCGGGGGATGTTAAAAGGCTCCACAACATGAGTAGGAATACTAAATTCTGGAAAAGCCGAGTTTTCAAATGCACCCCAATCTCCTTCTAAAAATTGTTTACGTTGTACTTCTGGTAAAGATGACAACATTATAAGATAATCATCTGTTTGCATTAGATAGGGATTATCTTGTAGTTTTGCAGGTATAAATCTTCTTGTTATAGATTTATTTCCTACTATAGTATTTATATTTACATCAAACGCTGAGTTTGGTTCTGCAGGGTCAACAAACATTTCTTTAACCCATTGTGAACCAACGTTACCTGGATTGCCTGTAGCTCTCATAAACACAGGTATATCTGGGTCTACACTACGAAGAGATGAACGTAAAAAGTTATATATCTCTGGTGTAGGATATTGTGGTAATTCATCAATACCTATCCACGTATACGATTGACCTTGGTAACGAAGAACATCAGTTAAGTTTTCTGCGTAACCAAATTCAATTCTAGCACCAGATGGGAATCGCCATTCTTTTTCTTGCTCTCTCCATTTAGCACCTGGAAATGCTTGACCATATAAACGTTGAGAATGATTAATCATATCTCTAAGTTCTGGCATTGAACGTCTAATTAATAACGCTCTATGATTTCCTTTGTCACAATAACGAAGTGGGTCTATCAACATTGCGTATGATTTACCACCACCTCTTGCACCACCATAAAAGACTTCTCTTTCTGATGCCGCTAAAAACTCTGTCTGCGGCCCTTCGTTTGGTTGAAAGATTACATTATCTTCAACGTGTTCTTGTACATTTGGCGGAAGTTGCTCTACTTCATCCTTTGTTAAAACTGCAGAGTCTTTTCCTTTTAACGCATCATCTGTTTTTAAAATACGTTCTTTTCTTTTTTTAGCGTTATGTAAATCATTAGTAGCCTTTTTAATTTTGTCATCTTGTTTTTTAATGACTCGTTTAGCGGCCGCTCTAGCTTTACTTTCTACGCTGAGAACTCTGGGAGCTTGTTCGACTCCTCGTTTTCTTCCAAGATTTTTTCTTGGTTTAGGTGGTTCAATGTCTGCCATCTGTTATTAATTATTTTTCTTAAACCTGTATGTGTAATTGGTCTTTCTGTTTTTTGAGTTAGCCATCTTGCAACCTCACGATAAGAACAATTATTTAAATATTCTTTTGCTTCTTCTAGTGCATCTAGTTCTAATTGCACTGGCTCAATATAATCTGGGTCATCAGATTCTTTATAGCCAAATGGTATTACTCTTGCTTTCCTTTTAATTCGTTGCATCTTTTGGTGGTAGTATAAATATACCATGAGCAACTTGTGCATTAATATCTATCTTGTCTTTTTTAACAAGTCCGACACGGTCAAGTATTTGTTTAGCCGCTTCCATTCTAATATTAACACCAGGAGTTTTACCATCTTCATCTAGTGCATCTACTAAACCTTTTACTGCTTTTGCAGAGTTAAGTGCTAAAGAGTATTCTGCTCTTTCTAGTATTTCATCTTTTAACGCTTTAACAACTTTAGGATAAGAGCTAGGTGCATAACCTGCAATCTCTCCTGCTTTCTTTGGATTACCTAATGCTTCTCCAAACAATGCATTAATAAATTTTTGTTGTTGGTCTGTTAATTCTTTTACTTCTTTTTTACTTGGTAGCATTTATAGCCATTGCCTCTTTTGTTTCTTTTTTATTCTTTTTTCTTTTACCCAATCTGGATTTTTCTTTATACCTAAGTCTTCTTTTATTTCTCGTTCTTTGTATCCATCTTCTGCGGCTTGGAGTATCTGCTCTCTGGCTTTATCTTCTTTTCCACCCACATCTGATATAAGAGATAAGTTAGGAGCAGTAATAACTCTTCTAACAAAACGTTTTTTACACGGAAAATCTCTTTTAGCGACAGGTAGTAACTTTGTAAATACCTCTCCAGTTTTTGTGTTTTCATATTCGTATATTGGCATTAATTCTCTTTTATAATTTTAAAATATTTTTCTTGATATTTATTTAAACTTATTAAACTATTTATCTTACTATCCTCTTTACACAATTGTACATACATATCTGTATCTGTCAACCATTTTCTACCATTCCAAAATTCAAATCCATCAAATCTTGATTTGTACATACTGCTTTCTTCATAAGCATATGATAGATGATATTTTTTATATCCCTTTTCAATAGCCCATTTTATTTCAAATAATGTTGCATATGTTCCAAGACTTAATTTAGGATTACTATAATCCCATGCAAACTGGCCTGTCAAAACATGCTCGTCTGCAAATTCTATTAGTTCTGTAAATGCAACTGGGGTATCTTTATAGTAATAAACAAAGTACTTCCAATCAATAGGGTCATCTCGAATAAGTATTTCACTATTTTCTTCATTACCCTTTTCGTAATAATCTTTGTGTTTAATATATTTTATGTATATATCTGATACAATATTACGTAAGTTATCATCTAGCTTATCAAATATTTTTACTGTAATATCTTTTGTATTAAGTATCTTTCTTTGTTTTTTACTAAACGTAAACTTAGATAAAACTAATCTGCACCCTCTAGCATTTATCCAAGTCATTTCATTTAACTTTTCATAATACCAAGATAAAGGTATCCAACCATTCTCTAGTGCATAAGAATATTCTTTTTCTTCAAATGTTGCTAATGCTAACGAGTAAACTAAATCGTAATTAGTAAGCTTACCTGTTATATGGTCAAAGAATATTTTCATTCATTACAGATGGCCTTTGCCTTTATCATAACTCGTTCCTTGATTATCTATAAACTCTGTTATGTAAGAGTCATCTGTAAATTTATCTTCTCTAGTATTCTCTACTGTGTAAACTGTTTGGTCAATTTTATATCCAGGATTCTTCAACAATCTATCTGAGATGTATGAATCATCCATCCATATAATTCTGTTATTAGGATAAATAAAAAAATTACCATCATCCATTTTAAACAGATGCCCACATTTATGTTCTGGGTCTTCTGAGAAATTAGTATCAGTTGCACCTGCTTTATTTTCCCATGCCCAATCTAATGTAAACATGTATGTTCCTCTTCTCCATGTACCTTTAAAATCTATTAAGTCTGCTCTGCAGTTAGCTAATCTATTTCTTCTATTAACATCAATATATGGAGAAAAACAATCCCAATACATATGTATATTTAAATTATGTATTGGTGCATCTTTTTTCCAACATAAAGCATGAATAGGTCTTCTTGTCCAGTTTACTCCATTTTCTAGTAAACATTCAAAAAGAGGCACTTTTCTTTCTAAACTTGCAACACTGTGTACATCACATACACTAAAACTGCCATGACCTTTTTCATGGTCATACATATACTCATCTCTAATAAAACAATTAAAGACTGGTAGGTTATGATTTAAAAATGCCATTTACCACTTAGTCCTATGTGCCCAGTACCTTGCTGACATTTTACTAGGATTTGGGTCTTGTGCAGAATGTCTTGCATAATAACTTTTCTTTCTTGCTTTATCTTTTTTACTTTTAGGGTTTTTACCCGCTCCCTTTACACCTTGTTGGCCAAATCTAATTAATTTTAATTTATGCCCTTCCTGTGCTAAAACCATATGTGACTTAGTTTTATGTCCAGGTGTTCTTTTAGCTTTGTTTACCCCTTTTAAATTATGTTTTTTTAGTAAACTTTTTTTTCTATTTTCGTGTGGCATTATGAAAACTTCCTGTACTTAGCAGTTTTCTTTGCTATCTTCTTTGGTTGTTTAGCTACTTGCTTTCCTGCTTTCTTAGCTTTTCTTTTAGCCTTAGTACTAGCCGCATACTCAGAAGAAGAAAGAGCTTTAATAGCTTTTTCTGGTAAATACCTTTCACCAGTTTCAGAACTTTTCTTACCACTCTTGGTTCTCCATTTCTGTTTACCCCAAGCTTTAAGACTTCTTTGACTTTTTGCTAGTGCCATGCTTTCTCTTTAAACTAACTTTGGCTCTTTTAGCCAATCTTGCTTGTTGGGGTTTACC
>Ga0209992_10003060_pt1 | contig 14535 bp, 14 predicted proteins | sample 2SBtaG_2_FD_182564 | JGI IMG/M metagenome (GOLD analysis project Ga0209992, IMG submission 182564) | Deep subsurface microbial communities from Kolumbo volcano to uncover new lineages of life (NeLLi) - 2SBTROV12_ACTIVE470 metaG (SPAdes)... | ecosystem: Environmental > Aquatic > Marine >... | reverse complement strand
TGCCCCAGCCGTCGCCACCCGCTGCCAGGGGATCGGTTCATCGACGACGGGCCAGGCCACCACGACCGCGCCCTCGGCGGGCTCGCCGGTGGCGGTCTCGACCCGGCCGGTGAGGGTTCCGCCGGTAGACAGCGTGATGGCGTGGGGCTCGGTGTCCAACCCATGCTCCAGGTCGATCAACACCCCCTCACACCAGGTGTCGCCGGCTGGGTAGTAGGCGTCCGGGACCCCGCGATCGTCGACCGGGGACACCCGGAGCCGGACGGGCAGAGCGGCCACGCCGGCCACTCGGAAGGAGCCGTCCGGTTCCACCGAGGCCTCGCCGACGGTGCGCCGGCTGGCGTCGATGGCCTCGACCAGGAGCGCCACGGCGGGGTCGTCGCCGACCACGTCGCCGACCACGTCAGCGGCCAGCAGAGGGGTCGTCAAGAGCAGGAGCATGGGCCTACCTTAGTCGGCCCATCCGGGGTCCTCTACCGAGGGTTCCGTGCCCCGGCGGCGTCGGGCGCGAGGCGGGCCTCGACCGTGTGCTCGACGTCCCGCAGGATGTCGTAGTGGGCATCATCCACCGCGAAGAAGCCGTTGACGGACGGGGTCCCTCGCAAGATGGCGCGGCCCTCGGTGGTCTGGGTCGACAGCTCGGAGAGCAAGAGCCCCAGGGCCCGACCCACCACGGGATCCAGACCCTCTCGCAGCACATAGGCGTCGAAGGGGATGCGCGGTGCCTTGGCCACAACCCGCACCAGGTGGCCCTGGGGGTGGCTCAGCCTCTGGGTGGTGAGCGCATGGTCGTAGATGGCACCGGCGTCGACCTGGCCGGTGGCCACGGCATCGAACACCGCCCCGTGGCTGCCCAGGAACGAGGCCTGCACGTCGTCGAGGGGGTCGATGCCCTCGGACAGCATCCGCGCCGCCGGGAACAGCCAGCCCGACGTGGAGCGCTTGTCGACGTAGCCGAAGGGCCGTCCCTTGACGTCTGTCAGGCTCTGGACCGGGCTGTGCTCGAGGGCGATGACGTAGACGCCGTAGGTGGGGTAGCCGCGGGCCACGTGGCTGGCGAAGACCCGGAGCCCGGGGGCCAGCTTCCTGGCCTGGACGTAGCCGTAGGGGCTCATGATCGCGGCGTCCACACGGCGATCGACGATGGCCTGCTCGGCCTGGGCATAGCCGGCCAGCGGCACCAGGCGGATCGGAACCCCCAGGCGCTCCCCCAGGTGCTCGAACACCGGCCGCCACCCCTCGGTCTCGCCGTCGATGCCCAGGTACGGGGTGTAGCCCCAGCGGAGCTCGTCCAGACCGGCGTCGGACACGGCGGCGCGGGCCGCGGGCACGGCGTCGGGGCGGAGCACGACCGGCTCCAAGGGCGCGGGAGGCGCCGTCGGGGCTGCACAACCCAGGACACCCAGCAGCAACGCGGTGATCACGCGGCCTCTCCCGGGAGCAGGTGGACCCGATTGCGTCCTCGGGCCTTGGCCAGGTAGAGCGCCCGGTCCGCCTCTTCCAGCAGCTCCCCCGCCGTGCAGCCGCGGCTCGGACGGGTCGCCACGCCGACCGAGACGGTGATCCGACCGCCGGGCTGGCTCTCTTCCGCACCGACGAAGTCCGTGCAGCGCACCTCGGCCGCCAGCGACTCGCCGACACAGACCGCCTCTCCGGGGCCGGTGTCCAGGAGCACCACCGCGAATTCCTCTCCGCCGTAGCGGGCGACCCGGTCGATGGTGCGCAGGCGTCCCTGGAACACGTTGGAGACTCGGGACAACAGCCGGTCCCCCGCAGGATGGCCGTGGGTGTCGTTGTAGAACTTGAAGTGGTCTACGTCGAGCAACAGCAGCGACAAGGGACTGCCCGTGCGGTTGGACCGCCGCAGCTCGAAGTCCAGGGTCTCCAGGAAGGCCCGACGGTTCAGCAGGCCGGTGAGTTCATCGGTCCGAGCGAGCTGCTCGAGCTGCTCGACGGCCTCGTTGAGCTGCTTGTTCAGGCCTGTCAAGGCGCGGTTTGCCCGCTTGAGCTCCTGGGTCCTGTTGGCGACCCGGGCCTCCATGTGCTCCCGCTGACGCACGATCCGGTCCGCCATCTCGTTGAGGGCGTGGCCCAGCTGGTCCATCTCCTGCTGACCGGCCGGGGCCAGCCGAGTCTCCGTCCGCCCATCCGCGATGTCCTGGGCCATGCCGCGCACCTGATCGAGGGGTTTGAGCAGCAGCCGGTTCAGGAGTTGCGTCAGCACCAGTCCGATGAGCAGGGCCACCATCGAAGAAGCCATCAGCGCCTGGATGACATGGTCTCTGACCTGGACCTCGACAGCGGACAGGTTGACCTGACCCAGGGCGGTTCCCCACCGAAGGCCCGACTGGAGCGGGACCGCAGCCAGCAGCACCGGGGTGCCGTCGTCGTCACTCAACAGCGAGATGGAAGACTCGGCGTTCAGCGCCTGGGCCACGAAGGGGCCCTCCAGCCGGCTGCCGAAGTGACTCGGGTCGCTGTGGGCGACCACCCTGCCCTCGGAGTCCAGGACCGCCATCCACATGAGGTTGAAGCCCGCGGCGGCGTCCCCTTCCAGCGTGCCTACCATGGTGTCCAGGCGCTCGAATTCCCGATTCGCAAGCGCGACCCCAGTGGGCAAGGCCACGGCCTCGAGCACCTGGAGGGCCTGTTGGGCCGACGCCTCCCGCAGCTGCCGAGCCTGGGACTGGGCACCCCAGATGCCCAGCATGAGCACCGCCGACCAGACGATGCCCACGACCCACATCGTCACCCGGGTGCGCAAGCCCACGATGCACGGATCGGGTCCATCGGCCCTGGCCTTGAGGGATTCACGATAGGGGCACCCGACCCTTCCAAGGAACCCACCAAGTGCGCCTGGACGAGTTCGAGTCCGTCTTCCGCTCGGCGGTCAAGCCGACCTTTGCCTACGCCCCGCCCACCCTGGGCCGGGTGATGCTCGTGACCCACGGCGAAGACGCGGCCACCCGTGCGGTGGAGCCCGCCGTCAAGCGGCTGCTGGCGTCGCTCGACGGGCCCCCCAGCCTGGAGCTCCTGACCGTCGGCCTGGCGGACTGGGTCACGCCGGCCGGCCTGCTGGACCTGGTCCAGGAGCAGGCCCCGGACCTGGTGGTCACCTGGCGCAACCTGGCGGGGGCGCCAGGGGCCCTGCGCTGGGATCTGGGCCCGGTGGTGCACGCCCTCACCCAGGGCAGCGAGCGGCCGGTGTTGTTGCTCCCAGACCCCCACCGTGCGGACTTCGGCGAGCGCGTGGCCACCCCGCGGCGGGTGCTCGTCGTGACGGACCACCTGACCGGCGATGACCGTCTGGCCAACTGGGGGGTCGCGTTGACGCCCAACCACGGGCACCTGCACCTGGCCCACATCGAGGACCAGACCACCTTCGACCACTACGTCGACGTGATCAGTCGGCTGCCCGACATCGACACCGACCGGGCCCGAGTCCAGCTCCGGGACAAGCTCCTGGGCCTGCCCCGGGCCTACTGCGCCAGCCTCAAGCAGGTCCTGGCCGACCAACACGTCGACGAGCAGATCGTGGACCTGGTCGAGCTGGGGGATCCCATCGCTCGCTACCCGGACCTGGTGGCCGAGCACCGGATCGATCTGCTCATCTGCAACACCAAGGACCCGGGCCAGAGGGCCATGGACGCCCTGGCCCATGCCCTGGCCGTCGAGCTCCACGACCTCCCGCTCCTGCTGCTCTGAGTCCCATGCATCACGCGCCTGCCGTCGCCGCCTCCACCACATGGATCTTCGTCGCCGTCCTGGTCGGCATGATCGTGGCCTTGGCTCTCGAGGAGCGCCTCCACGCCAAGAAGTCGATGATCACCGGGGTCTTCGCCGTGCTCAGCCTGGGGCTGGGCGCAGCCCTGGGCGTGCTGCCCTTTGGCGACGTGACCCTGCCCAATGGACACCACGTGGGCCTGCCGGTCTACATCCCAGCGGTGGACTGGGAGGTCATCGCGATCATCCTGGGCGCCAGCTTGTTCATCGACGTCATCTCTCGCTCGGGCATCTTCAGCTGGATGGCCATCACGCTGACCCGGGTCAGCGGGGGCGATCCCCTGCGCCTGCTGGGCTTCTACGCCGCCCTGACCGTGCTGTTCTCGGCGGTCTTGAACAACGTCACGGCGATGATCATCGTCGGCTCGCTCACCGTGGTCTCCCTGGGCAAGCTCGAGCGCAAGGACCTGCTGCTGGGCTTCCTGCTCACCGAGGGCCTGCTGACCAACATCGGTGGCCTGCTCACCCTCATCTCGTCCGTGCCCAACATCATCCTGGGCAACAAGGCCGGCATCCCCTTCGTGGACTTCTTCATCGTGGCGGCGCCCTATGCCCTGGTCGCCACCCTGGTGACCCTCGCCATGGCCGTGGTGCTGTTCGACATCAAGCCCCTGGAGAACAACGAGGCCCGCTTCGCGGCGGCGGCCCGGGTGGCGAGCTTCGACCCTGACGACGGCATCGAGAGCCGCGCCTTCTTTCGACTCTCCTGGGGTCTGCTGGCCGCGTTCATCCTGACCATCGCGACCACCACGGTGCTGCCGGGGGTGCGGGAGCTCGGCATGGGCTTCGTGGCCATGGCCTTCGCGGTCGTGGCGATGCTCCGGTACAAGCACGAGGTCGATCGCAACTACGCGGCCCTGGACTGGGACCTGCTCTTCTTCTTCATCTTCCTGTTCGTGGTCATCAACGTCATGGAGCACGCCCAGGTGCTCCACCTGCTGGGCGGGGCCATCGGCGCCCTGGTGGCGTCCGGGGACGTGACCGGTGCGGCCGGTCTGCTGTGGTCCTCGGCCCTGGCCAGCTCGGTCACGGACAACGTGCCCTTGGCTGCGGTGATGGGCACGATCCTGAGCGACCAGGGGCTGCCCACCGACAGCCACCTGTGGTGGGCGACCATCTTCGGGACCAACCTGGGCGGCAACTTCACGCCGATCGGCAGCGCCAGCACCGTGGTCGCCGTGTCCGTGATCCACCGCCAGGGGCTGGACATGAGCTTCCTGCGCTTCGTGCGGGCCGCCTTGCCCTTTGCGCTGGTGCACGTGCTGCTCGCCACGGCCTACGTCCTGCTGGTGCTGCGCTGAGCGGCGAGGTCCTGGTCGTCGGAGGCGGGATCTTCGGCGTCACCGCTGCCTTGACCCTACAAGCCCGGGGACACCAGGTGCAGCTGGTCGATCCGGGTCCCCTGCCCCACCCCCTGGCGGCTTCGACCGACATCAGCAAGCTGATCCGGGCCGACTACGGCACCGATGGGTTCTTCGCCGATCTGGGCCGCGAAGCGCTGGCCGGGTGGGACGCTTGGTCCGCCGGCTGGGACGCGCCCCTGTACCACCCGGACGGCGTGTTGATGTTGAGTCGGCAGGCCCTGGTGGCCGGTGGCTTCGAGGGCGACAGCCTGCGCACCCTCGAGGACCGCGGCTGGGACCTGGAGCGGCTCGACGCCGAAGCCCTGGCGCGACGCCACCCGGCCTGGCGCCTGGGGCCCCACGCCGACGGCTACCTGAACCCCCGGGGTGGCTGGGCCGAGAGTGGCGCCGTTGTCGCGCACCTGCTCTCCCTCGCCCGGGCCCAGGGGGTGGTGCTGAACCAGGGCGCCCGCGTCGACGGCCTGATGATGCAGGGGGACCGGGTGGTGGGGGCGACCGGTCCCGCCGGCCCCATGCCCGCCGATGCGGTGGTGGTCGCCGCGGGGGCTTGGACACCGGGCCTGCTGCCGTGGCTGGCCGATCGGCTGCACGCCACGGGTCATCCGGTCCTCCACTTCCGTCCGGCGGACCCAGCCCCCTGGCGAGCCCCCCACTTCCTGCCCTGGGCGGCCGACATCGCCCGGACCGGGTTCTACGGCTTTCCAGCAAACGCCGACGGGCTGGTCAAGATCGCCAACCACGGGGTCGGCGTCCGGGTCTCGCCCGACGGTCCCAGGGACCTGCCGCCAGGCACCCACGACCACTTCCGGGCCTTCCTCGTGGACGCGCTGCCCGGCCTGGCCGACGCGCCCGTCGTGGGCGAGCGGCTGTGTCTCTACTGCGACACCTTCGACGGCGACTTCTGGATCGCAGCCGACCCCGAGCGTCCGGGTCTGGTGGTCGCGACCGGCGGCTCGGGCCATGGCTTCAAATTCGCCCCGGTGCTCGGCGACCTGACCGCGGACGCCGTGGAGGGCACCCCTGGCCCCTGGGCCTGGCGGTTCCGCTGGCGGGCACCGGGCGACCGCCGGACCGAAGACGCCCGTCACGACGGTGAGCTGGCGTGATCGGCCTCCTGCTGCTGGTCGGCCTGGCCCAGGCAGAGCCACTGGACCCGAGCGGCGTGTGGTCCCTCACCGGCCAGGACACCGACGGCGAGAGCTATGACGGCTCGGTGCTCTTCCAACCCTGGGGCCCGGCTCTGGACGTGACCTGGCACACGTCCATCGGGGACTACCAGGGCGTCGCGCTGGTGGTCGACGAGCGCCTCTACGCCTCTTGGGGCGCGGGGCCAGGCTTCGGGCTGGCCGTCTACACCCGCGGTCAGGACCGGCTGGACGGGCGGTGGGTGCTGTGGCGGGACCGGAGCGACCCGGGCACCGAGTGGGCCACCCCCCAGGGCCGCATCCGACGGGGCTGGTACGGCACCTGGGAGGTCGACGGGCGAGCACCGGGAGCGGACGGCGTGCGCTACCTGGCGCTGCTCACCGTCGAGCGCGTGGGTCGCACCACCGTGCTCACGTGGGACACAGGCGAGAGCGTGTACCAGGGGGTGGGGTTTCGACGGGGCGACACGCTGGTGGTGGGCTGGGCCTACGATGCGGCGGGGGGGCTGGTGGCCTACACGCCCCGCGGCGACGAGCTTCGCGGTCGCTGGGCCATCGCAGGGGACCGCCGAAGGGGACGCGAGCGGCTGGAGCGGCGTTAGGCTCTCGGTCGGTGGCGACCTTCTCTGCGAGCGCTCCTGGGCGCGTCTGTCTGCTCGGCGAGCACTGTGACTGGGCCGGCGGGGCGTCGCTCACCGTGCCGCTACCGATGCGGGTTCGAGTGCGCTTCCGGCCCGACGGAGGCCCTGTCCTGCGGGCCCGCTCCGGCGATCGGCGCTCGTCGTGGCCGGTGCCGATCCCGGCGACCGGGCCCCGCAATCGCCAGGATCCGCTGCGCTATGTCGCGGCGGTGTGCATGAGCGTGGGCGCCGCTGGACATCCCTGCCCAGGGGGCGAGGTCGACATCATGTCCGACCTGGCCGAGGGCCGCGGTTTCTCCAGCTCCGCAGCCCTCTGTGTGGCGACCGCAAGGGCCATGCTGGCCAGCCAGGGCGCCGAGCTCACCCCCCGTCGCCTCGCCCAGGTCGCCTACGAGGCCGAGCGGGAGCGGGTCGGGGTCCAGTGCGGCCTGCTCGATCAGCTGGCATGCGCCCACGCCCGGCCCCTGCTGATCGAGTGGCGGGGCCGCTCGCCCAAGGTCCACGGGGTCCGGGTGGGCGACACCCTGCACCTGGTCGTCGGGGCCTTTCCCGAGCCCAGGGACACAGCGGCCATCCTCAAGCGGCTCAACGAGCTGCACCGGGGCAAGGGCCGGGCCAGCGAGACCGCCGCAGTGCAGCGGGCCCTGGAGAGCTGGGGCCAGGGCGCCCACGCCGGCGCCCACGCGCTGGCGGCCGGCAAGCTCCACACCCTGGGACGCTGGATGAACCGGGCCCAGAAGACCTACGAAGAGGAGCTCGCCGGCAGGATTCGCGAGCTCCGGGCTCCGCGGCTGCTCGCGGCGTGTTCGACCTTGCGAGACGCCGATGCCCTGGGGGCCAAGTTCAGCGGAGCGGGGGGAGACGGCTCCGTCGTGGCTCTGGCAGAGGACGCCGCCCACGCGTCGGCCCTGGCGTCGCTCCTGCGGGCCCTGGGCCTCGAGGCCTGGAGCCTGCCGCCTCTGGAGCCAGGCGGCGAGGGACCATGAGCGAACCGCGGGAGGCGATGCGCAACCTGGACCGCTCCGGCCGGTTGATCGTGCGTCGACTGGGCGTCAGCCCACCGCTCTTCTCGGACGCCTACCACGCGCTCCTGCGCTCACCCTGGTGGAAGCTCGGGGCCTGGATGCTCCTGGGCTACTTCATCGTCAACTGCCTGTTCACCGCGCTCTACCTGCTGGGCGGGGACTGCATCCAGGGCGCCAGGGCGGGCAACGTGCTCGACACCTTCAGCTTCTCGGTCCAGACGCTCAGCACCATCGGCTATGGCGCCCTGTTGCCCCAGACGCCCTATGCCCAGGTCCTGGTCGCGATCGAGTCCCTGGTCGGCTTGATGACCTTTGCAGTCATCACGGGTCTGACCTACGCCAAGTTCTCGGTGCCCGTCACCCGCATCGTGTTCTCCCGCTGCGCGGTGATCGCGAACCACGACGGTGAGCGTTGCTTGATGTTCCGCATGGCCAACGAGCGGGGCAACCAGATCCTCGAGGCCCGCCTGAGGGTCATCGTCGCCCGACGCCAGATCACGTCTGAGCGCGAGGTCTTCCGCCAGCTCCTGGACCTGCCCCTGGTCCGAGACGAGACGCCGCTGTTCGCGTTGTCGTGGACTGCCATGCACCGCATCACACCCGACAGTCCGCTCCATGAGCTCGGTCTCGCGGCGATGGTGGACCAGGAGCTGGAGATCTACGTGGCCCTGGTCGGCACCGACGAGCTCACCACCGACACCTTGCATGCTCGCCACAGCTACCTGCCGTCGGACCTGCGCTTCGATCACCGGCTGGCCGACATGCTCAGCCGCGACGAAGACGGCTATCCGCAGATCGACCACCGCCGATTCCACGACACCGTGCCCTTCGACCAGCCGAGTGTCTTCGCGCCGAACAGACTCGGGTAGGCTGCGCTCGTGCTCGCCTCGCTGCTGCTCCTCGCCTGTCTGTCCCCCACCGAGCTCTCGGTGGTCGGGGGCGACTCGGCAGCGACCGGCACCCCGGACACCGCACCGCCCGTGACGGACACCGAACCGGGCGAGACCGACAGCGACAGCGGTGGCACCACAGACGGCGAGACCACCGAGCCCACCGACGACGGCCCCCAGGACGCCGACGGCGACGGCCACGCGTCCGATGTGACTGCAACGACGACGATCCCGACATCCACCCCCTGGCGTACGACGACTGCGACGGGATCGACGACGACTGCAACGACCTGATCGACGACGCCACGGACTGTCCCTGCCCCATCAACCACTTCGGTGCGAACGCCTACCTGTTCTGCGAGTCCCGCGCGACCTGGCAGGACGCCAGCGCCGCTTGCGGCGACTCGGGCTACGCGCTGGTGACGGTCGACAGCGCCGACGAGAACGCGTGGCTGCACGAGACCGCGGCCATCCTCTCCAGCCGGGAGTGGTGGAGCGGCTTCAACGACCGGGACGACGAAGGCACCTTCAGCTGGGTCTCGGGGGCCCCGGTCAGCTACACCAACTGGGCCTCGGGCGAGCCCAATGACTACGGCCGGGGCGAAGACTGTGCACCCCTGTTGAGCGCCGACAACGAGCGCTGGAACGACGTCTCCTGCGAGGAGGACCTGCGCTACATCTGCGAGGCGGGCTGAGGGTCGGCCCACTCCGGAGCGCCCAGATCTCGCCGCAGCCCCAGGTAGGTCTCGCTCCACCGACCGTCCGCCCGGCGGATGACCAGGTCTGGCGGGTCGGTCCGCTCGCCCTCCCAGCCGCTGGTGAACAGGGCGATGAGCGGCGCCTTGCCGTCCCGGAAGCGGACCTCCTGGCGGGCCAGCAAGGTCAGCCCAGCGGCCCTGAGCGCCTGTTCCGGGCGGGGATCGGTGGCCATGTGGCAGAAGCAGAACCGGGACCGCTCGTCCCGCTCGAGGCTGCGTGCAGCCGCCGCGGCGTAGTCGAACACGCTGCCCCGCAGCTCCATCCTGGCGCCCGCGCGCTGGGGATGGGGCGAGACCACACCCTTGCCCAGGGGGATGTAGGGCGGACTGCCGGTGATCAGGTCGTGGGCGTGGGTCCCGGGCACGGCCTCCGGGTCCCTCAGATCCCCGTGGACCAGGGTCACCCGATCCTGGAGTCCGTTGTGCGCCACCGAGCGTTGGGCCAAGCCCCAGCTGAGGGCCTGGGCCTCGACGGAGCGGAGGGTCGCGCCCGGGGCCAGGTGCCACAGGGTGGTCAGCCCCACGGAGCCGATGCCGCTTCCCAGGTCCAGGAGCCTGCGGGCGTCCGGGTGAGCCCGCAGCGCGGTCCAGGCGGTGAGCAGGTCGTCGGAGCTGAACCGGTGGCCCCGACGGAGCTGGTAGATGCGCCAGTCCCCGACGAGCAGGTCCAGGGTTTCCTGGGCGGCTCGGGCGGAGAGCCCCGTCGGCAAGGGCTCAGGCTGCGTCGGCACGGGCCTGGGCGACCGCCTGGGCCAGCACGCCGGCGACGGTGCGGGCGACCTGGGGCAGGGAGTCCGTCAGCACGACCCCCGCGGCCTTGGCGTGGCCGCCGCCGGACGCGTGCAGGGCTCGGGCCACCCGAGAGACGTCGACCAGGCCCCGACTGCGCAGGCTGAGCTTGACCTTGTTCGGGGCCCGCTCGACCAACAGCACCGCGACCTCGACCCCTTCGACGTAGACCAGCGCATCCACGATGCCTTCGACGTCGGCTTCGCTGGTGCCGAGCTCCTGGTGGAGGGCCTGGCTGGCTTCGCCCAGCACCACGGTGCCGCGGCTGTGAAAGCTCGCGCCGTCCATGACCCGGGCCTTGAGCTTCATGCCGGCGGGGCGGCGCTCCATCAGGACGTGGATGGCGATGGTGGCGTGATCGATGCCCTGGTCCAGCAACCGCGCTGCCGCCCGTAGGGTCGACGACTTGGTGTTGGAGTAGCGGAAGCCGCCGGTGTCGAAGAGCATGCCGGCGTAGAGCAGAGACGCGGTGTCCCGGTCCAGGGGGACCTGCCAGGCGTCCATCAGCTCCAAGACCATCTCGCAGGTGCTCGCCGCGTCGCGCTCGATGATCGGCAGGTCGTAGCCGTCAGCGGACGTGGTGCCGTGGTGATCGATCAGGCCCTTGCGGCCCGCGGCCTGGAAGACCTGGGTGACCCGGGGGCTCAGCCGGTGTCGGTCCCCGTCGAGCACGATGGCCACGTCGTAGTCGGAGGGCACGGACTCGTCGTCGAGCATGTCCGCCGCGCCGGGCATCCACGCGTACCGGAAATTGGCCTGTCCAGCCACGTCGACCCGTGCCCGGGTGGCCTTGCGGATCGCGACCGCGAGCGCCAAGCAGGCCCCCAGGGAGTCCCCGTCGGGGTCCTCGGGACCGGTCAGCAACACCGCGCGGGCGTTGGCGAGCAGCGCAGTGAGCTGCGCCGCCTCGTAGGGGGTGGGCATGGGCGAGTCCTCTGGCGCAGGGCCCGAGAAAGGCCCCCAGTCTAACGCTCGCTCGCCGGCTGGGCGAGCTGAAGACGCGGCCTGAGCCCTTGTGTCGTTGGCCGCAGCACCCCGGTTTGGATAGTCGGGGCTGGATTCCGGCTCGACCCACGAGACGGTCCAGCCGAGGAGCCCCCAAAGGTGACATCCACCGACACCCCCACCCCCGATGCCGTCGTCGACGACGCCCCCGCGATCGACACGGCCCCAGACGCCGCCGACACCGGCGCCGCCGCGGCAGACGACGCGTCTCCGGACGCCGCCCCGCAGGACGTTGCCGACCCAGGCGACGAGGCGGTCGAGGACGAGGGCCGAGTCAGCGACTACAAGTCCGGCCGCGCATTCGCGGACTTTCCCCTGAGCCCCGAAGTCCTCGAGGGCCTCAAGGGCATCGGCTACGAAGAGGCGACCCAGGTCCAGGCCGAGGCCATCGAACCCGGCCTGGCCGGCAAGGACCTGCTGGTCCGGGCCAAGACCGGCACGGGCAAGACCTGCGCCTTTGGCGTGCCGATCATCGAGGCCCTGGAGCCCGGCGCCCGCAAGGTGCAGGGCCTGGTGCTCTCCCCCACCCGCGAGCTGGCCAACCAAATCGCCAGAGAGCTCGCCGGCATCGCCAAGTTCAAGGACGTGCGCATCCTGACCATCTACGGCGGCGTCGCCATGGGTCCCCAGGAACAGGCCCTGGAAGAGGGCGTCGAGCTGGTCGTCGGCACCCCCGGGCGCGTGCTCGACCACCTGCGCCGGGGCAACCTGGACCTGTCCGAGTCCAAGATCGCCTGCCTGGACGAGGCCGACGAGATGCTCTCGATGGGCTTCTTCCAGGACGTGACCAAGATCCTGAGCAAGCTCGCCAAGGGCAGCCAGCTCCTGATGTTCTCGGCCACGGTCAACGCCGAGGTCAAGAAGCTGATCGCCCGCTTCCTGAACGATCCGATCGACATCTACCTGTCGACGGACACCGACCACGTCGACGGCATCACCCACATCCTCTACGAGACCGGGCCCGACTACCACCGGGTCAAGGCCCTGATGGCGGTCATCGACGCCGAGAAACCGGACAACGCCATCGTGTTCTGCAACACGCGCGAGGACACCGCGACCATCGCCACCTACCTGGACAAGCAGGGCGTGCCTTGCCAGCTGCTCAGCGGGGAGCTCCCCCAGAAGAAGCGCGAGCAGGTGATGGCCAAGATGAAGGCCGGGGCCATCCGCGTGCTGGCCGCCACCGACGTCGCCGCCCGCGGCATCGACATCTCGAACCTGACCCATGTCTTCAACTACAACCTGCCCCAGGACCCGGCGGTCTACATGCACCGCATCGGCCGCACGGGCCGGATCGGCAAGGAAGGCTGGGCCATCAGCCTGTCCGGAGGCCAGGATCTGGCGACCCGCATGGTGCTCGAGAAGCAGTTCAACGTGCAGTTCGAGATCAAGCCGCTGCCCACCCCCCAGGAAGCGGCCGAGCTGCGCATGACCCAGCAGGTCCAGAAGCTCAAGGAGATCGCCGGCACCACGGCGTTCGAGGGCTACCTGCCGCTGGTCAGGGCCCTCAAGGACAAGCCCGGCGGCGAGGTCCTGCTGGCGACGGCCATGCGGGTCTGCTTCGACTTCGACCGGCAGCTCCGGGCGGCCCAGGCCGGCGTCGATTCCCTGGGCGCTCTGAGCGAGGCCAAGGCCGAGAAGCGCGAGGGCCGCAGGGACCGGGGTGACCGGGATGGCGGCCGTGGCGGCCGCGGTGGGCGCGGCGGTGGCGGAGGCCGTGACCGTGACCGCAAGCGGCGGGACGATGGCGATCGCCCCCGGCGCTCGCGGCGCGACGGCGGCGACAACCGGGACAGCCGGCCGAGCTCATCGGGCGGTGGCGGAGGCGGTGGCGCAACGAGCGCCCCCACCAAGCGGCGCCGGCGGCGTCGGCGCAAGGGCTCCGGCGACGGCAGCTGAGACACCCTGGCCCGGGTCCACGACCCGGGCGTCAAGTGACCACCACCTCTTAGATGAAGCTGACCTCGAACGCCAGCTTCCGGGCTTGCTCCAGCTCGTCGGTGGACAGCACCTCGGCTTCGGCCAGGAGCCGGTGCTCGTTGTGGATGTTCGTCTCGCACAGGTAGGTGCCGTCGGTGTTGATGGTCAGCCGGACGCCGGCCTCCAGGAACGTGCCCAGGATGTAGCGGAACTCTTCGAGGTGGCGGACCGCCCGCGTGTTCAGGTTGGACGTGGGGCAGATCTCCAGGACCGTGCCCGTGTCGGCCAGGCGCTGGGTGGCCTCGTCGCTGTAGGCCGCACGGACCCCGTGACCGATGCGATCGGGCTTCAGGTGCTCCAGGCAGGCGATCACCCCCTCCCCCGACGTGGCCGTGGTCTCGCCGGTGTGCACCGTGGTCCCCAGGCCTGCGTCTCGGGCCGTCGCGAAGATGCGAGCGTACTTCTCGACCGACTCGGTCAGCTCCACCGCCTCGCGCTCGGTGCCGGCCAGGTCGATGCCGACCACGCCGCGGTCCTGGTACTTGAGGGCCTTGGCCATGATCTTCTCGTTCACGTCGGCCGTGAACTCCCGCCCCAGGCAGAAGATCAGGCCCGCCTCGACCCCGTACTCCAGGCACGCCCGGTCCATGCCGCGCAGGCAGGCGTGGATGATGTGGTCCAGGTCCCGCTCGCCCCCCAGGTTGCGCTTCATCGGGTTGAAGCGGAGCTCGATGCGCTCGCAGCGAGACCCGCGGTACTCCTTGCCGATGATCTCGTAGACGGACCGTTCCATGGCGGTCGGACTGGACTGGATGCGCTCCGTCCACTCGTGCAGGATGCGCAGGTAGTCCTCGAGGCTCTTCACCTTGCGCGGGTTGACGGTGACCATGTCGACGAAGTCGAAGTACGACTTGACCGGCAGCTTGAACCCCGCGTTGTGGGCGATGGACCACATGATGTGGGGCGCGACGCTCGCGCCCACGTGGATGTGGAGGTCGCAGTAGGGCTTGTCTGGAGTCATCACGACGGGTAGGCGGCGCACGGTGGCCTGTCAAGAGCCGGTTCCGACCGGTGGGACTGACATTGAAGGGAGAGGAGTCTCCCGCATACACTGCCCGTCTTCGCTGGAGGTCCCTGTGCTCGCGCTCTTCGCCCTGGTGGCGCTCTCTCCGCTCTCGGCCGACGATGACCTGGGGCTCTTGGACATCGACGACA
>Ga0209992_10003055_pt1 | contig 14543 bp, 35 predicted proteins | sample 2SBtaG_2_FD_182564 | JGI IMG/M metagenome (GOLD analysis project Ga0209992, IMG submission 182564) | Deep subsurface microbial communities from Kolumbo volcano to uncover new lineages of life (NeLLi) - 2SBTROV12_ACTIVE470 metaG (SPAdes)... | ecosystem: Environmental > Aquatic > Marine >... | reverse complement strand
TATCATTAGTTTTAAATCTCAAAGTTGGTGGGCCTAATGCATCAACATCTGTTGAAGCTCCTGGTAATGTATCTGAACCTGCTGTGTCGTAATATACGCTAAAGACTGCTACCATATCTATAATAACGTGTTTTTAGTATTTAAGCGTTCAAATATGTAACATATCCACAACTACATTTTTTACGAATATATTCATTAATATTTTTACCAATTATATTACTATTATAAAATACAATTTTGTTTTAAAAATTCATATCTAGTCATTGTATGACCCTTTTTAAAATCGTCTATAGAATTACTAACTGTGAAGTTTGCCTTTGCTTTTGAATAAAATACTCTGCCTATTCTATGATTAATGCCCTCATTTATTTCCTTCTCTTTCATATATGATGTAAGTACAGAATATTTCTCATTCATGTCAAAATTCTCTATATCTTTATTTCTTGTGCAATTTTCATTTATTATATTATTTCTTATATTAAATGGTATAAATAATGGGGTTTTCATCCAAATTCCTCTAACACTTTACATGATATGTGTTCCAAATCATTCTCATCATTATGGTTTTCTAATATTCTTACTTTTTGTCCGTTCTTTAGTTTTGGTTTGAGTTCATCAAATTTTGATTTAGCATTTTGTATTTTTTTATCTTTATTACCTAATTTCATCTCAAATTTCTCATTATCATTATCTGGGCAATAATACACCTCTCCATATTCATCATAAAGTTTTTCTAAAATTTCAACTATTACTTTCATTCTAATAAATCTCCAATCCTGAACCTGAATTATACAAACTTGTTTCATCACCACTACTCATTATTTTATTCCATACACTAGTTTCATCAATGTCGAAATCTCCATATCTTTGTGGGCTGGTTAATTGTCTTGCTGCCAGCAACAGTGCTCTATGTGCATTTCCTGCTGCTGGAGCGTTGCTTCTATTTGCTTTTACTTCATTTGCGTCATTTCTTCTCATTATTCCTGCGTCAGTTGTTAAACTTGTATCGATTCTTCCAACATAAAAATACCAATTAGTATTGTCTGGAATATAGCCTGTTCCAGTAGTGACATTAACTATATTTGCTGGAGTTGGATTTGTGGCACTTAGAGAAATAACAGCAGTTGCTCCAGTATTGATAAATATTCCTGCTCCCTCTCCTTGTTCATCTGTTGAAAAAATGGCTTCTGTTGTTCCTGGAGTTGAGCCATATTTCATCCACCAGGCAATAGTAAACTTATCTTCATGCATAAAATTAAATTGGGATACAGATGTTCCTGCTTCTGCTGTATCATTAACTCCGTCAAAAGATAATGCATCATCTATTTTTCCTGTTGCTCCATATGTTGCACCTGTTACTTGTATATCTGCTGCACTTCCAAGGTCTGCTGCACTTTCTGACTGATTAATTATATCACCTGATGCCTCGTTGAATTTCCAATATGCCTTTAGGCTTGTGTCGTCTATGTTTGCACCACTTTGATTACTTGAACCAATAATACCAAATAAAGAATGTGGTGAGTGGAATTTTCTATTCCAATTTGTTAGGTTTTCTATGTTTAAGATATATCACCAACAACTTGCCATGTATCTGTGGCTGTTTTAATTGCAGTTGCTGATGAATGTTGGGCTCTAATTATTGGTGCTGTTGCTGTTGCACCTGTACTGTTAATTGTAACACCAGCACCTTGAGCAAATGTTGTTAGACCTGCACCTATAGATATGACATTTATACTACTTCCAACTGGATATGCCACACTTGAGTTTGGTGGAATTGTAAGTGTTATTGCAGCAGCATTTGATGTAGTTACAACTTTACCTGCATCCAATAATACTGGAGTGTATGTTGTTCCAGTTTGTGCATTAACTGCATATGATAATGATGGTGAACTTATTGTTGGTGCTGTACCAAATACTAAAACACCAGTACCTGTCTCATCTGAAATAGCAGTTGCCAATTCAGCAGAAGTACCAGTTACAGTATTAGTTGTTAATGATATACTTTTGTTAGTTAAAATGTCAGTAGTGGCCTTTCCTATAAGAGTGTCAGTTGCTGCTGGTAGAGTTAAAACTGTAGTTCCAGCTACTGCTGTGGCATTAAGAGTTGTAGTACCACTTGTAGCACCAGAATAAATTACTGCACCACTTCCAAATGTCCATGTTACATTAGAGTGAATAGAAACAGTATCTGAGACATCCGTACCACCAAGCATATTATTGATTTTATTCATTACATCCCCATGGAATTTAGTTGCTGTAGTAGTACCAGCACCAGTAATAGTTGCCCATGTCATACTATATAAAGTGCGTTAATGCTATAAAAGGATTAGATGTTACAATACATTATTTCTATCTCAAAGTCTTCTGGGTTATTCTCATATGTCTCAAGACTATCCCATGATTTTATAGGAATGGCACAGTGTGGGTAGATAAAGTATTGTTGTGGGCCATAGTCATTATCTTCCATTATAGATGAATGTTCCACTTTCTGTGCTTGTGGTGTAATTGGCCATGTCAATATAATAACGAACATCAAAATTAGAGGAAGTATTACTTTCCAATTCAATGAAATCCCATCTTCATTTTGGCTATTCTTACTGCTCTTTCCCAAGAACCTATCTTGGTATATAAAGTGAATAGATATTCCAAATCAGCCTTTCCAAACATTCTCTGTCCATTATAGTAGGGATACATAATTGTATCATATTTTCTTTTAATATCTGTAATATGTCTCATACCACAGGCATGTCCACCACACTCATGTTTTGCTGTGTGATATGGGTCAAATGTTCTTAGAGTGTTGTTAGGATGGTTTGTATCATATCTAGGTATCATTCCTAAATCATATGCTTCTGATACTGTTAATTTACCTTCACTTGGTAAACGCCAGATTTTATCTGCATTGAATGTACAGTCACCACCAATACCTATTTGTGGGCCATAGGCAAATGCTAGAACACTTGGTTTATTCTTAAAGTATTTCTCATCTACTGCTTTTAACCAATTAATCTTGATATGTGCATCACCTGTCTGTCTTCGTTTTTGTTGAATTTTTAGTTTAGTTGTAAGGCCAGTTTCTAATAGGGCATCTTTGAAAATATCAACTTGAATATCTTTGGATAACCATTCATAATCTGAATCTAATTGCCAGTATACTGTTTCATTCTCATCCCATATTTTATTATTTAATGCATTAAGATTTGATTTTAGTTTATGTGTACCAATATTTAGGGCTGAGAATTGACTTTCATGGAATTGACCATCATTAGAATAATGTTTATTTTCTGTATGAATACAAAGATTATCACAACTATACATGGTATTATTACGATACTAAGATATAAAAAAGTGTTGGTTTGAATAGTTACCTTCTATCTTACATTTTTCAATTTAGTGATTGAAACATCAGCACTAAATCCTGTTAGCAGTCCTAATAATATAGTTTGTGTGATACCACCTAGGGTAGTAACATCAAACACTTGTACTGCAGCCAATGCAGCAATACCTGCTGCAATACCAGCACCTAGGGCTTTCTTAAATGAGAAGTTTGTCTCATCATCTGTTTTAGCGTAACCTCTTGCTACGTTCAAACCAGCACCCACTAATGCTGCTGCGATTAGAACTAGTTCTAAATCTGCCATAGTAATACTAACGTGACCAATAGTTATAAGGCTTGCTAACATACTATAATCAGATGAGTCAGAGGACATCTCATGGCGTTAGCTGGGCCGATTGCTCACTTAAACGTGTTTTTACTATAGGTATCACTAGCTACTAGTGGTATCTATAGTGTTTTTCCTAATCTAAACTTCACACCTTTTAGTTCTAATTCTCTGGCCATCTTACCTGCTTTCTCAATAGGGAATACTTTAGGTGTTTTATCACCATCAACAATAAACTCAATGAACATAGAGTCTTATACGTGATATTACCTTATATCAGTTTTGACTAGATAACTACTTTGAAAATATCTAAAGTACATCCACCAACATCTGGACATCTAAAGTTTAGGGTATCTGAACCATCCATAAATATTGTAAATGTTTCTGGAACATCTGCAGCTAAAGCACTACCTTTAATATCATGCCATGTTGAACCAGAGTCTAAAGTGTATTCTACACTATCTGCTGTTGCAGCTACATAAACATAAATCTTTTCACCTTGTAAATAATTTGCTATTGTAATATCAGCAGTAAAAAATTCTACATCTTTTGCCTTTGCACCTGTTTCGCTACCTAAAGCTCCCATATTATTATTAGGTTACAAAGCTATTTAAGGGATTAAGACTATAGTATTACTATGAACGCAAACATTACAAACTTAGAACGTAAGAACGATACTAATCGTCAATACAAAATTACACCAGACTCTCTAGATTAGAGGTCTATTTTTTATTTTTTGTTTTATGTGTTTCTGGACAGAATGGTAAGATATAATCTAGACATGACCCTGCTCTAGTCCACCAGCACTTTTTCTCACAATTCTCTTTGCTTGCCATATTCAATTAACTCCCTTGATGATGTTGCTATTAACCCTACTAAAGCTGAAAATAATGCTATTTCTAATGATGGTATTCCATCTGCCATGGCTGAGCCTGCGTATGGAGTTACGAATAACAGTCCTGTATTTCCCAATATTCTTGCTAAAGGTTTGCTGTTCATATGTTATTATACTGCACCAATCCTTTTATTCTTTGCTTCCTGTAATGTTTTACCAGCTTTTGACCATCTTGCTGTTGCTGGGTCTGGCCATTTATCTTGAACCTCTTGTGGAGTACCTACTGCCCACTGGTCACCACTTGCTGTGGATACTATCCATTCATCTTTAATTTCCCACTCATCCCATGTATCTTCTAATCTTCTTTGTTCTTCGGGCCATAGATTATTTGGATTAACATTAATTCCTACTGGTTGTACACCACCACGCCATGAATTAGCTTGAGGCATACCACCACCAGCTTGGCCTTTAGATAAAGTCTCTTTATCCAATTCTTCTAATCCTAACATTTCTCTAACTCCATCCTCGTCTATTAATCCTACCTGCATCATTTGAGTTAATACTAGGAACATATCTGGTGTTAAGAGTGATACAAGTTTTGGTTTATTGAATTTAAATTTAATTTTTAATGGTATATGTCTTGCATTTTCCTGTTTAAATAGGATTGCCAGGATATTATCAAAATATTGTTTCTCTACTATATTCTCTAGAACAATTCTTTCTGGTCTTATCTCCTGGTTAAGATATGCATCTATTTCCTCTATATTTGCATTACCACCAAGTTTACCTATATCACCTTCTGCTAACATAAATCCTGGAAGTCCATATGCTGTAATAATTGATTTAATTAAACCTGTTCTAATTATTTCCAGCCCAGCTATATCACTACTAACTGGTGTATTTAATACAGTTACACCTATCTCATCTTTTGTACTTGGGCCAGTTACTGCCATACTCTGTCCTTTGGAATCATTTGCACTTGATAGAAATTCATTTAATACTGCATCTTCATTACCAAATTCTTGTGGTGGTACAGGTACACTAAATATTGGTGGTTTGTACCATGTAGATTCTGCAGCTCTTTCATAATCTTGATTTAAAATAATGTTAAGTGTATTGGCCTCATCTGCAATTCTAGATACTTTGGAATCACCATAATAATCTGAAAATAATTCGTTGTTAAAACCATGCATTAAGTATATCATTCTATTCTTTGGTAAGATATTATTCTTTTCTGGTGAATGTACACCAATAATTCTACATCCTTCCAACTCATTGGTGTTCTCATTAACCACTGGTCTTTCTGTAAATTCTTCTCTGATTAAACGGATTGCTTCTGGTAGTTGAAAGTTACCTTCCTCATCTGTTGCTAATGGTGTTAGGGCCAAAACACATCTACCCTGCTCTAATGCTGCAAAATATCCATTAAATAAATTAGTTGATAAATCCATATCCACTGCCATCTTATCTACAAAGTCTTTAATCTGTTCTGGTGTCATATCTCTGTTAAGATATGGTACGTGGAGTGTTCCACTGTTTGCCCATTGTTCTCTTTGTTCTTCTGGTAATTCTTCCTCTTCTCTTGGTACTATATTTGTTGTATATCCTTGACCTGCTGTAAATGTTGTTGCAATTCTTGATGCTCTGTATACATATGGGTTATTCATAGCTGACCTTAATTCTTTTCGTTGGGCCTGTTTTAATGGGTCTACAACTGCATAAACATCAATACCTTGGAATTTATCTTTAGTACCTCTCATCTTTTTCCAGGAATCATTTTTAGATACATTTCTACCTGGGTTAATATTATCTGTGGCCAGTCTAGATTTTACTCTTTCAGTTTTTGCAGTTTTAACTCTAGATTTGGTAGTTTTCTTAGCTGCCATAGTATTATTACACTATCATTCGTTATTAAGGTTTATTACGGAACACTTTCCATCACTGCATGTACAAGTTGTCACTGTAGTTGTTACACTAATTATATGACACTCACAGTCACACTCATGACATTCTATGGTCAACCCATCTTTTTTACATGAATTACAGGTCACAGTAATACTAGGTAACCAAGGGATTTAAGGATTTGTTTTGTAATCCTCTATGTTTGGTGATGAACCTTCCACTATTACTTGATGAGCATAATTGTATATTTCATATCCTTATAGTTCCTTGTGAAGGAACTATGGTCATACAAAATATCAATTTAGGTCCTAATGAGGCAAAACTCAGCAATAGATATAGTACCATCATTGGCCATGAGATTGGATATTTTGTCGAAAGTTTCTTTTTCCATTAGGAAAACACCTTCTCCACTGGTTTGAGTTCTACTACTTTTCGACCTTCCACGTAAATAACGTTGGCAATAAATTGTTGGCCTTGTTGAATATTGTCTGCTTTTCTATCATATAATCTGATTTGTTCGATTGTATTCATACCTTACTATAGTTAACATCCTATATAACCACTTCCCTACTTTTCATACGGTGTTAAGTGCTTTATCTAATTCCTTCTCGGCCATATGTTCCAGATTACCATGTCTTGGTGATTTTTGTATTGCTACTCTTGGCCTTGGTATACCAGCCATTGAGTAGGATGCTACTGCACAAGCATAACACAAGGCCCAAAATCTATCATCATGGAATCCGGTTGGATGTTGGTACAGTGGGTTTCCTGCTTCTGATATTTTCTTTTCCTGCTCTAATATCTCTCTGTATAAATCTGCATCATGGACAGTTAATTTCTCCTGGTCAAACAAACCTTTTACTAATCCTATCATATCAAATTTATTATTCATAGATGAGATTATATCTCTTAGTGGTAGTTGTTTACTGAATAACTGTCTTGCACCATCACCTACTCCAATTCTATCATATCCTATTGCGTTCATTCTTTCTCTGTTTTGTATTTTAAGTAAATCTTCATTGATTTGTTTGAATCCAATATGTGGCCATACCTTCTGACCTATTTGGTCTAGAACACCATCTTCTAATTTTAGAACTACTAGTGCTGTATTATCTACTCTAAGGGCTGGGTCTAGGCCACCAAATTTAACAGTGGTCATTCTTACACCTTAGTTTATTACGCATTTTATTAAAGTCTGGTACAATTCTTTTCACACCTCGGACAATAACAGTTTTCCATATGGTGTCTATTGGGATTCTAATCAAACTGCACCTATCTTCTGTTCTTTAAAATCTAATCTTTTTTCCATAAATTCTTCTGGACTCATAATATCAGCCATACCATGATTATATTCATAAACCAGTTCTTCTAATTCAGATGCTGTTAAAGGTAGACCTGTATCTTTATTAATAGAAATTAAAACCATTATGCAATACCTGCAGATGTATTATCATTACCTTTTCTACTTTCTTCAATAGAGTCTTTGATTATATTCTCTTGTATTTGCATCTCCACTGACTTTAGTACAAATATACTCTGTGGCCTTGTTAAATCATTTTTTGTAAATAGTTCTAGAATTTCCTGTGTTAATGTTACAATATCTGCTGCCATGTCTTTTATATAGTGTCCAAGGTTATTAAGGATTATTATTCCTGTATTTAGGGTCTGCACCAGTTATTATCTTCACACCTGCGTGGTTTACAAAGACTTTCCCACATTTGGTACAAGAATATAATAGGCCTTTCCAGGCTGGAATATGGTTACACATTAGTATTTACCATGTTTCTGTGCCATTTTTACCCTGACCACAACATCCATCACATCCATGTGAAAAATGTGTATTTAATTCTGACTCACTTACATCACCATCTCTTTCTGAAATTAGTTTTGCAATATGATATGGTACTGCTATGGTATGACCTACACCATGTTTACAATTCCATTCAACTCTACCGTCTTCTCTAATGCTTAACATTTCTCTTCCTCAAATGGGCAATAAACAAAAGAGTAACGTTGATTAAAGCTGGAATCTCTATCAAATCTATTCCATATAACAGAAAGTCCAAGACTGGATGTAGGTGGGCAACATAACCAGACTGTAGCCATGCATCGCCTGCCCAGATAAAATGGGGAATCTGTAGGATGTGTGTTATGAATAAGAATCCTATAGCATGTACTATTTTGGTTTGATACCATGTCCAGAACCTATTTAAAATCATAATGATAATCCATTTTTCCAACTATGTTTGGCCTTGTCTGATGCCTCTCTATCACTCGGAGTTATAATAATATCGTGATGTGCGTGACATATGTGCTCATCACATAAACAATCGTTAAAATCTTCATTACACATACAGTAGGTCAAGATAATAAACCCCATATAAAACCTGTTATCACACCAAAACCAAATAATAAAGTGAATGTAATATTTCTTTCATCATCTGTCATTTATAACTTACCTCACATGCATCTAAACTGGCCAGGTGGTTAGCATAGGCCATATCTATTACAGCTAACATGTTTTTAGTTTTCTTACCTTCATCCATTAGACTCTTAACATCTCTACATAATTCATTCTTACTTAGAGTACCAATCTCTATCCATCCTTTTTTATCATCATATACTTTGTATTTTTTAGCGTTCATTTTAACAATGCCTCTATATCATCTTGTATTTTATCAACAACTATTTTAGATTTTTCTTTACCATAAACTTCATCTTCTAACATGGATATTCTACATAATAATTCTAACACAAACCTTCTTCGTAAGGATACCATTTGATTTAAACTGTCTTTAGTTTTTCCTTCTTTTGATTTTCTGAATAATCCCATGGTATTATTACTCATCCTTTCCTTTTAAGTCTGTTGATAATTGTTTTGAAGTATGTTCACCCATATCCATATACCCTTTAAGATATAACATTTGAGCTATTCTACGTTGTTTTGGTACATCTATAATCATTGATATTAATTCTTCTTTAGATAAATTTCTAATTGCTTCTAACATAGTCATTGTGTCAATATCTATATCACTCATGGCCATGTCCTCTGATGTTTAGGTACAAATCTTTCTGCTGGACATCCAGAGCATTTGTAATGTTGTGTTGTTACTCCATCATTTACTACTAGGCCTATGTCTACCCAATGATGTACTTGGTGAGTACCATAAGTTGATACTCTGGCTGGTGTGTGGTCTTCTCTCATGGCCCTAGATGTACTCCTGTATCAAACAACCTTCTAAGTTGAAATGCTCTATTATAATCACTATGTATTGGCCATATCTCACCTGTAGGTGATTGTTCCCAAACATCTTTCCATGTGATATTATTACCAGTTAAATCATTTTCAGTGATTGCAGTGAAGGTACACATTTCTTTGTAATTCAATTACAACACTCCAGTTTAATATCTACTAATTTATTTCGAAGTTTATCTATACTGTCATATTCGGCCCACAATAATGCTATAGTGCAAACTAGGTCATCTTCTTTTTGAGTCATGTTATCCTTACGTGAAGATACTATAAGAGTATTACTCAATAGTGTAATGCCTCATATAGTTCTCGAAGTTGTTGTCTTTCACTCTTTGTTAGAAGGTTTGCGTGGTAACCATCATCATCATCTGTTCCAGTCATCATCTCAACTGCAGCACTATGTTGCTCATCTTCAAACATTGAGAATCCAGTGTTTAGATTAGTTCTACGCCATCGATGTTCATGGTTTTTTACATATCCATTGATTGGTCTTAGGGTGGATACAAATCTGTTGAAGTTAGTCCAGGCCTCGTTTCTGTAGGTCTTGGCCCACATCCAGAAAGCATGTCCTACAACTTCATGGTAAAACACTTGTCTGTATGATTCTGCTGGTACACCACTATAATCTCTGATAATTACTTTTCTTTCTCTTGTGCAATATGTTCCAGATAATACAGTTCTTGCACTGGTGTGGTTTTTGGTAATAGTTAGTTTTGTGATATGTTTTCTTAATTTCTTTGCTGCTGGGTCATTATTCCAAATGTCTTTAATTATAGATATGACTGTATCTCTTGGTTCTGGTTTTGACATTGTTACTTTACCAATGTAAACCTGTGAGTTTTTTAGGCCTCTAAAGCCATGTGTTGATTTTGAATTTCTTTTTGACATGATGTATTATAGTAAACATTCTATATAAGTACAACCCTAATCTTACAACGGTGTTATGGTGATAACTATTACTGTTTAAAGTTCTTTTGTCTGGGCCTGTGATTACAACATGGACATCTCTCATTATTCAAGGCCTCTTTATTCATCCATACATTACATCTAGAACAAAAGGCATGTAGTTTGTATTTGGCCTTACCACCTGGTGGATTATCTTCAACACGTTTGCATATGCCTTTACATCCTTTCTGGCCAAATGCTACAGTGTGACCTCTAGCGTTTTTAGGTGCTTTCCATTTAGGTAGTATTACAGACTCTGTAATATCATCAAAAGCATCTTTCTTCTCCCAGGCTAAATCATCCATGATACTATTACGTCTTCTTTCTTATTAAGTCTGAACAGAGGTTAGAGTTATTATGGATATGTCTACCTGAACTAGTATCGTATGGTAGCCAACATCTGGAGCATATCATTTCTTAAAATACATCCAGTGTTTTAATACCCATAACCATACACCAACTATTTTATTACATTTAACACAGTGGTCATATATTGGTATTAGTTTCCAATCACCACTAGCTTTATCACCAAATGGTGGTAATGGTCTATACCTTTTATGACCAAAGATAGAGCATTTATTCATGCTTCTACCTCTGGTCTATGGTCTTTTCTTAAATGTTCACCATAGTTTTGGCCATGTGATTCTGGATGAACTACACATCTAGACTGGATACTATTACCCATCTTAGTAGGTGGGTCATCTTTCATTTCATCTGCATTAGGCATAGTATTGTTACGGTAAAATAGTATTTAATGTTGTTGAATAAAAAAAGAAAGGAGTTAATTCCTACTACTTCTTTTAGGGTGTGTTTTAGCATGTGATTTAATCTGGTCTAGAAAACCAGTTCTATACCCACATGAATGACACCTAAAAGTTTGAAGGCCCAATTACTCTACTTCCAGTTGGCCAAACTTACCTCTAGTTAATGATACTTCACCTTTGAACTCGTTGGTGTATCCATTTGTAATGGTTACTTTATTACCAACTTGTACTGATTTGATATCATCACCCCAGAGGGTTAATTTCATTTGGTCTTCTTCTGATTCTCCATCAGCGATAATTGTGTCACAAACGTCTACAACACCACCTGATTTCAGGTTGATGCTTCTAGGGTCACCTTTGGATTTAACCTCGGCAACTACGTCTATACCACTTCTCATCTTTTTTGCTTGGGAGATTGGTATTGAATCTGTCATTGTATTATTTACGTGAAAAAGAAATAAAAAGGTTGTGATTATTTACTAAATGTAAATGGTGTATCTTGGCTCATACTATATTTTACTGTTAATTTATCATCAACAAATTCAAATGTATGAACATGTCCAGATACCTTAATCCAGTCAAGTATTTCTTGTTTTGTTATTTCTATTGTTGCTTCACAACTACAATCCATGTATAATATTAAGGTAATATATTTAATAAAAATATCTATCTTACACCTCTAAACCAAACATCTACGTTTGTAGTTAGAGTTGTATGTTTAATTTGAACAATAAGTCTAGAATAAGTTTTTGCTATAGTAATTTCATCTGGTGCTGCAGTTGTTGCTTGTGATGCACTAGTATGAACTATCCATCCTTTATCATCATCATCTGTACCTGTTGGGTCTGAAACAGTATCAAAATCTTTTACTGTGGCCAGTACCTGATAATCTAAATCTCCACCAGCGTTATTATGAATAATTAATTCACCATCCCTTACTCGTCTTGCATCAACATCAAGACAAGTTACAAATGATGCAGTAGTAGCTACCTCTTCATTCTCTGCAAGAATCTCTACAATTTGGTCAGTAGTTCCAGTGTTATTATCTACTTGTGCCATGTTCTATTTATGCAAGAATAGTATTTAAAGAATAATGGTAGCAGTAGATAGAATCGAACTATCGTTGTCTGGCTTATGAGCCCAGTATGTTTGGTTACCCGAAGGCCATTACACTATACTGCTAGTAATACTTACGTTAAATTATTATTAAAATGTGTTGGTTCGCCCACTCTCCCAAGTGTTTAGGCTGTGTAGGTTATTAACCGATACCTTGGCCATCCAACAGTGTACTCAAGAGAACTTATTGACCTGCAGCCAATTTAAGTGCTAACACCTAACGGACACTCTTCTCTATTTTGTGGGATTGGTGAATCTTGCCTTCACCAGACAAGAGAGTGAATCTTTTTTTGGATTGGGCTGACACTCATAGCTCAATAATATCTATACGTTAGTATTACTTTTAAAAGTTACTAATCATTGTTTGTGGAACATAACCACATCTTCTTACATGAGTACATTTCTGACACTTACTACAACATGGTGCATCTTTTAATAACATACATGTATCACAACACCAACAGTGAAAACTGCCACATTCTTTAATGTTGTGCATTTTTAAATGTCTCTATTGTTTCAAATAATTGTTCTATCCAATCATCTCTATGAGATACAAATACATGATTCTCACCAGTCTCTGCAGTCATTAGTATACGTAGGTGTTCTATTTTTTCACCAGTGTTTTCTTCCCACATTAGAGAATATGCAGTAGCTTGCATGTAGTAGGAATCTATCCATTCTTCTTTCTTTAGTTTTCTACTGGTCTTAAAGTCTATGATACATGGTACTCCATCAAATTCTGCTACACAGTCTACAGTACCTGCTAGGCCCATATTCTTACTAAACATTTGTATTTCCTGGCCTCTGATATTATCTATTCTATCTAAGAGTGGTTTAATGTTATGAAAATGTGCTGTTGGTAATAATGGTGTATCAAATGGTAGTGTGTTGGTTGTTGATTGAAATTCATTATTAAGATAGTTCTCACACATCTTATGTAGTTTAGTACCAATGTTACCTGCGTTAATCATTACATATTTACCAATGGCCTCACCTGCTTCCAGGGAACATCCGTATTGTTGTGATAATCTCTCATACCATTCACTAAAGTCTTTATCATGGCCTACTACCCTGGTAACACTATGATAGATATTATCATTCTCATCTACGTAATGTCTTACTCCCTTGATATTCTTTCTCTTTACCTTGGGCCAGGTGAAATTAGATTGGATATGATTGAATGTCATTTCTTATCCTCTAATATTTCTTCTAGTTTTAGTATTAAATCTTCATGGTTTATTGGTTCAATACTATCTCGTAGAGCCTTTATCTTCTCTAATTTTTGTTTTAGAATTATTATTTGCTCAAGTCTTTCTTCCTCTACTTGTTCTCCTGTTTTAATTTCCTCTTTGAGTTGTTTGTTTTCTTGTTCTTGGTCTTTAATAACAGTCCTAAATATATTATTATTCTCTAACTGTGATTCTATGGATAATTTTAGAGATTCTAATTCTACTGCACCATCAAACTTTGTCATTGTTCGAATTGCCTCAGATTGTTGCCATCTTAGTTCATCATATCGGTCTAGGTCTTTGTTATTCATCTAAATAACATACTCCATAAGGGATAAGTAAATGCGATTACGCCAAATATCATAAATACAATACCTATTTTCTCTAATCTTCTCATTATTCTTTCTCTCCTTTTGCCTTGTTTAGAAGTGATTGAAGTTCTCTATAACAAAATGTTTCTTTTTCAGTTGGAAAATTATTATGAATTGTTCTAAGTTCTTTTATCTGTTCCTCTACTAATTCCCTTAATCTTTGGTTTTCTAGGATTTCTTTCTTAATTTCTTCTAATGCTTTTTTTGTCCAGATATTTGGTTTGATGTAAATATAATGAATATTATGACCACTGTCTAATATTTCGAAATCATCTTCTGTTAGTTTCATAGTAATACTACACAACTGGCCCTATTAAAGATAGCTAAATTATGCTGGTCTGCCCATTTCCCCATATGTTTGGCTTCCCAGTTATCCCAAGATAACATCATTAGCCTGGCTATCCAGCGTTGTACTCAAGAAAATACCGTTAACCGAGCCTTTCTGCCTATGGCAGTCCAGTTATTC
>Ga0209992_10003053_pt1 | contig 14551 bp, 10 predicted proteins | sample 2SBtaG_2_FD_182564 | JGI IMG/M metagenome (GOLD analysis project Ga0209992, IMG submission 182564) | Deep subsurface microbial communities from Kolumbo volcano to uncover new lineages of life (NeLLi) - 2SBTROV12_ACTIVE470 metaG (SPAdes)... | ecosystem: Environmental > Aquatic > Marine >... | reverse complement strand
TCGCCCCACCAATAACCCAGTCTTCCACCATCGCGTTCGCGGCGGTGATAGCGACAAATCCACCGCTCATCAAAAGACCACGTGTCACGGTCGCTCGTCCCTGACGAGACGCGAGCAACCGCGAAACGAGAGCAACCCCGGCAACGAATCCATAGATCATCGCTTCCTGACGCATCGTTGCGGCCAGCCCAAACAAGACACCGGCAGCCAAAGCAGCGTTCCAGCGGCCCTCGTGTCTCGATGCTCTGAGCGAAAACCACGTCGCCCAGACCATGCAGGCCAGCCCCAAGGAGTGCTCCCACAAATCCAAGGCATAAATGGTTGCCGGCGACCCGAGGCCCACAATCCAGAACGCCAGAGCCCCTCGACCACCGAGTTCTTCGGAGAGCCGCCTGGCCCCGAGCGCGGCCAGCACCGTGCCCAACACTGGGAGAAGCCCGGCAAGTTTGGCTCCACTCAACGAATACAGCGGCAATGCCAGGTACAGCATCGGGAGGCTCGTGACGTTTACCCACTTGTCGCCGATGTGCGCGGTGCTCCACATTGGGTAAAGGTCCCCATCGGGATCTGACGACTCGGCCCAGTAGCCGAGGTCAGGGACGAGGTCGCCTCGCTGGGTCATCGCCTCTAGGGTCGCGACCTTGCCGCCTACGTCGGTCGACAAGAAACCGTTCGAGTCGGTCAACGCCAGAAACCCGACCAGAACCACAAACAGCGCGACAGCCGGCCACGCCCCCGCCCCAGTGCTAGTGCGACGGAGTAAAGGCTTCGACCACATAAGTGCCTCCGTCTAACCAGCTGACTTCGTGAACCTCGCCCGAATGCCACCCCGAAGCCAGTTGACCGTCACCTCGCTCCGCCCATGTCCGCCCGCACGGTTCTTGGGCGCAGGTACCAGGGTGAAGCAACCAGACTCGTTCGCCTGGAGCTGCTAATGCCACGACACTCATTACGTCGGCCAAATCGTCGAGGGTGTCGGCCCGAAGCCAACGTTGTGAGCGCAATGACACCGCTATTTCCCGGGGCATGTGCGCATGGGTACTGACCACCACCTCACCCGAGGTGAGGGCAAGGATCTCGTCGCGCGACTCGCCGATTGACGACGTTCTTTGCACGTGCCACACGAGCCCCATGCCGGCGATCGCAACCGTCGCGGCAAGTGCCACCGCGGCTACCGGTTGACGCCAGCCAGCCCTCTCGAATTCGGTCACAGTTGCGATGGCGATCACCGCGGCCGGAACCAGCAAGTAACGGCCTCCCCACTGCGACGACAGCGACCCAGTCCACTGAAACGCCACGGTCAGCGCCGTCGCCACACCGACGGCCCACAACGCCGGTTGGTTGACGCGGCGCACGACCATCGGCGCAGCCGCAGTCAAGGGCAACACCGCGAACGCTCCCGGAACAAACCCGAGACCGCCAACGAAAATCCGCATGGCAGTACCGAAAGCGGTCATGCTCAGGCCGAGTACGACGTAGCGAGTAGCACGATTTCGTTGCGCAGCGGCGGCGACGGCCACGCCGAGCAATGTCACGGCTGCCAGCACCATGTGGCTCGTCGCCCGACCCGGATATTGGGCAACGGTCGTGAGGATTGTGTCCGTCGCCCGCTGGCCAAGATCAGTACCCGCCCCGCTGATCTGGCTGGCCGAACGCGACGCCAAACCTTGCCCCAGCACCCGGTGATCCAGTTGTCCAACAACACCGAACAGCACCGTCGACAGGCCAAGTGCAGCCGCGCCTGACAACCATTTGCCTCGCCACCATTGCCTTCTGGACGGATTCAACAGCTCGACGACGCCGAGGGCCAACAGCACGAACACAACCTCGCGGCGCAGGACCACGCAAAGCCCAACGAGTACGCCCAGCGCCAAGACTTGAGGCCTGGACTTAGCCCCCCGCAACAGCACCAGCGCCCAGAGCGTGGCGGCGATGGCCAAGCCGTGCTCCCATTGGTCAGCGCCATAGAACGCCAAAGGCGACGCGACGCCGATCACGGCGAAGGCCAACCAGCCGGAGGCGGCCCCCATTTGGCGACTCAGCGCGGCTGCCGCCAACGCTCCCAGCGGAACAGCCAGAAACGACAACCAGAGAGCACCAAACGAACCAGCGACGCGGTATCCGACCGAACTAGCGAGCGGCATCACCGAGCTGGTGGCTTGTATCCATCCACGGTCAGTGCGTTGGGTGTTGACCAGCGGATGAAACCGCCCGGTTGGGTCGGCCGACTCGGCCCAGTAACCAATCGAACCACCGTCCAATCCCGACCCGGACATCTCGACCACTGTCGCAAGTTTGCCGCCGGCGTCGCTACCCGAATTGACACTCGGGTCGCCGAGCGCAGCCACCGCCATGGTCAGCACCAAGACGCCGACGGACGCGAAGAGCCAGGTTCTGGTAGGGACCGCGACGGAATAGATCCGCGACTCGGGGGCGCGCACGCTCCCCCATCGGCATCACCCGCGTTACATGGAGGTCAACGCATTTCTCGGAGTTCGCGGCGCAGATCCTTGATCTCGTCTCGCAGCCGGGCGGCGTATTCGAATCGGAGACCGACCGCGGCATCGTGCATCTCGTCTTCGAGCGTGCGAATGAGACGTTCGAGTTCGTCCTCGGGCAGATCGCTGAGGTCGTCGGTCGCTCGACGGCGGTCCTTGAGCTCGGACAGCTTTTCGGGGACCGGCGCACGTTCCGATGCCGGTCTGATCATCGAGAGAATGTCGGTGATCTCTTTTCGGACCGAGGTTGGATCGATGCCGTGCTCGGCGTTGTAGCGCTCCTGTAGACCTCGACGACGCATGGTCTCGCTGATCGCCGACTGCATCGAATCGGTCATCTGATCGGCGTACATCACCACTTGGCCGGCCACGTTTCGGGCGGCGCGACCAATCATCTGGATCAACGAAGTCTGACTGCGCAGAAATCCCTCTTTGTCGGCATCGAGAATTGCAACCAGGGACACTTCGGGGAGGTCCAAGCCCTCTCGGAGCAAGTTGATGCCAACCAAAACATCAAACTCGCCGAGTCGAAGATCTCTCAGCAGCTCGATGCGTTGGATCGTGTCTACCTCGCTGTGGAGGTAGCGGACCCGAACGCCCAGCTCGAGGAGATACTCGGTGAGATCTTCGGCCATCTTTTTGGTGAGCGTTGTGACCAGAACCCGCTCGGTCTTGGCTACTCGACCCTTGATGAGTTCGTGTAGGTCGTCGATTTGGCCTTTGGTCGGTTTGACGATCACTTCGGGATCGATCAAACCGGTCGGCCGCACGATTTGCTCGACAACCTGGCTCGACATGTCGAGTTCGTAAGCACTCGGTGTAGCCGACAAGAACACAACCTGGTTGAGTCGCTCCATTACCTCTTCGAATTGAAGCGGTCGATTATCGGCTGCCGACGGCAACCGAAACCCGTGGTCTATCAAGGTGGATTTGCGACTCCGGTCGCCCTCGTACTGGCCGTGTAGCTGTGGAACGGCCACATGCGACTCGTCGATAACCATGAGAAAATCGCGCGGGAAATAGTCGATGAGGGTGTAGGGCGGTTCGCCGGGACCACGGCCATCGATGGGACCCGAATAATTCTCGATCCCGTTGCAGTAGCCGACCTCCTGCATCATTTCGAGGTCGTACTCGGTTCGCATACGGAGGCGTTGGGCCTCGAGGAGGCGGCCATCGGCTTCGAACTCGGCGAGCCGTTGCTGAAGCTCGACCTGGATACGTTCGATGGCCTTGACCATACGTTCTTGGCTCGTGGCGTAGTGGGTGGCTGGGAAGATGACGAGCTCGTCGAGGGTCTCGACCCGCTCGCCGGTGAGCGGATCTACAACCGTTATCTGCTCGACCTCGTCGCCGAACAGTTCGACCCGCACTGCAGTTTCGTCGTAGGCCGGGTGGATCTCGATCGTGTCGCCCCGCACCCGAAATTTGCCTCGAACAAGGTTCATGTCGTTGCGTTCGTATTGCAATTCGACCAGCCGTCGCAGAATCGACCGCTGGTCGTGTTCTTCGCCGGTGCGCAGAACCAACAGCTGAGTCTCGTATTCTTCGGGCGACCCCAGACCGTAGATAGCCGACACCGATGCGACCACGATGGCATCACGGCGGGTGAGCAACGAAGACGTAGCCGAATGACGCAACCGGTCGATTTCGTCGTTTACCGATGAGTCCTTCTCGATGTAGGTGTCGCTCGAGGGCATGTAGGCCTCGGGCTGGTAGTAGTCGTAGTAGCTGACGAAGTACTCGACTCGATTGTCGGGGAAGAACTCTTTGAGTTCGTTGGCCAGCTGAGCAGCCAGCGACTTGTTGGGGGCCAGGACCAGCGTCGGTCGCTGCACCTTCTCGATTGTCCATGCAATGGTCGCGCTCTTGCCCGAGCCGGTGATACCAAGCAAGGTTTGGAACCGCTCGCCCCGTTCGATGCCCGCAGCCAGTTGCTCGATCGCCCGCGGCTGGTCACCGGCCGGCTCGAAACTGGAGGAGACCCGAAAGGGAGTCTTGCTGGACGGAACGGTCACGGGCGCCATTGCGCCAACCTACTCAGCCGCGGTGACAGCCGGAGGGTGCGGCAACGAGCTGACCCAGTCCCATGCATCGGCTACTTGGGTTTTGAGGTCCTCGAGCGAACCCGAGTTATCGAGCACCCGGTCGGCAACGGCACGTCGCGCGTCGCGAGACGCTTGAGCGGCGATACGGGCTTGGGCATCGGCGGGGTCGAAGCCGCGGTGGGTAACCAAACGGTCGAGGGTGATATCGGGGTCGACATCCACAACGATGATCGCCGCCAGATCGGCGTAACGGTCAGCGAGCGACTCGCCGTCGGGTCTCACCAGCAAAGGGATATCAAGAACCACTACCGCATCGGTGCCATGCAACGCCGCTCGGCGGGCTTTCATCTCTTCGGCCACGGCCGGATGCACGATGCTGTTGAGCGCGGTCAACTCGGCTTCGTCAGAAAACACGATCGAAGCAACCACGTCGCGGGCCAGGGTGCCATCCTCGGCGACGATACGACTCCCCCAGCGATCGACCATCGCATCGAACACCGCACCGCCCGGTTGTTGCAGATCTCGAACGATCTGGTCGGCATCGATGAGCACCGCGCCGCGATCAACAAACATCTCCGCCACGGTCGACTTGCCCGACCCGATTCCACCAGTGAGGCCTATCTCAATCACGCCTCGAAACTAGCGACCAACGCGAAAGAACGGGACATCCTTGACGTCCCGTTCTTTGCCGGCACCACGTAACCGATTCTTGGGGTGTCAACCTCCGTACGTACCGCCACCCGCAGTGACGATGCGGCTCGCCGAATCGTCACTGCGTGAGCCGACCCCCTCGCCAAAGGCGGTGAGGCTGGCCAGGCAGACCAGGACGATCAACGAGAAGAGCAGCACGTACTCGACCATGGAGGCACCACGCTCCAACTGGGTCTCATCGACAACAACGGTGTGACGGTTCACGGGTGGACTCCCCTGGTCATTTCGCCCCGGTGGACGACCTGATGTAGTCCTTTCGGCACAAATCACCGGTCTCTACATGGACCGTTTGACCCAACCCATAGGTCATTGGACCGCGACCCAATGGGCCGATCGGCCCAGGAAGCCCGGGCGGTTCCCCAATTATTCGAGCGAAACAATGCCCATGCGCACGGCTTGCAGCACTGCTTGAGTGCGATCTCGTGCGTCGAGCTTTTGGTAAATCGAAGCCAAATGGTTCTTCACGGTCTTTTGGCTGATGTACATCTGATCGGCGACTTCGGAGGTTGAGCAGCCGTCGGCTATCAACTGGAGAACTTCTTCTTCGCGTTTGGTTACGACCCGGTCTTCGCGACTGGGCGCCATGTCGAGCTTGCGGACCTCGTCGAGCATCGACGCCGCCAATTGAGGAGACAGAGCCGTTTCGCCCGAGAAGGCCATACGAACCGCCCCGGCGATCTCTTCGGTCGAACAGTCTTTGACAAGATAGCCACACGCCCCGGCACGGATAGCGTTGGCCAGCACCTCTTGGTCGGCGTGCATAGTGAGCATGACGACCTTGGTTGCGGGGACCGCTGCTCGTACCTGTCGGCACGCTTCGACGCCATCCATCTCTGGCATCGACACGTCCATCAAGATCACCTCGGGATTGAGGCTGTAGGCCATGTTCACGGCCTCGATGCCGTCGCGGGCCTCGCCCACAACGTCGAAGCCGTGTTCTGACATCGAACGGCTCAGTCCTTCCCGGAGCATCCGGTGGTCATCAGCCAACATCAGTCGAATGGTCATCTCATGATTCCTTCGAGGTCTCGTTGCGGCCACATTGACCGCTCTCTCGCTATGAGGTCGTTCCCAACCCCCGAACCCATCGGTCGTCGGGGAAGCTTCATTAGGACTCGCGTCCCATAAACCTCACGCATTGTGGTAATCGGTATCAACTCAAGACCGCCTGGCCGAATTACGATCGGCTGGCAGCAAACACCGAATCACGGTGCCCCGACCTTCTTCGGAGTGAATTTCGAGCGTCGCGCCAACGCTCGATGCCCGCTCACGCATGCCCATGATCCCGTAGCTGTCGATCCGTCCCGCCTTGCCACCGGGAAACCCACGACCGTCATCGGCTATTTCGAGGGCCGCGGCCTCGCCATCGCAACGCCATCTCACCGCCGCGCTCCGAGCCTGAGCATGGCGCTCGACGTTCACCAAAGCTTCCTGGGCAATCCGCCACATCTCGCGCTCTTGTAGCAACGGTAAACGGTGACCCGAGTCGGCATAGACCCGGATTTCCAGATCGGTCCGTTCCATCTGGCGAGCCGCGAACTGCTCGAGCACCTCGCCGATCTCAAGCTGATCGGACACGTCGGTGCGGAGGTCGTACAGCGTGTCTCGAACTTCTCCGATCACACCCCGCAGATCGTTACGGAGCTGATCGAGAGGCGCACCAAGATCGTCGCCCTTTTCGTGTTTCCCGGCAATGCGGTCCAATTCGAACGCCAAGTACGCCAACGACTGTCCGATGTTGTCGTGCAGGTCGCGGGCGATGCGGGTCCGTTCCTCATCGGCGCCAACGGTACGAAGCCGGCTGAACCAGCGAGCATTGTCGATCGCCAGCGCCACGGGTTCGACAAACCCATTGAGAAGTTCGATCTCACGGCGCCCAAAAGCCTTCGGCTGGCGAGATTCCACCGCGAGCAGGCCGATGACCGCCCCTCGCGCGCTGAGCACCGAGTAGATCCCCGAAGACGATGTTGGAGAGATTCCCGGACCGCGCTGGCCGCTCAGGTCGCCGATCTCGATCATTCGACTCGACGACATTGCCTCCATCAGCGGCTTCGGCAACTCGGTTGGACCGAGTCGATTCGGCAACGCCGCCCCTTCGCGACGGATCACTTGCCACGAAGCATCGGTGTCGTCGAAAACCAATATGGCAACCGAGTCGAACTCGACGAGGCCGCGAAGCCGGGTGACTGTCGTGTCGAGCACATCGCCGAGGTCGAGGGAAGCAGGAAGAGTTTGGGCGACCCGGTGAAGCGAGAACAAAAGCGCATTGGCATCGCTCAACCGGTCGAGTCGGTCGAGGGCCAGCGAGTGTTGACGGTCGGCTTCGCCACTGATCCGGCGGGCATAGCCGGCGACGATTCCGACCAGCACCAAGACTCCCGACCACTGCAACGAGATCCGCAAGTCCTGGAACTCGTAGCCGGCTCGGGCTGCATCGGCCAAGCTGATAGCCGCCGCGGCACCTATGGCGACTCGCAAACCGAAGCCGAAGCCCCGCGCAAACCCGGCCACCACAATGGCGGTCATCAAAGAAAATACGAACGGCGATTCCCAGTAGCCGGTAGCAGCTACCGCCGCGACATGAAACGCCGTTTCGGCCATGACCTCGAACAAAGACCGAAGACTGCCGACGTAGCGCAGCGGACTTACGGTGCGTATGACCGTGTAGCTGACTACCCCAATGCACCACACAACGATGTTCCAATCGTTGTGCAGAAAGGCCGCGGCCGAGAGAGCCAGCGACGCCGAGGTCATGATCCACCGGATAGCTAGGACAGCCGGTGCGAAGGTCGCGACACGATCGCCCCGCCCGGGGAGGCCGGGCCCGGCACTGTCGTATCCGTCACTTGCTCGGCTGATCCGCGACAATGGCCGCATCCAGGAACTCTGGCGCTGCTTGGGCCAACGCAGGCGATCGACGTTCGGAGGCGTCGGCTCAGCTGAAGTTTGCATCTCGCTCAGAGTTTCGATGGTTCCCTACCTCCCGAACCTTCGTGTTCCATCGGCGCGCGACCGAGAATTGGAAGGACTTGGCCAGGCAAAACGGGCGGAAAGGACTATTGGCACTTTGAGCTAGCCGCACGAATCAGCACGGGGACAGAGCACAACCCAGTCGTCATCGCTCCACGCGATCCTCCACCCATCGCCGTTCATCAATTCGACGAGAGACTTGTCGCGTGGCCATAGCACCGCGTCGGGGTCGTAACGCCGGATTATTTGCTGCCAACCGGGACGACCATCGAGCAAGGCGACGTAGTCATCGACGAGGCTCGGGGCGTGCAACTCGAACCGATCGTCGATCCACGCCGCGGGTTGGCCGTCGTAGCGCAAGTCGAGATAGTTGCCGACGAAATCCGGATGGATGACGTGGTGCTGCGCCGGCGACACCCCCATGTCTTCTAGAGCGTTGACGGCATCTATCGGGTACCGGTCGAGTTCGGTGTGAGGTCCGCGGATCGCGAACGCCGGGAGCAGAACAAGCAGAACCGTCAATGCGCCGGCCCCGAGGCGGACGGCCTCGGATGAATACTGCGAACTGGTGGACGACGTTTGGGTGATTCCTCCAGAAAGCATCGGAAGCACAACCAGCGCCGCGACCGGGATGTTACGTGCACTGAGCAAGGCCGCAGCCACGAAGACCAAGCTGGGCAGCGTGTCTCGCCAACCAGAACGTCGTGCCGCTACGACGACACCCAATACCAGCAACAAGAATGATCGACTCCACCACGCCTCAAAACTGCTGGCTTGCCACTCCGCAACGTGTCGCAACGTCTCCTGGCGGCCCAGCAGTTCGAGAGGAAAAACCAGCAAAGCAGGGCCGTAAGGGTTCACCACCCCACCAAGAATCGAACCTCCAACAAGCCACTTGGCGCAACTGGCATCACGACGGGCCGCAACAAGATCCTCGACCGTTTCGTCACGATTCAGTTGGGACCCAAGCCAGCGAGCGGCGAGCAACACGATGCCCAGAGGCCAACTCCCATGGATGTTGACCCATAACGCGCCGACAACGCCCAACCACCACGGTGTTCCGCGACCATCAGACACCAACATCACAACCGCCAACATGACAAACGCGATCAGAAGTGGCCGCTCGGTCCATGTACGTAACCCGATTAGGAGAGTCGGCCCCATCAACACGACCCGGATGGCCACCGACGAGGTTCGTTCGGTCAGCTGCCAGGACAACCAACCAAGTAGGGCCGCAGTCGCCGCCATCAACAACCGAAGTCCGCCGAACCCGGCCACGGAATCGACCACGCCGTAAAGCAATGAGGCCAGCCAACTCTGAACAACAACGGGTTCGCCGGCCGACGTCCACGTGAAGGCATCCGACCGCACAATGCCGTGGTCGACCATCAGCCGACCGGTCGCGAGATGGGTCAAGAAGCTGTTGTCGGAGATCCGCTGCGCACCGATTCCCAGCCCGATCAGCGCGCTGGCGAGACCACCGACCGTTCCGGCCGTCGACCGTCTGCGTTGGCGACGCCTCTCGGCCAACATGGGGCGTTAGAAGTTGTTCGTGATACGGATGACCGCGGGGCCAAGAACGATCGTGAACAATGCCGGGAAGATGCAAAACACCATCGGAATCAGCATCTTTACCGGAGCCTTCTGGGCCTTCTCTTCGGCCAGTTGACGACGCTTGATGCGCATCTCCTCGGCCTGAGAACGCAACACCCGTCCGATCGAAACGCCAAACGTATCGGCCTGAAGAATGGCCAACACAAAGCTTCTGACCTCGGCGACCTCGATACGGGCGTCCATGGCTTTCATAGCCTCGGCTCGTGTCGAACCAGCCCGAACCTCGCCCAGCATGCGGCTGAACTCGTCTGAAAGGGGGCCTTCGACCGACACGATCACCCTCTGAAGAGCCTGCTCGAAACCAAGACCGGCCTCGACGCTGATCACCAACAAGTCAATGACGTCCGGCAAGCCGCGGAGAATGGCGGTTTGCCGTTCCTCTACAACCCGGTTGAGCTTGGCGTCGGGTCCCAACAAAAGAGCGAGAACGGTTAGTGCGGTTATCGCCATCTGGGTCTTGCCTTGAAAGGCCATCGGATTCCAGATGTAGAAAAACACGATCGCCGCGGGAACCAGAGAGACCGTGACTACCCGGATGGCAAGGAATCGGTCGATAGCTTGAGCCGACGGGCGACCGGACAGTACAAACTTGTGGCGCACGCCATCGACGTAGCCAACCGGAGTGAAGCGCCGACCAAGGCTCGTGAGGGCCCCAAGGATCGGCACCAGAGCGCGCTCAGCCAAAGGGTTGAGCAACTCCTGATCGCGCACATTTTCGACTTCGTAGTCGTCGAGCGCACGAAGCGACTCGCGAACAACGGACTTCTCGTGGGCCTGGGACGCAATCGCCCACACAACAAGCGCGATTCCGCCACCAACAAGGGCAGCAGCTATTTGGGGATCAAGCTCGAACACGTTGGCCTCAGATTTCGATGTTGATGATCTTCTTCATCCATGCAAAGCCAGCTAGGGCCGCAACGATGGACGAAACCAACAGCACCTTGCCCAGGCTGTCGGTGAAGAGAGTGTTGATGTATTCCTTGTTCATGGCCCACATCGCCATGCCCAACAAGATGGGAAGCACGCCCAAAACGATGGCGCTCATCTTTCCTTCGGCGGTGAGCGCCGCCACGTCGCGACGGAGTCGTTCGCGTGCGGTCATGGTCTCGGCAACGGTCAACAACAGCTCAGAGAGATTGCCGCCCACTTCACGCTGGATCTTCACAGCCATAACCGCCCAGGCAAAGTCATCTGACTCCATGCGCAGAGCCGAGGCATCCATTGCGTCCTCGAGCGGTCGACCAAGTTGGGCCTCGGTAACGATTCGGCGGAGCTCTCCGCCCATGGGCTCCTCCACCTCGCGAGATACCGCTTCGACGCCTTGCATGAACGAGTAGCCCGCTTTGAGCGTTGACGACAGCAACTGCAACGTGTCGGGGAGCTGGGCCATGAATTTCTTCGTGCGGCGATTCGCTTTGAATCGCACGACCGCCGGCGGGGCGAGCACGCCGAGAAGTCCCATCATCAGTAAGCCCGGCACCGAACCCACCAAAACGAGACCCACCGCGAGCGAGCCAAGGACCACACCGGCGTAAGCGGTCATTGCTTCGCCGGCCCGCAATGGCATATCGGCTCGTTCGAGCAAACCCTCGGCTCGTTCCAATACCCCTTGGCGAGCGGCGAAACCTTCGGTGATCTCGACCGCACGCTTCATGAACGTTGTCTTGCCGAAACCCCCCGATTCTTCTTCGGGGGCGGCGGTGGCGCCATAGGGATCGGAGTAGGCCTGCAAGACGTCTTGTAGCCCGCTGGCGTCCTTCTGGAACAACATGGCGATCGAATATGCGCCCAACGCGGCGGCGATCGCGCCCAACGCCAGGCCCACCATCCGGCCGGTGTCTCCAGCAAGAAAGCCAAGACCCGGCAAGGTCGATGGGTCGTGCGGAGGAGGCGGTACCAACGCTCGACCCGATGTCACGGCCCGATTCGAGAACGACGCGTTGATAGTGAATCCGTCAACGGTCACCGCTATTTGTTCGCCGCCGTCCACTCCGTCGGGTCCAAATGACACCGCCCAGGTCGACCCGACAATTTGCGAAAGCGAGCTGCCATAAGCCGCCAATTCGGCTTGATCGGTGGTGAGTGCATAGGCCCCACCACGGCTGATATCGACGAGACGGGCTTCGGTTGAGGTCACGGTGTTACCGCCATGCACCATAAGAACAGCCGTGTCCTGGCTCAACACCGCACCGCGAGCCTCGCCGGGACTCGACACCGAACCAGCATCAACATTGCCGGTGAAGACGATCAGGTTGGCAGCACCGGGCACCGGAGCTTCGAACTCTTGTACTGCGCCGCGCACACCGTCCCACAAGAGGTTCGCGCCGGAGGCCGTAACCAGACCCTCGACCAAACCAATTGTGCGTTCGCGATCGGTGTTTAGACCTATTCTCAGGCGGGCCGCGCCGCCAGTGGTCCACACCGAAATCTTCTCGTTGGCGGGGGCTCGACGGAGGTAGTCGGTTGTCGCAGAGATAAACGAGTCGAGGAACTCCGAGGACTCGGCACTGTTATCGATCACGATCGAGGTCTGAACGTCAAGCGACGAATCGCTCAACGCAACCGGCGATACAGAACTGACGCCAACACCATCGACGGCGATATCGACCTTGGCCGGCTCCGACTCACTGCGGAGAACAAGAAATGGCTCGCCGGTTGCATCGACCATCAACAGGACAGGTGAAAATCCGGGGTCGGCCGCGTCGCTTTCTTGGGCCAGCGCCGGACCGGCCACCGCCCCGAGAAGCAGCAACGTTGCCGCCCCCATACCCGAGAGCCATTTGCGGGCCGGGTGGCCAGAACGAAGACGGGGCGTCACTGCGCCACCATGCCCGCGCCGTTGGGCTGGAACGTTTCAGGCCCCAGGCGGATGCCTTCGGCGGTCAGCTTCTCGGCAAATTTGGGCCGGATACCGGTGGGCTTGAGGGCACCGCGGTAGCGCCCAGAGTCGTCGACGCCCGCCGAGAAATCGAACATGAAGACGTCCTGGAGGGTGATGACTTCACCTTCCATACCTTGCACCTCGGTGATGTGGGTCACGCGTCGGCTGCCGTCACGAAGTCGCGCTATCTGAACAATCACATCGATCGCCGAAGCCATCTGTTCACGGATAGCCCGAATCGGAAGGTCGAACCCCGACATGAGCGTCAGGGTTTCGAGGCGGCTGAGGGTGTCTCGCGGCGTGTTGGCATGCACTGTCGTCAAGGAACCATCGTGGCCGGTGTTCATGGCCTGAAGCATGTCGAGGGCTTCGCCGGCGCGACACTCGCCAACCACGATGCGATCCGGACGCATACGCAGCGAGTTCTTCACCAAATCGCGAATCGTTACCTGGCCCCGACCTTCGATGTTCGGGGGCCGGGTCTCCATACACAGAACGTGGTCCTGATGAAGTTGAAGCTCCTTGGCATCCTCGACCGTGACGATCCGTTCGTCGGTCGGGATAAACGACGACAACACGTTGAGCGTTGTGGTCTTACCAGTACCGGTACCTCCGGCGACAACCATGTTCAGGCGTCCGACCACGCAAGCTTGCAAGAACCGAGCGGCGTTGGCGTCGAACGTACCGAAGCGAATCAGGTCGTCGACTTGGAGCGGATCAGCCTTGAACTTTCGAATGGTGAGGAACGGTCCACCGATGGTCAACGGCGAAATAATGGCGTTCACACGAGACCCGTCGGGAAGTCGAGCGTCGCACATCGGCGTCGACTCGTCGATGCGACGACCGACCTGACCAACAATCTTGTCGATGATTCGGCGCAAGTGACCTTCGTCGACGAAAGTCACCGGATCTTTGGTGAGTTTGCCGCCCCGCTCGACGTAAACAGAGTCGGGACCGTTGCACATGATTTCCGAGACATCATCGTCGCGGAGCAGAGGGTCGATTGGCCCGTAACCAAGAATGTCGTCGGAAACGTCCTGGATCAGTTGCGCTTTGTCCGCCGCCGACAGTGGAGCTCGTTCTTGGGCAAGAGCGGCGTGAAGCTGATCGTGGACCTTCTTGCGCAGATCGTCTTCTGAGAGTCTGCTGTCGTAAAGAATCGGCCCGAGCTCTTCGATCAGGCTGTGATGAATACGTTGCCGCAACTCGTCGAGAACCGGATCTCGTCGACCGACGAGCCCCGCAGGAGCAGCCTTGGCTGCCTGGGCGGCGGCGGCCAGTCCTCCGCCCGACCCGCTCGAACCCGAAGTTCCACCCGCAGCCGGCGGTGGCTGAACATCAGCGGGCGCGGGAGTTGGCGAGCCGTCGGCACTTTGTTGTACTTCGTGGAGACGTTTATAGAGACTCATCGAACACTCCTCGGCCACCAACGCGGGTGGCGGTATTCATCGACCGTGAACGGATTAACTACAGGGCTACTTTTTGCGGCGACCCGACGAGGACTTGCTCGGGGCGAAAAGGTTGGCGAGCTCTTCAAGCGCTTTGGCGACTGCCGAACGTGGTGCGCTCTGGATGACCGGCACACCACGATTTACGGACTGCGGCACGACGATGTCACTCGGGATCAGCACGTCGGCAGAGACCTGCAGAGTCCGTTCGACCTCGGTGACGTCAAGCTTGACCTTGGAGTTGGCCCTGTTCAGGACAAAGCGGAGCTTTTCCATCGGGGTGTTGAGCAACCGCAGCGTCTGGAGCCCAATCTTGGCGTTCTTGATATTTGGGATGTCCATCCCTGCGATCAACAGCACCTCGTCGCTGACTTCGATCATGCC
>Ga0209992_10003052_pt1 | contig 14552 bp, 11 predicted proteins | sample 2SBtaG_2_FD_182564 | JGI IMG/M metagenome (GOLD analysis project Ga0209992, IMG submission 182564) | Deep subsurface microbial communities from Kolumbo volcano to uncover new lineages of life (NeLLi) - 2SBTROV12_ACTIVE470 metaG (SPAdes)... | ecosystem: Environmental > Aquatic > Marine >... | reverse complement strand
GAAGTTCAAGAAAAGGCGTTAATGCGTCCTGGTAATATTTCTATGTTAGTGGCAGAAACAGGAGGAGTAAGAGTTCAAAATACCTCGCCAGCATTGGGCAGTGCTAATATTCGCTTACAAGGTTTATATGGTCGATATACTCAATTACTGAGTGATGGCCTGCCACTGTATGGCGGACAAACCGCTTCTATCGGACTGCTGCAGATCCCCCCTACCGACTTAGCCAGTGTTGAGATTATCAAAGGTTCTGCATCGTCTATGTATGGCGGTTCAGCACTGGGTGGTGTGATTAATCTGATCTCTCGTACGCCTTCAGATGAATTCGAGGGTGAAGTATTATTAAATGCCACATCAAAAAATGGTCAAGACGTCACCGCTTATTTGGCCGCACCTGTTTCTGAGTCAATGGGCGCTTCAATTACCGCAGGTGCACACCATCAAGAAGAACAAGACTTAGACGATGACGGCTGGCTAGATATGGCCTATTACGAAAGAGCAACAGTGCGGCCGCGTATATATTGGTCAGGTGAAAATGGCGCTAATTTGTATATGACCATGGGCGCCATGAAAGAGCGCAGAAACGGGGGGACCGATGAAGGAGCACTCATGCCAGACGGTCAACCATTTGTGCAAAATCAGGATTCTTTGCGTCTCGATGGCGGTTTGATATTCGAACAACCTTTAAATGATACTCTAAACTTAAACGTCCGTGGTTCATTGATGCAACAAGAGCATGAACATCAATATGGACGTGTGTTAGAGGACGACAAACATAACAGCTACTTAGTTGAATCATCAGTAACAGGCTTCACTAACAAGGCAGCCTGGGTTGTGGGTGTTGCATACCAAGAAGAGCAGTTCAACTCGATTCAATACAGTGAGTTTGATTATAAGTTTGAAGTCCCTGGGTTATTCTCACAACTTGACTATGATGCCACTGACGAATTAGCTCTATCTTTGAGCGCCAGAACCGATTGGCACAGTGAATATGGCACTCAATTTAGCCCGAGAGTTTCAGCACTATATAAACCTGAAAACTGGTCAGTGCGTGGCTCTTTTGGCAAAGGCTACTATGCGCCAACACCTTTCATCGAAGACATTGAAGATGCAGGTCTATCGCGCTTAGAGCCGCTCAATAACTTAGAAGAAGAAACCGCCACAACTGCTTCTGTTGATTTTAGCTATACCATAGATAGCATTGAAACAAGCCTGACACTGTTTGCTTCTGATATAGATAATGTCACTGAATTAGAAGAAATGAACTGTATCGGCTGTGACAAAACAGTACGCATTGTCAACGCAGCTGGCCAAAGTGAAATTAGAGGTGCCGAACTACTTCTTCGTTTCCGTTGGCATGATATAAAATTTACCACCAGCTATTTATACACCGATGCGAGTACACAAGATGATACTACCGGTTTAATCTCACCTATCACACTTACACCCAGACATTCTGCGGGCGCAGTGATCATGTGGGAAGAACATGGTAGTCACTTACTTGGTTTTGAGGCTTACTACACGGGCACGCAGCAACTTGAAAACAACCCATACCGAACACAAAGTAACGCCTACTGGCACTTGGGGCTATTAGGACAGATTACATTTGGCAATGTAAGCTGGTTTGTAAATGCTGAGAACCTACTGAATGTTCGTCAAACCAAGGACGACGCTTTGGTTTTACCTGAGCAATCTGCAAGTGGGCGCTGGACAACCGATATTTGGTCACGTAATGATGGCTTTACCGTCAATGCCGGTGTTCGAATTCAATTTGGCCATTAATACTCGTCTTCACTGATGCTTAGTCGAAAGGCTTAGTCAAAAGTCTCGGTAACGCATTACTCGATATAAAGTCAATTCGGGTAATGCGTTCATTTGTACCATGCAAACATGGTCGAGTTTCGATTCAAAATCTTAACGTCTAACTGCTCATCAGCAGCTGAGTTTGCTAACCCATAACACACATGCAGTGGCATCAAATGCTCTTCGCGTGGATGACAAAATCTTGCATGAGGTGCACTTACCCAATCTAAGAGTCGGCTTGCTCGTATACTTTCATCAAGTGTTTTATTACTTACTGTGTCTCTGAGCCAAGTCTCAAATGCCAGATTTTTTTCATCAACTTCTCTGTCACCTTGCGAGAAAAAAGCACGCATATTATGAAAAGAGAACCCAGAACCAATCATTAATAAATTGTCATACTCTAGTGACTGTATGGCTTTACCAATATTGAGGTGTAAGTTTGGCTCTAAACTCTTCGCCAATGATAGCTGCACACAGGGAATGTCAGCCTCCGGAAACATGATTTTCAAGGGAATAAACATGCCATGGTCAAAGCCGCGCTGCGGATCGAGCTGATGTTCAATGCCCGCTTGCGCTAATGCTGTTGCCACTTGAGATGCCAACTTTGGTGAGCCAGCACATGGATACTGGATGTTATATGCCGCTTCAGGAAAACCATAATAGTCATAAATGAGCTCTGGTAATTCTGAAGAGGTAATTGTCGGTACAGCTTCTTCCCAGTGGGCGCTTATCAGCAAAATAGCACTTGGCTTTTCAATACATTTCGCCAATTTCTCTAGTGCATTGACCATTTCTGTATGGCTGGGGTCGCCCAATAAAGGCATCGGCCCCCCGCCGTGAGAGATAAAAAATACATTGTGTTTTGTTGTCATAGCACACCACAAAGATTAATAGCTAAGCACTAATAGTAAAGTGCGTATTACTTTCGAATACCTTCAACATGCAAGTCGAGCATCACGGTTGTTGGACCTAGCACTTCTTTCATACCATAGTCTGCTAAACGAATTTCAGTGGTACCAGAGAAACCAGCTCGGTAACCGCCCCAAGGATCTTTTCCTTCACCAATTTTTTGCGCATCAATGACAATATTCTTAGTCGCTCCATGCAGTGTGAATGCGCCCTTCACTTCTAGTTTGCCATTACCTTTATCGATAATTTTGCTGCTTACAAACTTCGCAGTTGGAAATTTCCCAACATTTAAAAAGTCGCCACCACGAAGGTGCTTATCACGCTCTGCATGATTTGAATCGATACTCGTAGTATAAATATTCACTTCAATTTGTGCATTGTCATAACTTTTACCATCGTAGTTAAAAGAACCTTCAAATGTGTTAAAACGACCCGTTAACCAAGACACACCTAAATGCGATGTTTTAAAGTTAATAAAGGCATGTGCTCCTTTGGTATCAATCACGTATTCAGCAGCTCTTGCCGTTGTTGATAACGCGCCTAGAAACGCTGCAGTTAAAATAAGCTTTTTCATTGTAATCTCCTGTTTAGAAGCCAAAATATTTAATAAGTGAAGATGAATGCACCTACTTGTTTTTAAAACACTTACCTTTGTGAAGCGTCTTAAAGCATGCGCTTTAATGTATTGTCTTTATCTATGAAATGATGTTTGAGGGCAGCCAATGCGTGTAATAGAACTAACCCCATCAAACCATAAGCACTGAATTTATGAATGAGTCCGGCGGTATCTGCTTGTTGCACAAATAACTCACCAAAGCTTGGCAACACAAACCAATTAAACACTTCAATGCCGCGACCGTCTGCTGTCGAGATTAAGTAGCCACTGACACAAATCACAAAGATCAGCAGGTATAAAACAGTATGCGCAGCTTTTGCCATAAATTGTTCAAATGCGTTACCCACAGCATTTGGACTCATGTTACTTGCTTTCCAACATAGCCTTACCATGGTCAATAGCAGTAAAAGTACACCGACACTTTTATGAATAAATGGCGCGGTTTTATACCAATCACTGTAGTAATTCAGCTCTACCATCCACCAGCCGGACGTAAATATGCCTATGACGACCACTGCTGAAAACCAGTGCAAACCTTTAGCTACCCAGCCATAGTTTTGTGTCGTGTTTTTCATTCAAAACCTCATTCGTTTGTTAACTCAATCAACAAACCTCTTTTTCAATGCTTGCTATATTACTATTACGATTTTTTATGATTAAGTAGAGCTATGTTGTATTATTTACAACATTTCGTTGATAGTGGGTTGTTAATTGAGGGTTGTGGTAATGATTAAAATTGAATTGCTCAAAGTGTTTTTAAGCGTTGCTGATGAAGGCAGCTTTACCAAAGCAGCAGAAAAATTAGAGATGTCGAATCAACTGGTAAGTAAATATATTTCGCAGCTTGAAACACATCTTAATGCCCGCCTGTTCAATCGCACGACCCGTAAAGTAAGCCTCACGGAATCGGGCGAAAAGTGCCGCCAACACGCGAAACAAATACTAGAAAATGTAGATAACTTAGAAGCACAATTTGGTGAGCTGCAAACAACGGTCACAGGTACTTTGAATATCAGTGCGCCCGTTTCATTTTCAACTTTACACCTATCGAAGTTTATCAGTGTATTTAGAAAAAAGTACCCTGAAATAGAGCTCAACATTCAACTTAACGACCGTAAAGTTGATGTGATCGAAGAAGGTTTTGACGTTGCGCTACGAATTGGTCAATTGCAAAGCTCTTCTTTGGTTGCTAAGAAAATAGCGCCTGTACGTTTGGTCTTATGCGCTTCTCCTGAATACTTAATACATAATGGCACGCCTTCGCACCCGAGCGAGCTCAACCCTAAGCACTTTTTGCATTAAAGTTATTCTAGTTATGACAAAACCGACAACCTAATGTTGAACACGCTAAAATCAATAAGCCAAAATAAACACCCCACTATTATCTCGAATAACGGTGAGCTGCTGATGGCCGCCGCCATCGCTGGAGAAGGCTATTTGGTGCAGCCCACATTCATTGCAGGTCATGCGCTCAAAAAAGGAGATTTACAAATATTCTTAGAAGACTATGAACCTGAGCCCATTGCGTTATATGCGGTTTATCCGCATCGCAAACTGCTCTCTTCAAAAGTAAGAGTCTTTATTGACGAACTCAGTGAGTTTTTTGGTGAAAAGCCGTATTGGGACGAGTTTTAAGATATTGATGCACTTAGCAGCTTACTAAGTGTATTTACGTAATACTTCTTTGATAAACGGCCACTTTTCTCTTGTATAACGCTCTCTGTCTTCATGGTGAGCTTCTGCGAGCTTAAACTTTAACGCTTGGTAGGCTTTTGCGATGTCAGCATTATTTCTCAAGCTATCTCGAAATTGAATTCGCTCTTTCCAAAGTGGACTTTGAAATGGGATCAGATGTAAGTGATGAGTCCGCACTTCGGGCGTAGGTTTGCAAAACCAATGCATCACATCTGCTTTATAAGGATAATAGCAATATCCAGATTGCTCTAATTCTTTTATCGCCGGCTGCGAAGCGCCTAACGATTTAACTCCAACCATAATATCAATAATTGGTTTAGCCGCTAAACCCTTAACAGACGTGCTACCAACATGCTCTATTGAGCCATGTAGCCAAGGTGAAATAACTGATTGTAACAACACTTTTTCAGCTTCAAACATCTCGAACCAGTGTGGACTAAACTCAACTATCTCTATTTTTGCATCAGCCATCTTTATTCTTAATTATATTCTATTGAAAAACTAACTTACTTAATCTTGGCTTGCTTCAAACATAAGCTTCAACCATCTTATGTCTTCAGGTCCAAGCTCTGCTTGTTCATGTAAATGTGGTGCCGCCACAACCTCTTTGTAAACATGCGTAATGGCAACTTGAGTGAGTTCACGCCAATGCTCATTCTTTAAAGCTGGGATCGATAAGGTCGATAAGTCAAAATCTAAAAGAGGATCGTGCTCACTTTCAGTTGTCTCAAGCGCAAGTTCCAGCTCTTGCAAAATAGGATTAATCACTTGAATTGCACTCGATTCTTCAAATTGTTCAATCACATTTTTTTGCGCTTCTTCAATCTCTTTATTCAGTTGATAAGCCGATAATTTTTCACCCGTTAAACGCAATCCATATTTGCTTAGCAGCCCTGTCACGCTAGGTAGCATTGCTTTGGCAGCAATACCAGCGCCAACAAGTGGATTCACTAAAGCAGCAAGCCCACCAACCAATAACATGCCATAAGTTAGCTTTTTGTCTAACGCATCAATTTCATTTGCAAGAGACTCTAAAGAATGCGGGGTTTCTAAGCTGCGCTCTCGAACAATATCACCTACACTGCTTAACATATATTCGCGTAACTGATGCTCTGCATGTTCATTTGGAAAATGAAATACCCGCCTTTTTGGTAAATTATTCACTTCAGGCACACCCTTCGGTAAGCATCTCATGGTGTGAAGTGCAAACTGATGCTCTGACAATTTAAATGGAATAACAAAATAGTGCTTTTCGTCGTAATCAATATGAACATCACTGTCTGTTCTTTCTAATGAGACCCAAATCGGCAGACCATTAATTTTGTCTTTAACTATCGAAAAACCTGAAGCTATGTCATCTGAAATTTTTGCAGAAGCAGACTTTAGCGTTTCTAATCCTTTATTTAAAACATCTTTCATACTGTTATTATTCTTACTGTCGGGTTCGTTAAATTGAACAGAAAACCTCAAAACACAATAGATTTATTTCATTGTAATTGAAATACATAAAAGAGAACCTGCGCATAATTACATATGGTAAATGCAAAGCCCAATTTAAATGACTTTTAGAAGCCCTACCAACTTGCTCACACATAAATTAAGCATTATAAAGGTCATCTAACTTGCGAAAAAAGGATAACCCGTGGCTACTTTTAAATTCTTAAAATTCACCTTTTATGATCAAAGCTACCAGTTACGCCACTCAGGTAAACCCATTAATATCCGACCTAAGACAGCGCAAGCAATAGAGCTGTTTGTTAATAACCCTCAGACCCTAATCACCAAAGATGAATTGCACACTGCTCTATGGGGCAGTCCACAACACCAAGATTATCGCCTTTTTCAGGTGATCAGTGAAATACGCAAGCTTGCGCCCAATAATGACCTTATTCGCACTCAACCTAACCATGGCTATTATTGGTTAGCTCCTACTGAAAAATTAACAGTAAAAAAATCAAATAAAGTGACACACTATGCCATTGCTGCATGCCTAGCCATTAGTTGTATCACTGCAACAAGCTTGTTAATTAAAGAAAACAATACGTTTGAGCCTGCTTTACCACCCACTTTTAGCAGCTATACAAATGCTGTAGATGCTTATCGTTCACAAGACTATGCGACAGCTCAAAAATGGCTTGAGTTCAGCCTAAAAGAAAACCCATACTCTCAAGAAGCCAAGCTGCTGTTAGCTGAAATAAAATTCAGTCAAAAGCAGCTAGCCCATGCTAAGCAATTAGCACATGAACTCGTGCTAGAAAATGAATCACAAAGCTATTATCGAGGACAGGCGTTTTCGTTGTTGAGTAGGATCGCCGCAATTCAGAATAACTTTAATGATGCGCTAGATTTTGCAATTCAAGGCAAAGAGTCCGCAGAAGCTGGTTTTGCAAGCTGCAGTGCACACATGTTCGAACAGCAAATCGCTGCCTTAGTAAATAAACAGCAAGAAACACCGCTTAACTCAAAGGTACGGCTGCAAGTCGACAGTGAACAGGCACTTTCAAATAGCTCAGAAAACACAATAGAAAAAAGCGAACATGCGCAACTTTGTAAAGAACTAAAAGACTCTGTGACGTCAAAACGCGAGTGTAAAAATGTTGAATATACAGCCCAGTTAATAAGCGTTAGACAATTCATAACCTAGGCATAAGTTAATGATAATAAAGCTAATATATATAATTATAGAAACTTAGAGGGATTTATACTGACATAAATGCGCAGCTCACTTTATAAAGGTATTCACTTATCTAATCTTGTGAGCAGCCAATGAAAGCATTTAGTAAATTATCAATTTTAGCAATTGCCACTTTCACCTTTATCAGCCCTAACGCCCTATCTGAAGAGGTACCTGACAATCAATCACCCAGTTATTCAAACTCAGTTCTGAGTGCAAAACTACATCGATTGCTTGGTCCTAAGGCAAGTTTTGAAATCACATCATTTAATGACTATTTCGAGCGCGTCACAATCGACAATCAAATCTTACTTGCTAGCAAAGATGGGCAGCATTTGTTTTGGGGTAAAGTGATCGATACCTCTACAAGCGAAGACCTAATTGAACAAGCAAACCAACAACATAGACAAACATTATTCAAATCTATTCCTCGAGAAAAGTTACTCACCTACTCAGCAAAAGAAGAACGACATCAAATAACTATTTTTACCGATATTGACTGCCCATTTTGCAGAAAACTCCACACTCAAATAAAAGACTTAAACCAACTAGGTATCAGTGTCAATTATGTCATGTTGCCGAGAGGAAATGCTGGTAGCACAGCGTTCAATAAAACCGTGAATGCGCTTTGCGCCACAAATCCGCAAGCAGCGATGGACTCTGCAATGCACAGGGGATATTTTGAAACGAACAATCAAGCCACTTCAGAATGTATCAACAACCTCAACATTCAAAAAGCTTTGGCACAAAAATTTGGTTTTAGTGCTACCCCTACTATTTTATTTGCCAACGGAGAAGCAGTACCTGGCTTTATGAGTACAGAAGATATTACAAAGAAAATAAAAACTATTTAAGAAGGATATGTAAATCTTCGGATATTAAAATGAAGTGTCTTTATTTAGTCGTGTTAACTTAATTTATAATTAATACTTTAATATGGAAATTTTCGAGTTATCCACTAATTTTATGTTTGCAAGATTTGCTTGCTGTAATTAATCAGATTCATCATACATAAACGGAGAAAAATTATGTCTAAAGTATCTTTTGAAGCAATTGGTGGGGAAAAAGGTCAGTGCTTGTCACATGCTTATGCACGCGTGTCACTTCAAAATGGTGTAAAAGGAGAAGGAGAGCAATTTATCATAGAGCCTCAAGCATCAGGTTTGGTAGCATTGGTTTGTTTAGGTGCTGAGGTTGGCAAGTATTTGTCGCATGCTAATCGAGAAGTTTGGCTTCAATCAGGCATTCAAGGTGAAGGTGAATTATGGAGATTATTAGACCAAGGTGATGACCTAGTCGCATTAGAGTGTGTCGGTGGTGAGCAAGGTATGTTTTTAACGCATGCATTTGGCATAGTTGGACTGCAAAATGGCGTTCAAGGCGACGGTGAGCGTTGGATAAAAATTACGGCAACCCCTCACAAGTAAATCAATCATTAATGACATATATAAGGCCATGAAAATGGTCTTTTAAACATAACAAGTATCAACTTTTACTTAATAATTTAAAGTTGATTTGCTACATAAAAATCTCCTGAAAGAGTTATGGTTATTCAACTTAAACCTCAAACATAAGCCTCTAAACTAGCGTTTTAATTCATTAAACTGAGAAACTTGCGCATCCCACAAACTTGGTTACGTGGTTTTTGTAAGGCTTTTTTTGAAGTATTCGGAGTTATGTTTCTTTAATTTTGTTGCCATTTGATGTACTGTAAGTTGCTTTTTTTTAAAATTTACTGAGATGAATTATACAAATCCTTATCTAAATGTTGGTTCTAACCAATTCAAAAGCATTTACAGTATTCTTTTAATTGTGTTCTCAGTTCTCATATCAACTGTTAGTTCCGATCTGTTTTATTACAAACATGACACCATAAAATGGCTATTGTTTGATGTTTTTTCGGCTTTGTCTTTATGCATTTTTCTGACGTTAAGAAAACCGATAGTATTTACAAAAACTACCATACTTGCACTGACGTTAGCATTCATAATGTGTTTTTCAATTCTATGGGCGCCAAATAAGTTTGCTTCAGTTGAGTATATACTCAGGTTTTTAGGTTTTTTAGTCTCAATTTTTGTTTTAAAAGAAATTTTTACAAAAGAAGAGCTACTAAAACTTGTTTTGAATATAGTTTTCCTAAGTGCTCTTGCCTTTTCATTAGTTTTTTTTGCTGAACGTTACATATTAGAAACCCCATATAACAAAGGGAATTTTAGCCCTTTTGGCTTTACAAACAATGCTGGTCAAGTTTTCAACATATGGATCCCCCTATTAGTACTAAATACATATGTGCTTAGAAAGCATAAGTTAAAGTGTGCTTTGTCTTTAATAACTCTAATATCTGTCGTAGTGATTTTGATGGAAGCAGGCACTAGAGGCACGATCTTAGGCCTTACAATCGGTGAGTTAGTTGTTTTTTTTATTATGCTAAAACAAGACAAAAAGAAGGCTATTTGGTTTCTATCAATTTCATTACTCTTAGTGATAAGCATTACCACATACCATTTGGTGGAACCCTTGCGTAAAGCTCGTGTTGTTGCTCAGATGAATTATCTATCAATGGGTACGACCAAACGAGAGGCATTATTCAGAAATACTTTTGAGATGGCATTAGAAAACCCAAAGGGAGTGGGAGTAAACAATTTCGAGTACCTTCATCCAAAATATGCTAACTTAGATACACGCCCTTCTCCATATGTAAGTGACAGTACCATATTACGAACACCTCATAACATCTCTTTGAAGATGTTCTCTGAGGTTGGTTATATAGGTGGTACCTTATTTATCTTGATTGTGCTAATCATTTTATGGTTAGGTATTAAGAGTGCATATTATGGGACATATATAGAAAAATGGCTTTTTGTGGCTCTTTTTGCGTTATTGTTTCATGCTCACTTTAGTGCCGTTTTTTTAACACCAGGCAGTCTTTATTTCTCAGTATTATTGTTTTCTTTAATTTTAATATCTAATAACAATAATGTTGGAAAAAAATTACAATTAAAAACTGAAACTTTAGCTATTAAAACAGGTAATGTCCCAATCTTAATGAAGGTTGTTTTGTTATGTGTATTCACCCTTGTACCATGCATTAACATTGCTTCAAAGTATTACGCCGCAATGGGTGCAAAAAGCTTTTCTAAGGCTCCTCTTGAAGTTGCAATAACAATAAACCCCTATAATGAAAGAGCTGTATACGATTTGGCGCAAGTCGAAATGAGAAGATATAAAAATCCAACTGCTGCTGAGATTCATCTTAAGCATTTTTTACAGATTAATCCGAATCACATAGGCGGATTAATCAATCTAGCTAGGATTCATTTTCAATTACATAACTACAAAGCAGCTCAAGCAAGGGTCGATTATTTACTCAATTTCTATCCGAATTATGAACCTGCAAAGCGTTTGCAGAGAATAGTGCAGAGAAGAATGAAATTTCAAAAAACCAACAAGGACTAAAACATGCAAAAAAATAGCTATCGAAGCTCTTTGCAAGGCTACTTGATTGGAGTGGTGAGCTTGTTATGTTCAAGTTACACTCTAGCAAGTACTTGTGAATCAGAAGTATCTCTTGATGAAACAGTAAACGGCTCATGGAGTAGCGAATGCGTTTCCTCAAACCGTGTAAGCTACGACCCATATAACCCAGTAGATTATTACAGCAAATTTTATACTTTTACGATTACTGAAACCAAAGACATCAGTGTTAATATTTATGGCGGGTATGATCGTGAACTCTACCTTTTAAATGGGTCTGGCAATAGTAGAGATATTAAATTAGGCCAACAAGGAAGCCTTATTGAAACGTCTTTACCAGCTGGCACTTATACAATAGAAGCAACATCGCCTTCTTTAAATGACTTTACGTTGGAATTGAGTGAATTGAGGTATGGTACAAATCAATGTATTTCAGAGATAAACCTTGGTGACACAATAAGTGATGGCTGGGTTGCTGAGTGTCAATCAGTTCAGTACCAAAATGATGACCCTTACGCTGATCCTGCCCTACCAACAAGGGCAAAGTACTTTTCATTTAATTTGAATGAGCCTACAGACGTGTCTGTCTCTGTTCAAACTCCTTATGGAGTTCCAACCCACCTGAACATGATAGAAGGTGATAACGAGTATGGTACGGTCGTTGATAGTTCATCATACAGTAATAGTCTCAATACTTTCCTTCCAATGGGCGTCTACACTTTAGAGCTTGCTGCAATGGAAACGGATAAACCGAGTTCATTCAGTGTGACTATAAATGGTGTATCTTCGAGTATTTGTTCAGAGACTCTTGATATTCAAGATGGATACTCAAGTTTTAATGGAAATTGGTCACCAAATTGTGAAATTAGAAGTGAGCCTGTTTGGGATAATGGAGACCCGTATAATACTGTTAATCCTGAGCGTGCAAACTACTACACCATCTCGCTTGCTCAACCTAAAGATATAAAGATTTCACGTGATTATTCTGATAACAAACTTCTATTTAATCTCTATGAAGGAAATACATTATCAAATCCAATCTATTTAAATGTTGAAAAAGACTATGTTTGGGAAACAGATCGTGAAATGTGGATGAATTTAGAAGTTGGAGATTATACTTTAGAAGTTACTCGTTTCAATGAGCGAGCGATTGGGTCTTATAACTTTTATCTTGAGGCAACAACCCAAGAGAGCTGCATACAGAATATTGAAGATAATTTTTATGAGACTCAAAATCTAAACGTCCGCTGTGAAAGCTTATTTAGAGGTAAAGGTTTAAACGATGATCCTTACAATGGTGGGGGACAACCTGGTACCTATTTCGCTAAACAGCTTAAGTTCACTCTTGAAGAACAAAAAGAAGTTTCGTTTTCTGGCTCTAGCTATGAATATTATCGTGATATTTTCCTGTATATTGCTGAATTAAAGAATGATGAGCTCGTTAAGATTGACTATTCTCAGGAGAGTGACTACGGGTATGGTAATAAGTATAGACTTTTAAAACGGTCATTACCTGCTGGGGATTACCTAGTTGAAGTCACTTCATCTGAGCCTTCATATTTTGACAATCTTCAGGTTAACACAACGGTAGAATTCTACGATAGCCAGTTTAACCAATCTTGTCATGAATATGTCGAGCTTGATAAGACTACTTCTCTTCAATTAAATGCAGCAAATGTCTATGATTTCGAACTTGATAGCCAATGTTTATCTACGCATAAGCCAAGGGAGTACAACTATGACCCTTACAACGATAATGGCGGAAGTTATTACAGAAACTATAATGCTCAACATATCACTTTTGAAGTTAATGAAGCCAAAGATTATTCTATAAAATTGAATGCGTCAGGATTTATGCCAGATGTCTTTTTAATGACTGGTTCTCGAAAGTTTGGTGATTCAATTTCTGATACAAGTTCTATGGAAAATGGCTTGATGGTGACGTATCTGGAGCCAGGCTTCTACACACTAGAAGTTACCTCTCAAGAAGTTGAAAGTGTTGGTGATTTTGATTTACTAATTGCGTCAGAAGATCTTACTCAAACCCCCCCTGTTATCTCGGTAAATCAAGAATTTTCTATTAAAGAGAGTGCAGAAATAGGTGAAATTGTAGGTCAACTTGAATTTAACTCTGCATTTACTGTTGAACGCTTTGAGGTGTCTGGCACTGACTCTCTTAAAGTTAATCAAAACGGCGAAATAGAGCTTACTAGAAAGTTAGACTACGAATATATGCCAAGAGTTACATTTTGGGTTGTTGCGCATGATTCTAATGGAAAAAGTTCAGAGCAAGTTTCCGTTATAGTTAAAGTAGAAGATGTTCAGGGTGCGGATGACAAAGATGATGAGAATTCAGGTTCAATGTCGTGGCTACTATTGCTCTTAGGTTCAACTTTAATTGCAAGAAGAGTCAAAAAGTAATTTATAATTAACAAGAGGGTAGCTGATGCTACCCTTTATTATTAAGAGCTATCTTAGTAGAACCCTACTATTTTATTTGCCAACGAAGAAATAGTACCTGGCTTTATGAGTACAGAAGTGTAACTCCCCCCAATTTAGTACAGCTCTTTCGTAGAATTTTATGCAGCCTCAAGGTAACCAATTGGTGTCATATCACCCAGTGAATCATAAGGTCGCTTATAATTATAAATATCTAACCATTCATCTGTGATTTCACGTACTTCTTGTAGTGACTCAAACAAGTATAAATCTAGCACCTCTTCACGATAACTTCGGTTAAATCTTTCCACAAAGCCATTTTGATAAGGACTACCTGGTTTTATAAACTCTAGCTTGATGTTGTTTTCCACCGCCCAAGTTTCAAGTGCCGTTGAAGTAAATTCAGGGCCATTATCTACTCTAATTTGCTTTGGTTTTCCCCGCCAAGCGATAATCTGTTTTAATGTCCTAATTACTCTTTCGGCTGTTAAACTGGTATCCACTTCAACCGCTAATGCTTGTCGATTGAAGTCATCAAGTATATTCAATGTCCTAAAACGATGTCCGTAGCTTAGTGCATCACTCATAAAGTCCATTGACCATGACTCATTATGCTGTGTTGGAGCACTTAATGGCTCTGGCGTTCTCGTTGGTACACGGCGTTTTCCTTTACGTCTTAAATTCAGTTTTAGCATGTTGTAAACTCGTTCAACACGCTTCTTATTCCAAGGTTTCCCCTTATTGCGAAGCCTTTTAAATAGTTTGGGCAGCCCCCATCTTTGGTGACGTTCAACCAATGCTAACAATGCGTCTATAACCTCATCATCTGATGGCCGTTTATGTTTGTAATAAAAAACTGAGCGGCTTAGCCCTGCCACTTCACAAGCAAATGCGACACTGACGTTAAATTGAACTTTTAAATGCTCGACCCAAGCTCTGCGCCTA
>Ga0209992_10003051_pt1 | contig 14552 bp, 17 predicted proteins | sample 2SBtaG_2_FD_182564 | JGI IMG/M metagenome (GOLD analysis project Ga0209992, IMG submission 182564) | Deep subsurface microbial communities from Kolumbo volcano to uncover new lineages of life (NeLLi) - 2SBTROV12_ACTIVE470 metaG (SPAdes)... | ecosystem: Environmental > Aquatic > Marine >... | reverse complement strand
ATAAAAAAAATTGTTGGTATTTATGGTGGGAGATTCCAACCATTTGGCCCTCATCACTATAAAACATATAAGTGGTTACAAAAACACTGCGATGATGCTTATATCACTACATCGGCTATTAAAAAACCACCAAGACATCCAATGAATTTCAAAGAAAAAGTACGACATATGGTTAAAATGGGTGTTCCTTCATCTAAAATAGTTCAAGAACGGACACCATATGTAGCAGAGAATGTATTAAAAAAATATGATTCTGAAACAACTGCAGTCATTTATGTATTCGGTGAAAAAGATGCAGGTAGATTATCAGGTGGTAAGAAAAAAGGTGGTGGAGCTAAGTACTATCAAGATTATAAAAAAAATAAAACAGATTTAAAAGGATATGAAGAACATGGATATTTTTTAACAGCTCCACATATATCTATTTCAGTTGGGGGTAAAGAAGTTAGTGGAACAGCTATGCGAGAATTATTAGGTTCATCTAAAATTGATGATAGTGACCGAGAAAAACTATTTAAAAAGATGTTTGGATACTTTGATAAAGGTGTTTTTAATATGATGACTAATAAATTTAAAAAAATGTATAAAGAAGAAGTTAATGAAGGTTGGTTGGAAAAGGGTAGTAAAAAAGATAGAGAATTGAAATTAAAAATAACTAAATTATATTCTAAAGCTTTTAAACATCTGCCAAATTCACCTGCACAATTAAAAATAAGAAAAGAAATAGAAAAATTAAGAAATCAATTAAGTGAAGGTGTAGATTTACCAATAGAAATTGGTGATACCGTATTAATGGGAAAATTTAAAAATAAAAAAGTTGTTGTTAAAACAATTGGTTGGAATGAAAAGGGTGATTTACTTATAAATGGCAAATCAGCTATGAGATTTAGATTGGTGAGTGAAGATATAGCTGAATTTATATCAACCATTGATATTAATACTATAATAGCTGAGGGGTCAAGCTCTGGTGGTGTCGGTACAGACAGTGGTCCAAACTTTGGGTTTAGTACATCATTGGAATATAATAATAGGGGTAAAATCGAGGCAAAAAAATTAGGGTTTGAAGTTATAAATTATTTATTAGACCTGGATACAAATAAGGATTTTAGAATATACCCCGATGGACCAACAACGAGCGTATCGTATTATCCAGCTGGGGTCGGGTCTGGTAAAACGCCAAATAATCAGGAAAATTTGACTGGGAGGCAAGCATATAGCAAATGGGTTAACCATATATCTAATGTTGCAACAACAGTTGGTATGAAATTATTACAATATTTGGAACCAGATGATAAAGAATTAGCTAATAAAGATTCAGTAAACACATTAAGAAAGCAAAGACAATTAGATAGAGAAAAAGCTTTAGCCGATAATGTGATAAAACGAGGTTGGTACCGGGAATTGTTGGTAGAAGGTAAAGTCGAATTACACGAGGGTGTTAAATTTAATAATTTTCTGAAGGATTGGTCTAAGCAGTCAAACCAACCACTCGAAAAAATTAATAGTTCAATGAATAATAAAAACACCTTTTCCATAGCTAAATTAAATGATTTTAGTGTAGATAAAGTTTTTTCATCTGCTAAATCTGGGTTTAAAACATTTCAAACTGTGATGAATTTTGTCCCAGATAAAATTTCGAGTGCATTAGATAAAACACGATTTGGTAAAAGTAAAGATGATACATTGAATAAAATAGATGGGTATTTAAAAAAACATCCAAAATTGAAACGGGTGATGGGTGTGGCAGCAGGAGCGGCCATAACTTATGCATGGACAAAAATGACTTTTGTTGGTGACCCCGAATATGATTTAGATTTATCGAGTGCTGCATCAGCAGCTGCATTTGGTGACTATACTATGAGTGATTTGTTTTCTGGTGAATTGGGGACTAAATTTTTAATATTAACTGCAATAGGAGCTGGTACTGGGTTGACTATGCCATATACTAAAGTTCTTGGGACAATAGGGACATTCACAACAGGAATTAGCTTTGGTGCATATAGAGCATATAAAAAACGGAAAGCTGACAAAGAATCTGCAGATACTAAGGGTTTACCAGATACTGTAAAAAACCCAAACCCATCTGGTAGGAAAAAAGAAGTTAATTTACAAAGTGCAGTCAGTTGGATTGCAGCGAATAGAGGTAACAAGGCTGCAAAGAAATTTGTTAAAAAGCTGCGGACTAAAAAAATTAAGGAATCTGTATTCTCTAAAGATTGGTGGAAAAAAGAATTATTAACCGAAGGTGGGGCGTACGGGCACATGGCGCACCCATTTGATGATAAAGATTTAACATTTGGTGATTTAAAGAAAATTATAGAAGATGGTTTAGGTGGAACATTAAATCGTGAGGAGGGTGTAACTGAAAAGATGGACGGTCAGAATTTAATGGTATCTTGGAAAAATGATAAACTTTTGATTGCAAGAAATAAAGGGCATATCAAAAACTTTGGTAAAACTGCACTCGATATAAATAGTATAAAATCAAAATTTGAAGGTAGAGGTGATATAGCAGATGCATTTAATTTTGCAGTACGGGATATGCAAAAAGGTATCAAGGGATTATCACAAAAACAAAAAGATAAAATCTTCAACGAAGGACAGCACTGGATGAATTTAGAAGTGATGTGGCCAAAATCAGCTAATGTAATTGATTATGATGTAACGCAAATTGTATTTCATGGTGCATTAAAATACAATGAAAGTGGAAATGTTATAGGTGAAGTTACTGGCAGTGGTCGTGTATTAGCCGGAATGATAAAACAGATAAATCAACATATACAGAAAAATTATACACTTGGCCCACCCCATTTTTTAAAAGTACCAAAACATCAAGATTTTGGGAAAATGAAAAAGAAGTATTTATCAAAATTAACTAAATTAAAGAGTCAATTTGGGTTAAAGGATTCAGATACATTATCTTTATATCACCAAAAATGGTGGGAAACTTTTATACGAAAACAGAAAAAAAATGTTTCTGATAAAGTGTTAAAAGGATTGACTAAACGGTGGGCTTTCTTTGATAAATCATATAAAATACCAACTATAAAAAAAGATATTACAGACGAAAAGTTTTTAGAGTGGGTATTGAAGTTTGATAAACAGGAACACGCTACACAGGTGAAAACAAATATGAGACCATTTGAAGTGTTATTTTTTGAAGTGGGTGCAGAGATAATGAAAAATGTAAGTGGGTTCATAGCAGCAAATCCAGACAATGCAGTGCAAGGAATTAAAAAGAGAATTGATAAAGCAATTTCAGATGTAAAGTCTGGTGGTGACTTAAAGAAATTAAATAGGCTGAAGGTTCAGTTAGATAGATTGAATGCTATAGGGGGGTTGGATTCAATAGTTCCTTCAGAGGGAATTGTGTTCAAGTACAAAGGGAACACTTATAAGTTTACTGGCGCATTTGCGAGCGTCAACCAGATAGTTGGTTTGATGAATTTTTAGTTGAAAAATAACTTTTCTATATATTTATATAAAAGTATAGGAGAGTTAAAATGATTATATACAAAACTGTAAATTTAGTAAATGGTAAGATTTATATTGGACAGCAATCTACTAATAGAAAAGATTATTTGGGTAGTGGTAAGATACTACAAAGAGCTATCAAAAAATATGGCAAAGAAAATTTTAAGAAAGAAATAATTGAAAAGTGTTCAACCAAAAAAGAATTGAATGAACGAGAGATTTATTGGATAAAAGAATTAAATCCGGAATATAATTTACATGAAGGTGGAATTGGCGGATATAATAAATTTGCAGTTGAAGCTAATAAAAAGAAAAAAAATAAAACTTGGGAAAAAATATATTCACCAGAAGGATTGAAAAAAATGGAAAAAGTTAAAAAGAATTTAATAGAAATGGGTAAAAAATATCAGTTTCAGGAGTTATCAAAAAATAGACGGAAAGAAATTGCAACTATGGGTGGAAAAGCGACACTTGGGACTAAAAGAAGTGCTGAAAGTAGAAAGAGAATTAGTATAGCATTAAAAAATTCAGAAAAACATAAAAAAGCTATGCAAAGTGAAGAAGTGAGAAATAAAATAGCAAAATCTGTAAGTAAAGTTAGTAAAGAACTTTGGAAAAGTGATGACTATAGGGAAAAACAAAGATTAGCTCACAAAAGATATTATGAGGAAACCCCGAAAGTGAAAAAAGAAGATTTAATAAGATTATTAGAAAGTAATAAGTCAGTAACAGAAATCATCTATGAATTGGGTGTAAGTATCCCTACTTATTACAAATATAAAAAACGATATGGAGTATAAGTTAAACCAAATTACAGGTTTAATGAATTTTTAGACTATTTATTATAAATAGATAGAGGTTAATATGAGTAAAAATAAAAAGAAAATTCAAGATATGATTGTTGGAGATTATGGTAAAAAAATTCAAGTTGGATATACACCAGAAAACATTGAACGGCAGGTCGGGGATATTTGGACAGATGTAGATGACATAAAATGGGAACAGAGAAAAGGATATAAAATAAAAATATCGGGATTACCTGGTGTCGGAATTTTGGGTGACCAATGTAAAGATTGTAAAAAAGGGATATTGAAAAAAGGTGTTCACCGAGATACATATAATAGAATGGGTAGGTGTTATCATTGTCAAATAAATTTTGAAGTAGATTTAAAATCAAAAAGAATTGGTAAAACTAATAATAAATGGTTTTTCTGGGTGAAATTGCAACAATTGAAGCGATGGACTGATATGGATAAGGAAGCGGAAGATATATTAACTGAAATGGCTGCATTAAAAAGTCCATTTGATAAGAGTGTAGCAAATGCATTAGCTAATGAGAATAGAAAACAATTTAAAAAGGATGCAGGAGGATAAATTATGAATTTAGCAAGTAAAAAATTAATATGTGCGGGTGTTTGTTTTATAGCGGCATCTGTATTTGTAGTATTAGGTAAAGCCGAATTTCAAGGTTGGGCTGATTTTACTAAGTGGATATTCGGGATATATGCCGCAGGTAATGTTGGTGAACATGTATCAAATAGTATGAGTAACAAATAACAATGGATGCATTACTTGAAGAAATATACCAATTGATGGCTGATGATTTACATGAGGGTGTTAGGAAACGGGTATTTAGAAAAGGTAAATTAAAAAAGAAATTATTTTGTCCAAATGGTATGAAAGCTAAAGGTTTACGGTGTGTTCCAATAAAGGGTGGAGAGCGTTTAACTCGAAAAATTAAGGGTAAAAAGGGTGCAGTCAAACGAAAAGCAAAAATGGGTAAAATTACGAGAAAGAGGAAAAAGACGATGCGAAAAAGAAAATCATTGGGAATGTAGGATGAAGATATTTAAATGGATATTAGGTGTAATTGCTGGTATAATTGGTATCATCACTTTACTTGTTTCTAAAAAAAATAATAAAAAAGTAAAAAAAATAAAAAAAGATATAAAAGTATCAGAGAAAAAAGTTGATGGCATAAAAACTGAAAATGCAGCTATCAAGGAAACACAAAACAATTATAAAAAAGCAGTTGAAGAATTGCAACAGAATAAAGAGGATTATAAATCACCAGAGGTAAGTGGTGATGAAGCAAACAAATATATTAAAGATTTTTTAAAAAAAAGAAAATCAGGGAGAAAATAAATGGCAACAACAGATAAATATAGATTTTCACCAAGCAATCGAGCTGGGAATTCATTTATATATACACAACGAGGGGTTTATGATTGCCCACCAGGGTCACCAGTGATAACTGCAGCCTGCAGGCGATTGGATAAGTTTGAACAAGAATCTCAAAGAACTGGCACTTATGTTGCACCAAGAACAGGTGGTAGAAATGTAGTTGGTAGAAGACCAGTTAGCAGAAGAGGTGCATCGAGTGGTCGAGGTCCGCGCCGAGCAAATCCTAGTAGAGCGCGTGGTAGAGCAAATAATGTGCGTGGTCGGCGACCTAGGAACAGATATTAATATGAAAATATTAATGGTTATAGCGATATGTTTAACATTTATTTTTTCTCAAAAAGAATATTGTTATACAGAAGAAGAAGTGCAAGAAATTTATGCTATTATACATGAATGTGATTACAATGATAGCTTAAATACTGAAATACAGATAAATCTTGAAAGTCAGGTACGAAATTGTGAACAACTTGTTTTAAATAATGAATTGATTGTAGTTGAATTAGAAAAACAACTTGATTTAAAGGATGATTTAATTGAAGTGGTGAAACCGAAGTGGCACGAAAATAAATATCTTTGGTTTGGTTATGGTATTGTAGCTGTAATTTTACCAACATGGGTGCTAGGAAATGTCAAATAATATAAAACAGACAATAAAGCGTGAATATTTAAATTGTGCACAAAGCCCAGTGCATTTTATGAAAAAATACTGCAAAATTCAACACCCGACAAAAGGTAAGATTAAATTTGATTTATTTGATTTCCAAGAAAATATGTTACAGGATTTTAAAGACCACCAATACAATATAATTCTAAAATCAAGACAGTTAGGTATATCTACATTATCTGCTGGATATGCATTGTGGTTAATGTTATTCCACCAAGACAAAAATATATTAGTTATTGCAAAGGATAAAGATACTGCTAAAAACCTTGTTACTAAGGTTAGGGTAATGTATGATAATTTACCATCCTGGTTAAAAACAAAAATAGATGAAGATAATAAACTTTCATTACGATTTGCAAACGGTTCACAAATCAAGGCTGTTTCCGCATCACCAGAATCTGGACGGTCAGAAGCACTATCATTGTTGATTTTAGATGAGGCTGCATTTATTGATTCAATCAATACAATATGGGCAGCCGCTCAACAAACATTGGCTACTGGTGGTGATTGTATAGCACTTTCAACTCCAAATGGTGTGGGTAATTGGTTTCATAAAACATGGATGGGTTCAGAGGAGAAAATCAATAGATTTAATTCAATAAAATTACATTGGACTGACCACCCAGATAGAGATGATAATTGGAGAAAAGAACAAGATATTGCATTAGGACCAACATTGGCAGCCCAAGAATGCGACGCTGATTTCCTTACATCTGGTAGAACGGTAGTGGACCCACAAATCATTCAATGGTATAAAGAAAATCAAGTTAAAGAACCTGTTGAAAAAACAGGTTTTGATAGAAATTTTTGGGTATGGAAGCAACCAGATTATACAAAGGATTATATTGTAGTTGCTGATGTGGCTCGTGGTGATGGTTCTGATTTTTCGGCATGTCAGATATTTGATGTTGAAGATGTTGAGCAGGTAGCTGAATATAAAGGTCAATTATCTACAACAGAATATGGTCATTTTTTAATTGATGTTGCTACACGATATAATGATGCGGTACTCGTGGTTGAAAATAATAATATTGGGTGGGCAACGATACAAACAATAATTGATAGAGGATATAAAAATCTATTTTACCAATCAAAAGATTTAAAATATATTGATGTTGAACATCAAATGCAGAATAAATACAGGGCAGAAGAGCGTAATATGGTGGCTGGATTCAGTACTACCATTAAAACACGACCATTGATAATAGGTAAAATGGAAGAATTTACCAGAGAAAAAATGGTAAAATTGCATTCAAGTAGATTAATTGATGAGATGTTTGTATTTATATATAACAATTCAAAACCAGAAGCTATGGTTGGATATAACGATGATTTGATAATGGCATATGCATTAGCACTATGGATACGAGATGGTGCATTAAGATTACGAAAAGATAAAGATGATTTACAGAGAGCGATGATGAGTTCATTATTAAATCATAATGGGGATTTAAATACAAAACCAGATACGGGGTTTTTTACAGGTGGTGGGCCAAACACCCAGCGTGACCCGTATGAGTGGAACATTGGTACAAAAGATAAAGAAAATTTATCTTGGTTATTATAATAAGAAGGTAAACTATGGCAGACAATACAAATATATTTCAAAAATTAAGTAAATTATTCCAATCGAATGTTATAGTTCGTAAAAAAGATAATGGGCAGTTAGTAGTAAAAAGCTTAGATTATAGTCAAACTGCATTATTATCTAATTTTGTGGATAGGTATTCAAAAATAATGGGTGGTGCAACTTGGGGTGGTAAATATGCTGCACGCCAAAATCGTTCAAATTTTGATGTACAGCGGCGCGAACTATTTAATGATTATGAAGTGATGGATTCAGACCCAATAATTGCAGCTGCACTTGATATATATTCCGACGAATCTACAATTGATAATATTCAAGGAGAAATTTTAACTATAACATCTGAAAATCCAGCTATAGTAGAAGTATTACATAATTTGTTTTATAACATTTTAAACATCGAGTTTAATGTATGGTCATGGATACGGAATCTTACTAAATATGGTGATTTTTACTTATATTTGGAAATTTTAGATAAAACAGGTGTAGTTAATGTTAGGCCCCTATCACCATATGAAGTTGTTAGGTTAGAAGATCATGACCCTGAAAATCCTAAAAAAGTTGAATTTGAGTTACAATCAGATAATACTAATTATGGGTTCTCCAATAAAAAAGGTGCATCAGTGCTATTACAGACATACGAAGTAGCCCACTTTAGATTACAGTCGGACTCTAATTTCTTACCATATGGTAAATCAATGTTGGAATCTGCCCGTAAAGCGTGGAAACAATTGATTCTTATGGAAGATGCTATGTTGATTCATCGTATTATGAGAGCACCAGAAAAGAGAATATTCAAAATTGATATTGGGAATATTCCACCAAATGAGGTTGATAATTATATGAATAGAATTATCAATAAAATGAAAAAAATACCAGTTATTGACCAAGCAACGGGTGAATATAATTTAAGATATAATGTAGAATCCGTAACGGAGGATTACTATTTGCCGGTGAGGGGGAGTGATAGTGGTACATCGATAGATACATTACCTGGGTTAACGACAGATGGTGCAATTGATGATATTGAATATATAAAAAACAAAATGATGGCAGCCCTTAAAGTACCAAAAGCATTCTTGGGTTATGAAGAAGGTATTGGTAGTAAAGCTACCCTCGCAGCCGAAGATGTAAGATTTGCAAGAACAATAGAACGGTTACAAAAAATAGTGGTTAGTGAGTTGCATAAAATTGCCATAGTACATTTAGCTACACAGGGGTTCACTGATTCGGATATGATAGAGTTTGACTTAGAATTACAAAACCCGTCTATGATTCATGAACAAGAAAAATTAGAAATGATGACTCAAAAGACTGAATTAGCTAGGTCGTTAATGGAAGATAAAATTGTATCAAGGCAGTGGATTTATGAAAATATATTTGAATTTGATAATCAGGAGAAAAAGGAAATATTTGACCAAATTATAGAAGACCAAAAACAAAATTTCAGATTTGAACAAATTAGTATGGAAGGTAACGACCCTGCAGAATCAGGTGAAAAGGCAGACACTGACCAACAATTAGGTGAACATGGTGGTTCAGAGGCAGATGCATATAGATTTCAAATGAATTCACATAAATCTTCTGCAGAAGATAAAAAGGATGCTACATCATACGAGCGCGAACGATATGGTAAACGGGATTTTAAACATGGCAGTCCATTGCATCCAGGTAAGGGAGCAACATTAATGAAATCCGAAATGATACAAAATATTAGAAAACAATTGAATACAGATTTTTCAAAGGTTAGTATATTAAGTGAAGATGCTATAATTAAAGATTAATAAAATTGAAAAAACTTATATTTATATATGAACAAATTTACATATTGCTAACAATACGGAGAGCTACACATGCAAAAAAATAAGCACTCGAAAGTCCGTAACACGGGATTGCTGTTTGAAATTTTATTGAGGCAAGTTACTGCTGATATATTAGACAAGACTGCACAAACAAGGGCTTTGGATATTATCAAAGAAAAATTTAATAAAAATACGGAACTTGGTAAGGAACTGGGTTTGTATAACTTATTAATTAATCAAAAATATAAAACAGATAAAAAAGCTGACTATTTTATTAGTGAAGTATTAAAGTCATATCGTAAACTAAATAAAACACGGTTGCGACGAGAAAAATATAATGTTATAAAAGAGATAAAAAATAATTTTAATATACATAAAATTTTATCATCTAAAGTAGAGAATTATAAATTATATGCTTCTGTATATAAATTATTTGAATATAACGATATGCTGGCACCAGAGGAAAAAACGGAAACTTATTTTAGGTTAATTGAAAATATAACAACTCCTACTCCAATTACCCGATTTTCTGACATTGTTAAAAAAACATCATCGTTAAATGCAGACGAGCGAACATTGACCTATAAAATTTTATTGGAAAAATTTAATAGTAAATATAGTAAATTAAATAAAGACCAGCGGGGTTTAATAAAAGAATATATTAATAATGTATCTAATACCAATGGATTGAAGGAATATATTGAGCGTATTGTACCTGAAGTTAAGCGAGAATTGACTTCATATTTTAGTAATATTACTAATAAGGTCGTTAAGATAAAACTAAAGGAAGCTATACATTCAATTGATAAATTTTGTGGTACAAAATCTAAAGCAGCAATGGTGCCAGATAGCACAATAATTCAAACATTACGATATATGGAACTACTAAAGGAATTGAAAAAAACATGCGAAAAAAATTCAAAGAATTTATTAAAAAATTAGTCGGAGAAATATTAGCTGAATTAGATGAAGCTTCAGTTAGTGGAGATGTTGGGGCATATTCTACCCCAAATGCTTTTGGTAAAAAAAGTAAAAAGAAAAAACATCCTAATAGTACAAATTTTAAATTAACTCGATAGGAGAACAATATGGCGATGTATAAACAAGACCCAGATGATTCAAGAAAACAAATACCAAAAGGGATACAGAGAGGTGCATTTGGTAAAACAACTACACCAGCAGCTACGGTTATACAAGAAAGACCACATTCGGTGATATGTAATCCGTTAGGGACATCGATAGGAGACACAACTGAATATGTATTTTTGTATGAAACAACAGCATCCCTCGGTGGTACTACGCTATCAGAAACTTATTCAACAGGTTCAGCTGTTAAAGCAGGAGCAGGAACGATAGAATTAATGATACAACCAGTTGCATGGGATAAAGTTGGTGGTAGTGCTGCAGAAGGTGATGTCATATTTGTATATAGAGGAGGATTATAATGGCAAGACGAATTCGTGGACGAATTATAAAAACAAGTAGGTCTATATCAGACCCACAACCAGGTGATTGTATAGAAGCATCCAGAAATACAACATACAAAGAAGCTAAATTTGTATATGTTGGAGTAACCCAAGATGTCGATTTAACAATTGGTGGTACTGCAGTTACATTTAAAGGCGTGCCAGTTGGAACTATTTTAGAAGTACCTGCAACTGCATGGAATGGGGCAAGTAGAACTGCAGGTAACTATACTTTTTGTTATTAGGAGATAAAACATGACAAAACAATGTGAAAATCCATTAGATAATCCTAAATGTAAAGAAGTAGTTAAAACTGACAGATATTATTTGTGTAGAAGTTGCGGTATGTACGGTAAAAAATTTACCAATGAACATAAAAAACTTATCAGTAAATCCAGAATAAATGGTTGGAAAGCTGGTGAATATGAGAGTGCTAAAAAAATATGGAGTACTATGAGAAGTGGTAAAAATAATCCAATGTATGGAAAGAAACACACAGATGTTACAAGAAAATTGATGTCAGAAAATCATGCTGATATTTCAGGTGAAAATAATTCAAGATATGGTAAAACTTATGAAGAAATATATGGAATAAGTAAAGCGATAGCCATTAAAGAAAAATTAAAAATAGCTAATTTAAATAAATCGAGAAGTATTGAATCGAGAAAAAAACAAGCAAATACCATAATTCAGAAAAAATATAATATTGGTTATGATGAATATTTGGATACTTTAAGTGATAGAGATAAATATTATAAAATGGTTCATAATATAACTAAACAACAACCAATTCATTTATTAGAAAATTATGATAAAAGAGGAAGAGCTGATATGGATGATAAAGCGTATCATTTAGACCATAAAATTTCAATATCATATGGGTTTTATAATAACATATCGCCTGAAGAAATAGGTGATATAAGCAATTTGAGATTTATATATTGGAAAGATAATATAATTAAACAGGGAGAAAATTATTATGAACAGTCGTAAGATGTTGGTGGACTATCTTCCATTTGAGGTAACACCACAACAGATTAATGAATCAATATCAAAAAATGAGGGTAAATTAATAGTTTCAGGTGTATTACAAAGAGCTAATGCAAAAAATCAAAATGGTAGAGTTTACCCACGAGAAACATTAATGAGGGAAGCTGATAATTATTCAAAGATTCAAATCAAAGAAAGACGAGCATTAGGTGAACTTGACCATCCAGATTCATCTGTTGTTAATCTAAACAATGTATCACATAATATTATGGAAATGCATTGGAATGGTGATGACTTAGTTGGAACAGTTGAAGTATTAGGAACACCAAGTGGAAACATCTTAAAAGAATTATTTAAAAGTGGAATTAAACTCGGTATATCATCTCGAGGTTTAGGTTCAGTTGAAGAATTGGGTGAAAGTGATGATGGGGGGCAGACTGTAGCGGTTCAACCTGATTTTGAATTAATTGCATTTGATTTTGTTTCAAACCCATCCACACAAGGTGCTTTTTTATCACCAATGCGTGAAGGTGTTGAGCGGAATAGTGTTAGAAAAATAACAAAAGTTGAAAGTATCATAAATGATATTTTGCGAGGAGAATAAGGATGAAATTAAGTGAATCAGAATTGAGAAAAATTATACAAAATGAATTAGTGATAGAATCTAGCTTAGATAAAGTAACTATTCCAGGGAATATTAAGAAAATAATGGGTAAATTTTTAAATTCTATACAGGATGCTAAATTGAGTAGAGCTAGACAAATGCATATATTGCAGCAAGTATTACGGGGCTTACATATATCGTCTAAAGATTTGATGGTATATATTCAAAAGGTTAAACAAGATTTAGATACATAATATACAAAGTTAGGTGATAAAAAATGGCTAAATACAAATTTACGAAAAAATTTAAAAAATTAAAAGATGCACAAAGTTTTGCAGGTGATGCCGGTGAAGCGGTAATTACAAAATCAAAAGATGGTCAATGGAATGTGAATGTTATCAAAGAAGCTAAAAAAAGAGATTACAAAGATGAATACAAGAAATTTCAATCATCTACAAAATCAAAGAAATACAGAGCAGAATTAAATAAGTATAACCGAGATAAAGGAACTTATGGAAATGGTGATGGAAAAGACGCGTCACATAAAGGTGGGAAAATTGTTGGATTTGAAGCTGAATCAAAAAATCGTGGAAGAGCAGAAAAATCACGATTGAAGAAAAAAACATCGGAGAATATTACTATGAATGAACAACGATTACGAAAAGAGATACGAAAAGTTTTGAATGAAGCTAAATTCAAAGATATTGATGTTAAAAAATTAGGTAAGAAAAAAACAAATGATTTGATGATATATTTATTTAACATTGTTGATTTAGGATTGATGACCGATATGAAAACTGATACAAAGAAACAAATATTATCTGTAAACATATCTAAAATAAGTCAAAAAGTTGCGCAGAATATTCAAAAACGATTTGGTGTTGATTTAACTGAATCAAAACTGAATGAGGGTAAAAAGAAATTTAGAGTAAATCCACACCCAATCGGTAAAGCAAAATATAGTATTGACTTCCACGATGGTAAATCCACCCATAAAGACGGAAGTCCATTCTGGGGAATCAATATATTCAAAAATAAAAAAGATTTAGCGAAAGCTATAAAAGATTATACAAAAAAAGGGTATATTAAAGAATCCATAAACGAAGGTAAATCAAAAATTTACTCACTCCCAAGAAGAAAACAAGATATTATTTATAAAATGTTATGGCATAGAAATAAGCCTGGATTTACTGATTCACCATCAACAGGGATAAAAGAATTTGAAACACTTGTAAAAAAATATTTTGGTGGATATTTAGCTCCACATATTGAAGATGGATTAAAAAGAACTAAAAGTGCAGATGAGTTTGTTAAATTCATTAGAAAATTTAATTTTAATGAATCAAAACTGAATGAAACAAAATACAGAGGATACGAAATAAAACGCCAAAATAGAAAAAATGGACTTCCATTTATTATTCCAGCTTTACAAAAAAGTGCTTCAAATATGAAAGACGCTAAGAAACAAATTGATAAATTTGGTAATAAAAAATTTATGGCTAAAAACGAATTTTGATAAATTGACACCAGAATATCAAAAAGAATACAAGAAATTCATTTAGGAGCAAACAATGAAACTAACTGATTTATTAAAAAATTTAGAATTAGGTAAGGTATATACAGATAGTAATAGACCACCATTCAAAGTAAATGAAGCATCAGACAAAATACAAGTTCAAGGTGTAGGTGTATATGATTACAAAACACTATCAAAGAAAGTGGTTAAGATGTTAAAAGATTTAGAAAAACGAGCAAACAAAGAGGACTTTGGTAGTGTAGGAAA
>Ga0209992_10003048_pt1 | contig 14562 bp, 26 predicted proteins | sample 2SBtaG_2_FD_182564 | JGI IMG/M metagenome (GOLD analysis project Ga0209992, IMG submission 182564) | Deep subsurface microbial communities from Kolumbo volcano to uncover new lineages of life (NeLLi) - 2SBTROV12_ACTIVE470 metaG (SPAdes)... | ecosystem: Environmental > Aquatic > Marine >... | reverse complement strand
TACATATGCTAAAATCATTCCACCATCTTCACCTGTTTGAAGAAAATCATTTATGGTTATGATGTAACCTTTTTCAACCTTTTCTGTTTTACCATTTCTCTCGTTGAAAGTAGTACCCATTTGACCGATAACTTCACCTGCTTTGTTTTCAATTACAGCAAAGGCAGTTGTGGTTATCAGTATCAGGAATGATACTATGAGAAATATTTTTTTCATTTTATTGACAGTTTGTTAGGTTAACGGTTGTGTTTGAGGATTGTGTATTTCTATCAAAAGAATAAGAACAAGTACCAGAATTGTTTTGTACATAATTTAAAGTGTAATCGTAAATACTTTCACCATATACAGATATTGTACCTGTATTTGAGCCATTTTCTTGCCAAGCATATATTGTAGAGTCACTAGTAGTTTGATATAAATGTAAACTATTGTTACCACCTGCTTGATATAAACCAAAAGTATTATTACTACCACTTACTCTTAAATATGCTTTTTCATTATCACCTAATTGTACCATTCTAACATAACCATTTGCGTTAGGGTGTACATCTAAAATATTGCTTTGACCAGAACCATATACTTCTACTAACATATAGTTGTTGTCGCCATGAGTTGCACCGTGAACTCTATTGCTACTTCCTATGATCCAAAAATCTATTGTGACTAAATCAGGATCACCTACCATACCATGATCTGGTGAATTATAATGACCTATTGCAGCGTTAGCTGTTGTATTCTTACCAGTACCACCATTAACCATATTATACTCTACGTCATTTGAATCGCCATAAACATAAACATATAAGTGATGATTATCAGCATTACCATTATGATTTAGCCATACGTCATTAGAGTCGCCTCTTATATCTAAATCAACATTGAAATTTTGTACACCGTTTGTTGATTGGTTGGTATCGTTTATTGCTAAAATGTTTGAATTGCCTGTAATATCAACATCTAACCACCAACCACTATCATCTATTTCATCAATGTCTGTATTTAAAACATTTGAATTACCATTGACTTGATAATCTAAAGTACAATTTGTACATTTAAAAGTAGACCAAGCGGCAGTTGTATTTGAATCACCTATTTGTTTTATGATTACGGTAACATCTGTTCCGTGAATATCAAAGTAGTCTTCACTACCAGAGGTCATAGAAGTACCTACTTTGTTATTTGAACCTTGTTGTTTTATGAATATGGTCTCACCTGTACCACTGCCAGATGTATCGTTGCCTGAAATGTATATTTTGTTACTTGCCCAAGCTGAACTAGTTAGTATGCACGTTAGAAGTATCAATAGTTTCATCATTATTTTCATCTTTGACCTCCTCTGTTTCTAAATCGTTCCACTCTTTATTATCGTTTTCTTGTACTAAATCTTTTTCTGTTTCTGTTAAAACTTCAATACTAGTTTCTTCGTTTTCTGTTGTTATATCAACATAATCTTTTATTTCAGGCACTTCTACTACGTCTGCACTAAATTCCCATAACTCTTTTTCTGCACCTAAATGAATTAAATCTACGACACCTTTTTCTATTGCTTTTCTTACTGCAAAAGTAACTGGTTCGTTTTTAGCATAACCTGTTTCTATCTCTACTAACATTGTGTCGGCGTCAAAATATTTAAATACATCTCCACCTGTTGATGTTGATACGATAGTCTTTTCTATTGTTGTTGATATAACTACTTCACCTGTTTGTACATTTACTAATCTTAAAATTATTGTAACAATATCTTGTCTGTATTGTGTATTTGCTGATATTCCTAAAACCCTAGCACCAAAACCACCTGACTTAATATCACTATCATAACCTACAATACCACCAGTAATGTATGCACCAGCAAATAATAAAGCAGGTAAAGGTTCTGCGTTTTCGCCATTTGCCATTTGTCTAGTTGTTCTAATTAATTTTCTTTCTTGTAATAAACTTGGTAGACTTGATCTTTCTACAACTCTAAACCATTTACCATCACCTGCGTCTTGTAAAGATTTAATTAATAGTTGATATGAACCTTGAGTAACTGCCGAACTCATAGAGGCAAAGTTACCACCTGGTTTCTTTTGACCTGTCATGTCTGAAAAATCATAGACTGCTATTATAATAGGATCACCTTTAGGTGCTTTTACTTTTTCTAAATCTTTATAAGCAACAGTTTGTGTTCTTACATCAAAGTTTGCTTTATTAGTAGCACAACCTACTAAAATAAAAGATAGTAATATTACACTTAAAGTTTTAAACATTATTGATTATCCTGATATGGTAAAGTATAACTTGTTGTTGTACCGTCTGGTTCTTGTACGGTCACGGTCACGCCTGCGTTATCACCTGAAGTTACAGTTGCCCAAGTTATAATATTACCTGCTGTATCTGTATATGTTCCTGAGTCTTGTTGTAGACCATCAGAACCAAATACGTTGTCTGTAATTTGTTTTGCAAGAGCAGTATAAAATCTTGCTTCTAAATTTGCTTGAAATTTTGCTACAGCTGTTGCATTTAATTCTTGTTGTAAAGCTTTTGCGTCTGCTTTTTTCTGTGCTTCTATTGTATCTTTTCTAGTTTTTTCTATGTTTTCAATGGTTAAATAATGTGTACTTTTACCACTACCTGAAAATGATGGATTACCAAACTCAAATTTTAATTCTGAGGCATTTACACTAGAAAATATTGATAGTATTGCTACAATAGCTAATGATTTTTTCATAAATTTCTCTCTCTTTAGATATATTTATAAAAGTTATTTACTTTGTAATTTGTTAATCAGCTCAAAAGCCACTTTGACTTTTTCTTCCAGAACCTTGATTCTATAATGAGCTTGAGCAAGTGTGACGATCAGTAGGATAAAAGCCACGAATATAGGCCATAATCTACTTATCATTAATAACATATCTGAATCCATACTATTATTTATAATTTCTCCACTTATCATAGCGTTTATTGTATGATTGTATTGCTCTGTCCATAATGATTGCAAGTGCGACAATTGATAACCCACTTATTACGCCTAATCCTAAATATCCATTACCTATTGATTGCATAACTTGTGCTCCTAAACCTCGCACTCCAATCATACTAGCAATAACAACCATTGCTAATGCCATCATAACCGTTTGATTTACACCGCCAAGAATAACATTACGTGCTAAAGATAATTCAATAAGTCTTAAAATATGTAAAGGTTTTAATCCTAATGCTTGTGCTGTTTCTTTTAAATTTTTATCAACTTCTCGTAGGCCAATGTTTGTAAATCTAATTACTGGAGGTATAGCATAAACACTTATAGCAATTAAACCTGGTATTTTGCCTAGTCCAAATAACATTACAACAGGAATTAGATATACAAACTGCGGTATAGTTTGCATTAAATCTAGTATGGGTAAAATGATTTTGTGTGCTAAATTATTTTTTGCCATTAATATTCCTACAGGAATACCAATAACTATACAGACAAGCGTAGAAACAAGTACGATGGCTAGTGTTCGCATTGTGTCATCCCACATGCCAACTAAACCAATTAAGATAAAACTAATTAAAAAACCTAGTATTAGTTTCCAGTTTTGTGTTGCTTTCCAAAGTAATAAACTTATTATACTTAAAAATATATACCAAGGTGTAGCAATTAATAATTCTTCAAAGTGAATAAGTAACCAAAGAATTGGGGAGAGCAGTTCTGTAAACCATTCACCCCAATTACTAGCAAACTCTCTAAATCCACTATCAATAGACTTCTTAAAGCTTGTGATAGTATCTCTATCTAAAGAGGGGAAGTTCAAAGTGTATCACCTTATTTTAAAGACGCCTTAACTTTTTTAGCGGCTTTAGGTGTTACCCATTTTGTCCAGATTTCAGGATGTGTATTTAAAAAATACAAAGCAGAATCTTCTGCTGTTGCTTGATTATCTTCTATCCATACTAACGTATTAGTGATTAAACTACCACTAAACGTTCTTTTAGATACATAATCAACTACTGCCTGATCAACACCTGGTGTAATAATAGTTCCTGTTTTAGATGATGGCCATTGTGTTGGTTGTGGATTATCACACATCTCATCTTTCAAAGAAATACATTTAAGCCAGTTATCTTCACCAGCGAATCCTACTTCAGATGAAAGAGGTCCTACTAAATTTAAACGACCTACAAATGATGTAGGTGTCCAATAATAACCAAAGGCACCTATTCCTTTACTTACAGAACCTTCCCAATGAGCATTCAAGCCTGTACCTGAACCTGGTTCTAATATTTTCCAACCTTTCGCTTCCATGTCAAAAGCTTTAAATAGGTTTAGATTTTTTTGTTTGCAAGTCCAACCTTCAGGACAAGTTACAAGTGCACCTTTACTTGAATCTTCAGGATGTGGAAATAAGTCTGGTCGTGCTAATACATCTTCAATAGTATTGAGACCATGCTTTTCTGCAATATCTTTTGAAATAAACCAGCCTTCACCTGCACCTTGTATAACACCATCTCTTGCTAAAATAAGAGATTTATCATCAAGAGCTGTAAGAGCGTTATCACCAAGTGATGATATCCACATCTCTCCAACTATATTAGGTGAGTTTGTAGCCAACATTGATTCAATAGTAGCGTCAATGCCACCTGGAACGACTTCAGTATCGTGTCCATAACCATGTTTTATGATATAAGAATCAATGTAGGCTATCATTGATCCAGATTGCCAATTTAACTCGGCGATTTTAATGTTATCAGCCTTTGCAATTGCTGACATCATTGTAATAAGCATTACACTTATTATTGTTATTGTTTTTATATAATGTTTCATTATAAACTCCATTATTAATTAATAATATTATTATATATGTTAATACTAACATACATTTTTAGAATTGTCAAGCAGTCAATCAGATTGACAATTACTATTCGTAAACTTTTTTTCTCTCGTAGGCTTGTTCGTGTCTACCAAGTATTTCAAGTATTTCCCAACTTCCGTCTTCTTTTACTCTTACTTTAGCGTCAACTTTATCACAGGTCATATTAAATACACCGTCTTTTTCTTTAGACTCTTTGTACTTTCTTTCTGCTTCTCTTTTGTTTTTCAAGCAGTTCATTAAGTTTTCACTTGCGACATGATCTACTAATTTTCTTGTGCCGTCTTCAGCAACCTCAAAGATACAAACTGCAAATACAACACCATTTTCTGGTTCTGATTCAGAAACAGCATGTTCTTGTTTTAGTATAGTGACATGTTTATGTTTCTTTTCAATAGGACAAACTTGGTGACCATCATCACCACAACCTGTACAATCGGCATATGCTAAACTTAAACCACCTAGTAATAAGATAACAGTTAGTAATCCGAGTAATAAATTTCTACCTTGCATTAGTCTAATATTTTAAGTAACCTTATTCCGTATTTTGCTTGTTTGTCTTCTTGTAATAATGCTTTTACTGATCTACAAGAAAATATAACTCTTTCGCCGCCTACTTCTCTACTTGCTACCCTTTTAGATTTTAAGCATTGACTTATATTCTCTTTGTAAACCCATTCAATTAATTTTCCGTTAAGTGTTAGTGTCAAAGCGATAACACCATCTTTCTCATACTTTTCTCCACCAGTATATAATTTAGCTGCAAATACGCTAGTTGTAAATAATAATAAAAATAATATACTAGTTAATTTTTTCATTGTGTTTTCTTATCTCCGTTTTGATAGATAATTCTTCTATTACTATCTTTTAATTTTTCAACATCATCTCTAAGGATTTTTACATCCTCTTGTAATCTTTTGATGTTGACCCCATTGTTCATCATATTTTCCATTTGTTTTTGTATGGCTTCCACCTGACCAGCAATGTGCTCAATCAACATAAATTGCTCCGAGTCAGCAGGTAGTGATCCCATTTCTCCACGAGGCCACTTAATTCTAAATTCTGTATTTTTTTCTAAATCAGCAGATATTGTTTCAACTGCCTGCATTAAATCTTTTTCTGCAAGTGTACTTTTAGTTTCAAGCATTGTGATACGCTCTAACACACCGAAGTATGCCCACACACCAACAGCGACTGCTGAAATAATGGCAATCAAATTTTTCATTGGCATGGACACAGCCGTTTGATCTGATATATCAAGTCTATTTTTCATTTTTGTCCTCTAAATCACTTTCGTAATACTCTTTATATTTATCTAGTAAATCATTTGTAATCTTCAATTGATTCCTAATTTGTGCAAAATTCTTTGCCAGAAGTTCAAAATCTTTGTCTGTAAGACCCCATAGTACAGGATCAATGCCTTGTTCTTCTAGTTTTTTAAACACTTCCTCAGCGTTATTACTAGTAATAATAATCCATCTTAAATTCTCTAATTCAAGTGGTGTGGGCTTGTTCAGATTGAGTTTTTCTCTAGGAACTTCTTTCTTAAATATCTCTAATTGTTTTACACCCGAACAACTAGTAAGGGATGTAAGAAGGATTAGCGATACTAGGACACTCACTATTAATTTCAGACTTCTTTGTAGCATTCTTTTCTTTTTCTGTTAGAGGTGATCCACTTGCGATCTCAATACATCTTGTAGCAAGTGCTGACGCACCGTTAGTTATTCTTTCAATAGACTCTGTTTTCTGTATGGCTAACTTACCAACATCTCTATTCTTCTTGTTAAATCTTTTATCTAAATCTTCTAGGTCTTTTTTTAGTAGACCAACTAACTCGTTCATCTTATTGTTAGCGTCTAGTATCTCCTGAAAATCTTTCTTTTGATTTTCAATTAAACTCTTTTGATCAGCAATTGCTGATTCCATTTTGATAGCATTTGCTTTAAGTATAGTGTTATCTTTCTGTAACTTAAAGATGTATCCACCAGCGCCTAGTAGGGCGCTGATGAATATGCCAATAAAAAATAATCTAAATCCCATAGTTAAATTAGTCTTTCTTCCAAATTGCCCATAGTCCCCATGCGATTGAAGCCCATGCAGCCATTTTAGCAAAAGGTCCTGCGAATAATATAATGCAGCCTATTGCGATTAAAGCACCACCATGCCATGATGATACTTCTTTTACTCTATGTTTTAACCATTCCATATTAGTTTACTCCTTATATGTTATTTGATCTTAACGTTTCTTTTTCTATGACCATTCCATGCAACCCAGCCACCTAATCTTAATGACCAGTATGCTAGATAGTTCATTGAATAGAAACCATTTACTTCAATATTAATATCTCTAAAAATTCTATCTGAATCTTTTTGATTTACTAACATTAAAGGTGCGCCTTCCGTGCTTGGCTTACAAGCAGCGTACTTGTACATATAATCATGTACAAGACCACCAATCAGTAATACACCAACTGGTGAGAAAAAGGTTCTTAAAAATTTAGGTATACTTGCACCATCAAATGTAAAACCTGCTGGTATTACATACTCAACACCATTGATGTTATAGTGCCAGTCTTTTGTTATCTCCCAATTTCTAGTTGAAAGTAACCACATTACTATACCTTTCCAAAACCCTTTACCTTTTGTTTTGATTGCAATAGGTTTTAGTTCTGGCATTTCTGTATAACTAAATTTTAAATTACTTGATTTTTTCTTATCTAATAAATTAATTAAAAATGATATAATTACTACAGCAATTAAGATTGACCATTGCCAAAATTTCATTGCTAATCCGATTAATAGTTCCATATTAGTCCTTGCTCTTTTTATTTTTGTTTATATACTTTTGATAGACGTTATGTGCCTGTCCCAAGTCTTTTTTCTTTTCAGGATCTTTTGCTCTTTGACTTGCAACTTTAGCTCTTTGTGACATTGCGATTGCAGCCTGCATTTTATGAGCATGAGTTCTACTTGATCCTCTTATCTTACTTACTGATTGTTTCGCTTTCTTCTTATCTGTAAAACCTAGACCATGTATTGTACCTTTAGGGTCTTCATCTGTATATAAGTCACTATGTTTATCTGACTTTGCTTTCTGACCTGGTTTTCTAGGTATTCTTTTAGTGTCAGCAGTAACCATAGGTTTAATTGTACCATGACCTGCACCTTTATAAGCAGCTGACATTGCAGGCATTGTTGTTGCATATCTTCTATTAGGAAAAAACTGAGCACCACCTAGTGACGCCATAGGTTTCATTGTATCGCCAGGATACGTACCAAACCCTCTTACATATTCTCTTAATTCTTTAAAAGATTTACTCATATTTTGCCAATAAAGATGAGGCAATTTTATTTCTGTATTCTTCCGATACTGTTTCTGTAATTTCAGTATCTACAACATATCTAAATGCTCTCATGCCAAATTCTTCAGTATAAGTGCCTTTATCTTTTTTCATTTTGATATTGTTTACGATAGGTTTAATTTGCTTTTCTTCTATGTCTTGGTTTGAAGAAATCTTGTTTATAACGTTTTCTAATTCTACTCTATCGTAATCTTCTCTTTTTAATAAACCTAAAACATTTTTTTTCTTTTTCTTTACATGTACTCCTGGTTCATGTGCAGGTGGCATTGCCACTGCTGAACCATCACCTACTGCATTTGCAGGTGCGTCTTCTTTTACAGAAGCTGCTAGTTTATCTTTGTTTTTAAAATCTTGGTATTCTTTATCTAACTTATCTTTTCTTTGTAGAAGTTTATCTCTACCTACTACAGCCATCTGTTTAGGATCATTTTGAATATCTTGTAGTGCTTTCTTCTTTGCTCTGTAATCGTCATCTGAAGATACACTTTCTGATTTAGGCACACAATTAGGAACCATCTTGCCGTTTTTCTTTTTCATACCAACAGCATGGTATCCTGCCCAGCATTTTTCTCTTAATTGTTTAAAACTTATCATAGTCTTATCCTCTCTATATTATCCTCTGATACCATAACTTGTTTTTTTGTATCTTCGTTGATAACATGATATAAATTTACACCAAAATAATTATCAAAAGGTTTTTGATTTTCAGTTGTATATACAACATCACCTACTTCAGCAGTAACATTACCATTTAAATCTTCTAACTGATCTGTTACAATATACTTACCTTCTTGTAAGAAATCAAACCCAATAGTTTCATTTATATCGTCTAATTTGATTAAGTCATTTTCTGAAAGATGTTTATATAAATCTTTTTCTAACTCAACCATGTTTAAATCTTTTCCCTCTTTCAATAACAAACCTAAAGCAGCAGCATATGTTCCTAGTTTAGTTTTACCACCTGGTACAACATTAATAAGTCTTTTTAAATTAAAAACAAATCTATGTAACAAAGTGTATGCTTCTTTTTCTTTAGCAGTCTTTAACGTCTTTGCTTTTCTCAATACTTTACCATTCTTATCAATAATACCTAACGCATAAGCAGGTTGCTTTTCAAAAGGTGTAACTAACATCTTAATTACCCTATACGTTATTAATAAATCTATTGCTCTTCCCATTATAATTTCTCCAAACTTGATAACAAAGTTTTGTTAATCTTCACGTTTGGCAATTCTTCTTCTTTTATTATGTTTAAGTATTGTAAGAAAGTCTTTAATACAGACCAGTATTCTCTTTCAATCTTAAACAATAACAAAGTCGCAGCTGCCTCATTACCAAATACATTTGTTAAAACAATTATATGATTTAAAACTAATCTAGTTTTTAATTCACCTGTTGTTTTGTATTTACGAAATAGACGTTTAAGATACTTAAATCTTTTCACATCTTCATAAAACTCCTGTTCACTATCTAAATTAGGAACATTGTAGTTTTTTATAGCGTAAAATAACCAATTCTTCTTTGTTATCTTATCAAACATTAGCCAAGCTCTGCATAAACTTTTACAGCGCCGTTCTCTAATGTTTCGTATCTACCTTTTAGTTTTAACTCTTTACCAACTTTATGTGTTATACCATCATCATTTATATCACTACCGTCAGTATCTTTACCGAAACGACCACCATTAAAACTTAATCCGCTTTCAAAAGTTCCTTTTTTATCATTAATTGTTATTGAGTCTTTTAACTGAACACCAATTGTTCTTAATCTAGTTTCTAATTGAGATAGAGCAGCCTCAGGCTGTATATACTCTTTATCAGCAATAGATCCAACAAAAGCGTTCACTCTTTGTAAGATTGCAGGTTCATGTATATTGTGAGCACCCATTGATCCATCTTCTACTGAAGTTTGGTGTGGTGTGCCAACGCCATATGAACCGCCTTCTTTTATGTGTTGTTTAAACGTTTTCATTTGTTTCCTCTTTATCCTCTTTGTTAGGATTCTTTGTTAAAATTTCAGATATTACTTCTTCTTTAACTTCTTCTTTTTTAGGCGCAGGACTTTTCTTTACGTAAGGAACGCCACCAGCACCATATCTAATTACTTCATCAGACATTTTTATCTCCTTTTTTTACTTCGTCTTTTAATTTCTTAAAAGTTTTGCCTGCCAACAGGTCTTCTTCAGCGTCATGTACTTCCGCTTCCATAAATTTATCAAACTGACCTTCGTTTGGCGTATTGTCAGCAAGATCCTCTATAAAACTATCCCTATCTTCTTTCATTTATCACCCTCGTTTAACAGTTTAGCTTCTTCTTTTTCTTCAATTTCTAAACTGGCTTTACCTGGACCATCAACTGCATGAACCCTCTCCATTTTTATTAGTTTGTCCATTTGTTGTAATGCACCATGTACAGCATTCAAATTATTTCTCATTTTTTGTGTTTCACCCTCAACTTGTTTAATTTTTATATTTAAATCGTCAAAAGTTTTTGCTAACACAACTCTTTCTTCTTCTAATTGTTTTATACTAATTCCCATAATATTTCCTTATAATATATTATGCAACAGCGTAACCGTTACCTGCGATTACATTCCATTTTGCATTTTTAAATAAACATGTTACCGTTTCACCTTCAGCATTCAAAGTAATAGTAGTACCACCACGTAAGTTAGTTGGTGTAATTACTACGTTGTTTGTACCTGATGTTGATACATTGATAAATGTTTTGATTTGTCCTTCAGCACCATCTGCTAATGATATAGCACCAGTTGCTGATGTTGCGTTTATTTCAGTCACAGCTGATGTTACGTTTGCAACCTGTGATGAAGCGTCAGCAGTAATTGCTTGTGAAGCTTGTGCTAAACCTAAAAAACTAGGTATGTTATTAAACACATTTTCTGCTGATATTTTTTTGTTGATTGGAGTACCACTTGGGTCATCCACTACGTGAAACAAGTCAGCTGAAGCCAACGAGTCACCTAAATCGGTCAATGCCGTTATTTTTTTGTCTGCCATTTTTATCTCCTATTAACCCTTTCGGGAATGCTACTCTAGGTATTTGCCTAGATCACTTTGTTCATATAGTATATATAAGGGCACTTTGAGCGCCCTTATACATTTAAATTATTAACTTGTTACAGTTTTAGAAACTGCGACACCACTAGCATAAGTTAGTGTAGCTGCAACTGTATTACCTGCTGCTGCTGCCGCTGTATCTTTGATAGTACCACCGTTAAGTGCTAATGTTGATACAGTTAAAACGTCTGTATTACCAATACCACCAGATGTTTTTCTAAATCTTAACTGGTTAGCTGTTGATTCACCTGATATGTAAGCAAGTGTTAAGTTACCATATCCACCACCTGAACCGTCATTATTAGTGACCGTCAATTGTGGCGAACCTGTTACTGTAACTGCTTCGTCAAATGTAATCTCTACATCAATTTGTGCGTTAGCGTCATTCGCTGTAAAGTCAGTATTCGCTGTAGTACCAACTACGAATCTTGTTCTCGTAATAGTTGGTGTTCTTAATCCTGTTGTTGCTGAAGTACCTGCAAGACCACCGATTGCAACCAAAACTTCTGGTTGAGCATTTACGTTGTCATTACCTGAACCCTTGGTTCCAGCAGCTCTTACCCAACCTTGATTAGTTGCGTAAATGTCGCCTCTATTGTCAGGTGCGTTTTCATCAACAGGTGCAAATTTTGGCTTGTTACTAGCACTAGCGTGTGCTTTTCCCCATGAGCTCATATTTGTTTCTCCCTATTCTTTTAAATAATTAATTAATTATTGTTATATAACTAGTACTATTTATAAGATTAGAAGCCTAACTTTTTAAGTTCAGATATAGTTTTTGATGTGTTTGTGTGATGTATTGCCTTACCACCTGCATTGATAAACTCTCTTACGTTTTTCTCATAATCATCAATCAGAATAGAAGGACTACCTTTTTTAGCAAAGAGTTTCTTCTCTTTTCTTCTTACAAGGTTAATCTTTGAACGATTTGATATACCTGCGTTTCGTCTTAACCATTCAGTTTTACCAGGAATACAATTAGGATCAAATGATTCTTCTACGTATGCTGATAATATATGTGGGTCAAGTTTAGATATGTAAGACCATAACTGTTTGCCACCAGGCATCCAAGGAAGAGTACTCCAAAAGTTTTTCTTTGCCTTGATCAATCCCCATTTTTCTTTAGATGATGGTATATTCATCCACTTGTTGATTGACATACCTGTGGTTCTTTGAGCACCTGTTTTAAAGTCTGCAAGTACTCCATCCATATCGCAATATATGATAGGTTTAGTCATAGTGTTTTCCTTATACTATTATACTATCATATAATAGTGCCTTTGTCAATTGACAAAATGTCGCAACTAGATAGGTTTTGCACTAGGTTCTACGTCTATTGCACCAGCGTCTTTACCAGTAGCAGTTTTACCTTTGTCGCCTAGTTTGATAATTTTTGTTTCTGCTCTTAAAGATTTAAAAGGTTTCTTCTCACCTTTTTTAGGATCAGTATAGTCTTTAACTTTTTTAGCATTTTGTTTTTCACCATGATCGTCTTGTGTTACAGCTTCATTCTTTGGTTTTTCACCACGTTCTTTTTTAGATATTGCAATTGCAGCTTGTTGAGCAGGACTTACTGCTTCAGTTGCTTTAGATATTGCAGCTCTTCTTTTGTGAAGATACTTGTCTGTAGAATCTGTATCACCATCGTTATCAATGTCTTTATCTTTTCTGTCGTCAAACTTTTTCTTAACAGCGTCTTTATTAACTGGATCTAATTTACTCTCAACAAGTTTACTTGCGATTTCTTCTATTGATCCTTTTTTAGTTTCAAAGTATTTCTTATCTACTGATAACTTAACATCTGTTTCAGGTTTTGAAATAGATGGTTGTGATGTAGCAATCGTATTGATTTTTTCTTCTACACTACCTTGTTTTGTATCAAAATATTTCTTTTCCATTACTTACTACTCCTTACTTTTTTAGCTAAATCTTTATCTGCACCACCCCACGTACCAGATGATTTAGTTACAAAACTATTTACTCTAGCCATTGCCCATTGTTGTGGTGTAGTACCAGGTCTATGTCCGCCTTTCCATGCAGCCATTCCTCTGTTATATACTTGTTTAAGAATTGAGTAAGGCATTCCTGTTTTCTCTGCTTTATTTTTTACAGCAGCAATCTTCTCGTATAATGCTTTTGCAGGATGCTCTTTACTTTCTCTTTTGTTTTTCAGTTGATCCATTTTCATTTGTATGTTCTCCAAGTCGTTTTTTGCGATTGCAATTGGTGTTTTATCTTTAGGGTTACCTACATCTAAATCTCTTAATTTAGTTTGTAATTCCATTTGTCTAACTCTCATTTTAGCCATTCTTTCAGAGTCAGTCGTTTCTTCTTTCATTGCCTTCTCTAAATCTTTTGCTTGACCAGCATGAGCGTCACTTGCCTTTTTAAGTTTACCTATAATCTTTTGTACTTTAGGTTCATCTTCTTTACCTAATTCTTCTTTCATAGAACCAGCATGTTTCATATCGCCTGTTTTTCTTTTCATTGCAACACTTCTTGCCATGTTAGATACAAAGTTTATACCTGATTGTGCAAGTTGCATTAATGTATCTGTAGAATATTTGTCTAAAAAGTTCTTTAATGTTTTTACTTTTTCAGGTGACATAAGTTTTATTTCTGCCCAACTATCTTTTAATTTTTTAATTTGAGCAGGACTCATTGCCTCAAGCATATTAATTGCTACATCTTCTTTCTTTAATATTGCTTTTGCAATTTCATGGCCTTTTTCTATAGTTTTTTTCTCTAAAGGTGGTTCGTCATTCATAGATTTTTTTGCTTGTGCCATACCAATAGCATAAGCGTCACCTTCTTTGCCTTCTTTAAACTTAACGTTACCTCTTAAAGTGTCTTGTGTAATTTCTATCTCTTTTACACCATCTCTTTTTAATTGATCCATCTTTGCTTGTGCCTTTTCTTTTGTTTTAAAAGGTACTGCAAATCTTTTTTTGTTTAGTGGATCTCTATATCTTACTACATGAACAAGCGTAAATTCGTTCAAGTGCCATGATTGTCTGTATCTAGTTGTCATTAGTTATTTACCTTTGCTCCCGCTCTCCATTGATAACAAGACCAGTATCTTGCTTTCCATTTAGGTCCTGGATTATCACAATTGTGTCTTGCTCTAAAGCTTCTTCGTCTTGCAGGATCATCTCTCTTAATACTTAATCCTGTTGTATCACCAAATGATACTTTGACTACGTTGCCTTTTTCGTTTTTAGTATATACGTAAAATTTCTTACTACCGCCTCTAATTGGATCGTTTAGTTTTACTTTTTTACCTTG
>Ga0209992_10003047_pt1 | contig 14563 bp, 16 predicted proteins | sample 2SBtaG_2_FD_182564 | JGI IMG/M metagenome (GOLD analysis project Ga0209992, IMG submission 182564) | Deep subsurface microbial communities from Kolumbo volcano to uncover new lineages of life (NeLLi) - 2SBTROV12_ACTIVE470 metaG (SPAdes)... | ecosystem: Environmental > Aquatic > Marine >... | reverse complement strand
CGTCCGTAGTGGGCCATACGAACAATTCCCTTTTCATCGATAAGAAAATCTGCAGGCATTGTTGTCATGCTGCCGGAGATGGGAAACGGCCAGTATCGATGGATGACTATTGCCTTGAGCAACGTAGGCATACGCATGATCATTCCCTTCATCAGTCCACCGAAGGACTGCGTGATGCCATATCGCCTGTGGACTTCTCCTTTTTCATCCGCAAGTATGGGAAAAGGGGCATGATGCCTTGCCGCTGCTTCTCTCAGGCCCTCGGTAGAAGACTCGAACACGGCAACGATCAGGAAACCTTCCGGTAGGCTTGGTGAGAGCTCAACCAGACGGTGGATTCGGAGATTACAGAAGGGGCAGCGAGCGAAACGCATGAACGCCAGAAGAGCACGACGACCGGCGAAGGAACCGGAATCAAACTGTTCTCCTTCATGTGTTGGAAGAATGAAATGCTCAATGTTGTCACCGACCTTGATCATTTGCGTTCGTCATTTTGTATTGATTCCAAATTGCATGAGACTCCCTGTTGGTGACACGGGCGACTGCAGGGTTACGCTCAAGCCGTACCCTCCGGTTCTGACTGATTTGGGCTATCTTTTCTCAAGCGTTTTGTGCATCTGCATTTGATGGGCAAGACAATCAGAGTATGAAGAAGACCATGTTGATATACGGAATCGTGATCGCCGCTGCGGTAGTCCTGCTGCAGTGGATGGAGTACATGTATGTGGTCCGTGCGTTTTCGATCGAGATATACATCGGGATGGTAGCCTTGTTTTTTGTGGTCATGGGTATCTGGATCGGGATCAGCATCTCAGGTCGCAGGAAGTCTTCATCGTTTGAGCGGAATGAAAAAGCTGTTGAGTATCTCGGTATCAGTGAACGTGAGTACGAAGTTCTCGGCCTGCTGGCCCAAGGACTCTCCAACAAAGAAATGGCTGACCGTCTTCATGTTTCCGGGAATACCATCAAAACGCATCTCTCGAGGTTGTACGACAAGTTGGAAGTAGGTCGGCGAACACAGGCCGTTCAACGTGCACGGGAATTGCGATTGATTCGCTGAATATGGTGCATTGTATCGGTCGTCAAAAAGGGGGATTATCGTAGAATCACCCGAATGGGTGATGCGATGGCCGTGGGAAAGAGCCTAGATTTGCAGTGTTATCAATCCAAACACGGGACGATCCGATAACCGGACGATCCAAACACCAGACCAAATTATCAGGGCCAAATCCATGAAAAAACTCATTCTCACATACGGAGCTATCTCTGGCGTAATCATAATCGGGACCATGATTATTGGCATCAACGCGACCTCCGGTAACGAAGAGGTCGAGTTCACCGCCTGGATGGGATACCTGATAATGCTCGTTGCGCTGAGTCTTGTGTTCCTTGGTGTAAAACGTCACCGCGACCGTGAGCTGGGAGGAGTCATTCGATTTGGTACCGCCTTTCTAGTCGGAATTGGAATCACCCTCGTTGCCAGTCTTATCTATGTTGTGGTGTGGGAAGTCAATCTGGCTATGACGGACTATGCGTTCATGACCGACTATACCGCGTCAATCATACGCCAGGCCGTCGCAGATGGAGTAGCCGGCGCCGATATGGACGCCCTTATGGCAGAAATGGAAACACTCGCGGAGAACTACAAGAATCCACTGTTTCGCCTGCCAATGACCTTTGTTGAAATCTTCCCGCTGGGTTTATTGGTCTCTTTGATTTCGGCAGCGCTTCTGAAAAACAGCCGATTCCTTTCTGCGACCGCAGAGGCGTAAATCAAACTGGTTCTCCGTAGATCTTGAACATCCGTTTGATGGCGGACACAATGGTCGTTGCGAGAATGGCTCCGGAGAATGCAAGGAAGATGTCTTTTTGGGCATCCCAGATATCGCCCTGTGTGCCCAGATAGGCGTCTCCCTGTTCCCGGAAGAACAGATCGGCCACGCCCCATTCGATGATCTCGTAGAACCCACTCGCAGACAGGGTGATTTCGATTGGCAGCATCCATGCTACCCAGCTCGGAAAACCCAACCATTTCAGAAACAACTCCCTCATTGGATAGGCGAGCAAGAAACCGAAACTGAAATGCACGATTCGGTCATAGTTGTTGCGCGATCCGTCAAACAGGTCCTGCAGCCAAAAGCCGAACGGATTCTCGGCGTAGGTGTGTTGAGACCCGTATACGTGCAGGCAGAGAAAGACAAAGATGAGCAGGTAACTAAGGTCGCTGAATTGGAATTTGCGAAATGTGCCGATCAGAAAAGCCAGAAAAAGAAAGACCAGCACGTTTTCCAGCAACCAGTTGTTGAGATCTGAGGTACCGATAAGTGTGCCAGCCCAGACGATGGCAAATATGCATATGTACCCCAGCAGCCAGTAGTTCTTCAGAAAGGGTACCCGATGCTTGGAAATCGCGTTCGTGAAACTCATTGTTTTCTCGGGAAATAGGTAAAATCGGTACGCGAGAATATAGGCGACATTGCAAACGGGAGAAGATCGGCGCAGGGTCACTCGGTAGAATGTGCACGGAAATGTCTGAACGCGTGCCGCACTTATGGTTACGAGAACATCATTTCTGAGGAGCATAGGCCGAAAACAGGTGAATATTTTGCGCCCATGCCAGGATCAAAGAATCTTTTCTCCAGTCATCCGTATCATTGACCGAATCAGCTCCTCAGCCTTGAGCTTTGTGCATGTCTGGATTTTCGCCTTTCCGTCCGATTTACTTCGTCCTGGTTTTGCGGTTTTCTCCTTGACTTCTCTGGTGACTTGACTGCTGGAAACCGCTGATGCCTTTAGCATTTACCATTTGAGCGGAGTCGAGAGACTTCCATTACGATATGAAGAACATTTTTGTTGGCAATCTGCCATGGCGCACTGACGACCAGGAACTGGAAAATCTTTTCGCCCAGTACGGAGACGTACAATCAGCCAAAGTGATTACTGATCGGGATACCGGTCGCTCACGCGGTTTCGGTTTTGTTGAAATGGACGACGATGCAGCTGATGAAGCCATCTCGAACCTCAACGGAGCTGAAGTTGGTGATCGCGAAATTCGCGTAAACGAAGCCAATGATCGCCCAGAACGTGGCGGTCGCGGTGGCGGCGGCGGCGGTGGAAATCGCGGCGGCGGCGGCGGTGGCTATGGTGGTGGTGGCGGCGGTGGTCGCAACCGCTGGTAAGCCAACACGGCTATTCGATCATATTTGATTGAAGAGAAAAGGGCGCCGATGCATTCGCATCGGCGCCCTTTCTTTTTTCGCGATGTTTGGGATCCTACGAAATGTCTTCGTAGAACCTGAAGCGACGTTCGTCAATCTCGATACTCGTGTATTCGATTTCGACGGGTACAATTCCTCTGGCCCAACTTGGAGCAGCAGTACCGCTCATGGAGCGTTGACTGTAAAAGTGACGGGTTTTGGAGGAAAAGGGTCGATGAGTTTCTTCCGTCGTGCGAACAGCATGTGCGATTTTTAACGCAGTCTGCCATCCCGGTACCCGAGAGTACCGGGTCAGGCCGGCGTAGTACTGGCCTTTTTCTTCACCGGGACGAAATGCACTGAACTGGTACGGGTCAAGAATCACACTCTGGTAGCTGTGCTTTCCCCGATATCGAGTGTCCACACGATTGCGGACGACCCACGCGACAAGAGCCTGTTCATCTGCTCTTTTCGTTTCGGAGAAAATGACGCGTGCCAACCAGAGCGTTTCAGTGTCGATCTGCTCAGGTGGTAGAGGAGTAAACTTCTTAGGGTTCTGGAGTGCTTCTTCGAGGGGAGTCAATCGGGTGGCCGTCACATTGGATACTTGTGCGGTCAGGACTTCTTCCGAGGGAATCGGAGTGGGTCCACCCAGTAGCTCGTGTCGATACGCAATCACGCCTGAAAAGCTAAGTACGCCGACCATCAAGGTCGATGTCGTAAACAGCTTCAATTTCATGGCAGATGGCGGTTTGTTCTAGGTTTGGCTTCATGAACGGGTTTCAGCACTATCTTTTGAATAGCGCATTCATCGCAGTTCATGTTGTGACTGGAGATCTCCCAATCAAACGGCCGCTCTCTACGAGTATCATAGCCGCGGGTTTCGGTTTTAACACACTATCTAAGTGTATAAAAAACAGTGTTATACACGGTTTAGTGAATGAATTCACTCCCCGTTCAAAACCACTTCACGATCGGTTCATCGCCGGTTCTTCTCCTGTTGACACAAGCTCCATGCCGTCTTCAACCGGATCGCTCTTTAATTATCCAGCTTCCGATGTAAATACACGGTGCCACAGACTCAAACCCATTGTTTCAGGCCCGAATTCATACGATTCAGCCTCCCCACAAGCATTTTCAGCCAATGAGCCTGAATATTGTAGTTGATTCTCATATTCCGCACGCGAAGGACATTTTTTCCGAAATCGGCGAGGTCGTCGAGGTCCCAGGACACGAGATTGGTCCCAAATCGGTACAGGAGGCTGATATTCTGGTTGTGAGAAGCATCACAAGAGTGGACAAGACTCTTCTGGGAAACAGTCGTGTATCGTTTGTGGGGTCTGCAACGGCGGGAATCGACCATATCGACACCGAATATCTTTCCGGACAGGGCGTAGAATTTGCCCACGCGCCCGGTGCCAATGCAGAATCAGTCGTTGAGTACGTTTTGTCGGCTCTCGGAGCACTCAGTGCGGATAGGGGGCAAGATTTTCGGCGTAAAACCATCGGCATAGTGGGTTGCGGAAACGTCGGATCCCGTCTTGCCGAGAGATGTACCTCTCTTGAGATGAAGGTCATCCAGAACGACCCTCCAAGAGCGATTGCTGAAGGTGATGCTGCTTTTGCTGATCTGCCCTCACTCATGACTGAATGTGACATCATTTCGGTGCACACGCCTCTCACAGAATCCGGGACATATGCGACCAGGGGTCTGATCTCCTGGGGTGATTTGTCACTTCTGAAAGAAGGAGCCTGGTTGATTCATACAGCGCGCGGAGGCGTGTGTGTCGAGCAGGATCTCGTCGCTGCCAGGAACGAAGGGGTTTTATCAGCCCTCGTTCTGGACGTGTGGGAAAATGAACCGACTCCAAATCTTGACGCCATCAACCGTGCAGACATCGCCACCGGACACATAGCCGGATATTCCTGGGATGCCAAACGAAAAGGCGTTGAGATGATCAGCAACGAAGCGCTTCGTCATTTTGGAATCCTTCAAACAGAATCTCTGGTGCGCACAGGCCAAAGTGAATCGCTTCAATCGGTTGGGATTGCTACCTCCGACCCTCGATTTGTCGACGCTCTCGTCCGTCAGATGATGGATATTCGCTCAGACGACCGCAGATTCAGGGAGGCGATGAAAGATACGGATCGGCGAGAAGCTGCGTTTCATTCTTATCGCAAGAACTACCCCAAGAGGCGCACCTTTTCTCATTTCGATTCCAACAATTTGAGTCTTCCCCCTAAACTTGTCGACGCGTTCGGTCTCAAGTCTCGCGACCACTAGCTAGAACCGTCCTGATTCAGACTCGGTGAATCATCATTTGGAGTATCCAAATGAACGGAGATGAGCCTCAGAATTTCGCCAGTCGCTTCTGACTTTCACGTGAAGCTTCAAGAAGACACCCCGTCCAATGAAATCTTCAATGTCTTCGCGGGCGAAGGTCCCGATCTTTTTAAGGGCAGATCCACCCTTCCCAATCAGAATACCTTTTTGTGAGTCGCGCTCGACGACGATGTCGGCATGTATGAGATCTTTCTCTCCTTCGCGTTCTTCCCAGTCAATCACGTTGACCTGAGTGGAGTAGGGGACCTCCTGGCGGAAAAGCTTGAAAATCTTTTCTCGAACGATTTCGGCGACAAAAAAGCGTTCCGGCTGCTCGCTGATCATCTCTTTGGGGTAGAACTCCACACCTTCAGGCAGCCGTTCGACAATCGTTTGGAGCAATACATCCAGATTGGTGCCCTTCAGAGCCGACAGCGGAATCACCTCCTCGAATGGATGGGCTTCCAGATACCGAGAAACGAGAGGTAGCACATCCTCCTGTTTAATCTTGTCGATCTTGTTCAGCACCAGAATCGCGGGTGTATCGCCTACAAACTTCAATGACAGATCGTCCACGGAGTCTCTCGTCGCATCCGCCATAAAGACCAGCACGTCGGCATCCGAGGTAGATGTGTGTACTTCCTTCATCATAGCCTCCTGCAGTCCGTAACGAGGTTCGATGATTCCCGGCGTATCGAGAAGTACCATCTGATAATCGTCAGCGGAAAGAATACCGAGTACTCGTCTTCTGGTCGTCTGCGGACGGCGCGTCACGATTGAGAGCTTCATGCCCATAAGCGCATTCAGCAGGGTACTTTTACCAACATTCGGCTTGCCGATCAGAGCGGCATATCCTGAACGATGTACCGGCGTGTTGCTGTTATTCTCCATTGTTCGATGCCGTAATGATGGTGTTCATTTCGTTTACTGCTTCCCGGATTCCTCTGAAAACGGATCGGGCGACGATTGCGAAACCGATTGAGACTTCTTTGATATTTCTCACGGCTGAGGCAAAGTCTGGATAATTGTTGTAGTCCAAGCCATGGCCGGCGTGAACGGCGAGCCCATTTTCCCGGGCACGATCGGAGGCTCTTGCAAGCCGGTCGAGTACCTGCATGCGCTCTTCGAACGTCGATGAATTGGCATAGTCTCCGGTATGCAACTCAACGGTTGAAACTCCAAGTTCGGCAGCGACATCGATCTGATTCAGATCAGGGTCAAGAAACAGGGACACGTCGGGTATTCCAGAATCATGGAGTCGGGCGATCACGTCAGTCAGCCTGTCCCGGTGAGTGAGTGCATCGAGACCCCCTTCGGTCGTGACTTCTTCCCGTTTTTCTGGAACAAGTGTAGCGAGCTGAGGCCTTGTCTCACAACATATTTGGACGATTTCAGCAGCTGTAGAAAGTTCGAAATCCAGCTTTGCGTCGATCTCCTGTTTCAAACGTCGGACGTCATCATCATTGATGTGGCGCCGGTCCTCTCTCAGATGAAAAACGATGCCGCGAGCACCCCCGGCGAGGCACTCATGTGCCGCCGCGATGGGGTCGGGAAACAATTCTTTTCGAGCGTTGCGCAGCGTGGCAACGTGATCAATATTTACAAGTAGATCCGTCATTTAAGAGACAACCGCATCTGTGGGCGGCAACTTGAGGAGTGGTTGTTGGTCTCCTAGGAAACTGGTGGACGGCAACTCAAACCATGACCTTTCGGGAATGTTTTGAACCTGCTCTGTTATCGAAGAGTGTCATCCCGCAGCGTTATCCGGTAAGGGATCGATGCGGTTTTGCTTTTCGCGGGGGGAGCCTGTATTTTCGACCGCTGATATGCCGAGGCGTATCGCCACCACTTCTTCTCATACGCATCATTCGAAGCAGACAACAATGGCGTCCAGTAGCCGGGGAGTTCAGACAGCACTGCAGGTAGTTCTTGCAATAGCCATTCTTGGCCTTACCTACTTCTTGTATGAGTCCATCACGGCTCCATACGAGGCGGTCGAGCGGCAAAAAGAAGTCACGGAGATGACCCGTACCAGAATGAATGAGGTACGTTCTGCGATGATTGAATATCAGAGAGCGAATGGTCGGTACGTGACGACTTTGGATTCACTCGTATTGTGGCTTCAGACGGATTCCACAATGATGGCGTCTGCCGATAGTCTGTTCGGTGCAGGTTTCATGTCCGATTCACTTCCTTTCTCGCCGAGAACAGGAAATATGTTCGAACTGGCAATCAACGATACGTCCAGAACGAATACCTACCGGTTGTCCGATCCAGATTCGGATGATTACATCGGTACGCTTTCCGGTGATATTACCGAGCTGAACGCAGCCAGCTGGGAATAGTAGACTGATTCAGGAGATTCGCCCCAGGCGGGTCCAACCATATCCTGGCGATTCCAAATGGCAGCCACCTCAACGGCAGGAGTCGAATTCACGGGTAGCGTAATGCGCTACTCCGAAGTAGAACGCCTCGAATCCACCTGCAGATTACTCAGACTCGGAAACTGCGAGTTTGAATTCGATGTAGCTTCTGTCGTCTACTCTGGTTCTCAACCCGAGCACATCAAGACGGTTCAAAGCGCACTGAAAGATGTTTTTCAGGGTACCGAGGCCACCCGTTTCAGGTTCGTCCTTCCATCTCAGGCTCTGACCCGATTCACCAGTGTTGTGCCCGAAGGAGCCGATGAAGATGCTCAAATGGAGCACATAGCTTTTGAAACGCGCATCTTGAGCAGCGATATTGATTCGGGCGATGTTTTTCCCACCCTTATGAGTAGTCTCGATTCAGAAGATGACCTGAGCTTTTCAGTGTCACTCATTGAATCTGATGTGACCGAGAATCTTCGCATCATTGGATCCGCGTTTCCGGAGATTCCCTTCGAGCATGTACCTTCTTCGGATGCAGCATTTCTTGCATTCAGGCACGTTGCGCACCGATACGAATACCCCAAAGGGACGTACCTGTTGGCGGGAGCGTATGGACGAAACACTGATTTCGTTCTCATCAAGGATGGTGCACCCCTCGCTCACACTTCAATTGTAACTCCGCATCACAGCGATGCTGCCTACCACTCTCTGTTGCTTCTGAGCCGGTTCGGACTGTCCTACTCAGATCTGAAACAAGTTTTTGTTTACGGTGAGTACGCCGAATCAACGCTGGTGTCTTCTCTCGAAACGGCGGTGGGCGAAATAGTGACAATTTTCAATCCCAGCGCAATCGTTGATCTTGATGAAAATCGATTCGAAGACGACTTTCCCATTCAGGCTTTTGTGCCCTGCATGGGTGCCGCTATCCAATAGGCTGAGATGAGAATCATTGGAGGGCATTTCAGAAGGCGGACAATCCAGTCTCCGGAAGGGGCAGGGACTCGACCCACTACAGATCGCACAAGGGAAGCGATGTTCAACATTGTCTCTTCACGATTTGACCTGTCCGGCCGGCGGGTGGCAGATCTGTACGCAGGGAGTGGAGCACTGGGGCTGGAAGCGCTCAGTAGAGGGGCTGAAACGGCAGTATTTGTCGAAATCAACCCGACTGCGCTTTCTGTCGCCCGTAAAAACGCCGAATCACTGGACGTGGAATCCAGTTGCATCTTCATCAAGGATGAAGTCGTGTCGTGGTTGAAGAATCAGACATTGGGCTCGTACGGGCTTATATTGGCTGATCCACCGTACGACTCACCGGATCTGTCGCGGTTAGCCGATATAGCGCTTCCCGTTCTCAGTGAAGGTGGATTGTTCGTTCTTGAACACGACCGTAAGAGCACGCCCGAGAATCATCCCGGGATCGTCCTTTCGCGCAGATATGGCAAGAGTGCCATTACTGTGTTCAGCAACGGCCCGACGGATTCTCAAGATTCTTAGCTGAGACATGGCACAGGAAAACACCTCGAAAGGCTTGGCTCTCTATCCGGGCTCATTTGATCCGATTACGTACGGTCATCTGGATATTCTGGAGAGGGGATGTCGATTGTTCGATCACGTTATCGTTACGATTGCGAGCAACTCCAGCAAAAAAGGATTCTTCAGTCCTGAAGAAAGGAGAGACCTGATTCTGAAATGCACATCACACCTGGACAACATTTCGATTGAGATTTTTGAAGGACTTCTCGTTGATTGTGCAGTCGAAAAGGGTGCGAGTGCCCTGATCAGGGGCCTGCGTCAGGTATCAGATTTCGACTACGAATTCAGGATGGCGTTTGCCAACCGACGTTTGGCACCGCAGGTTGAAACGGTGTTTTTCATGACGAGCGAAGAACACGCCCTGATCAGCGCGTCCATTGTACGGGAAATTCACGGACACGGAGGAGACATTTCGTCGTTTGTGCCCGAACCTGTGCTGACAGAAATGAAACGCAGATGATGACTCTGTAGGTACTTAAACCAAGGCTCTGTGGAAGAAAAAATCCTTGAATTGAATAAGCGCGTGGCGTCGATGCAGCCGTCTGCCACGCTGGCTATGACTGCCGCGGCAAAAAAGCGAAAACGACAGGGCTATCCTGTGATCGGACTCAGTGCCGGCGAACCCGATTTTGATACTCCTGAGGCTGTCGCGGAGGCTGGAGTTCAAGCCATTCGTGATGGGCACACCCACTACACGACCAACCTTGGTCTTCCAGAGCTGAGAGAGGCAATTTCAGCAAAATTCCAGAAGGACAACGGTCTTCAGTACGGCGTCGACGAGATTGTCTGTTCGAACGGTGCCAAACAATCTGTCGCTCAAGCGATATCAGTGCTCGTTCGAAGGGGCGACGAAGTGTTGATTCCGGCGCCGTATTGGGTCAGCTATCCAGAAATGGTTCGATTCGCAGGGGGGACTCCCGTCGCGATCCCGACGACGGTGGACTCGGATTATCTACTCACGGCTCAGCAGCTGGAGGATGCAATCACAGAGAACACCAGATTGCTCATTCTCTGTTCGCCTTCGAACCCGACTGGCGGCGTCTATTCGCCGGAGCAGCTGGAAGAATTGGTGACTGTTCTGAATCGTCATCCGGATATCTGGGTGGTATCTGATGAAATCTACGAACACATTGTTTATGACCGGCAACACCGCTCTATCGCCTCTTTCTTTGGAATGAACGAGCGTACTGTTACCGTCAATGGATTCTCCAAGGCTTTCGCTATGACCGGATGGCGGCTTGGATACCTCGGAGCACCGCTTCCGGTCGTCAAGGCTATATCTAAATTGCAAAGTCAGTTGACATCGGCTCCTTCCACGATAGCTCAGAAAGCTGGAATTGCCGCTCTGGAATTAGACCCTTCAGTCGTTGAGAAGATGGTTACGGAGTTTCGGAAACGCCGGGATCTGGTCCTCCGAAGGCTTTCTGAAATTGATCATATACAATGCCCGAAGCCTGAAGGTGCATTTTACGTATTTCCTGATATTGGTGATTGGTTTGGAAGTGTGACGCCATCGGGAAGGAAGATTGAAACGAGCGAAGATCTGTGTTTCTACATCCTCGAGGAGCACAACGTCGCACTCGTTCCTGGCCAGGCGTTTGGTGGAGACCGTGGTATCAGGATTTCGTATGCGGCTTCAGAAGACGATCTCGATGAGGCGTGCGATCGATTGGTTGAAGCCTTTGCTCAACTGGACCGGGAGCAAATATGACAGAGATCCGCGGTTTCAAGGATCGCTACTGGCTGCACATCACGCTCTTTCTTTTGACGCTCATTTCGACGATCTGGGCGGGGAGTATGATGGCAGATCGTCAGCTTGTCTATCTGGCCGCTGATCCTTGGTTCAGTCTGGGTGGTTTTCGGGTTTCCGCGCCGCTCTTCTGGGATGGACTCCGGTTCGGAGGATCGCTGCTCCTGTTTCTCACCGTTCACGAATTTGGACATTATTTCGCGGCGCGCATCCATCGTGTGAGCGTTTCGTTGCCGTATTACATCCCGTTTCCTTTTAATGGAATCGGGACGTTTGGGGCGGTGATCAGGATTCGTCAGCAGATTCCGTCCATGCGAAAGCTGTTTGACATCGGGGCCGCAGGCCCTTTGGCAGGATTCGTGATTGCGCTGGTTGTCTTGTTGATCGGTTTCGCTACGCTTCCTGATCTGGACTATGTGCAGGGTTTTGCCGGTCACGAGGCCTTAAAAGACTTCATACAGAGCAATGATGCCTTCCCGGGCGCTCCATTTCCAAGTGATTCTGGCGGCGAAACCGTAAATCTGATCGTTGGCACTACGCCACTTTACTGGATGCTGTCCCAGTTTTTTTCCGACGTTCCTCCCATGTGGGAGATGTATCACTATCCAGTTCTTTTTGCCGGCTGGTTGGGCCTGTTTTTCACTGCTTTGAATCTGCTTCCCGTTGGCCAGCTGGACGGGGGACATATTCTGTTTGCTCTTCTGGGTCCCCGACGTCATGCCTTCATGGCGAAGACGTTCGTCATGATACTTCTGCTCTCGGGAGGTATTGGCTTCGTGGATGAGGTGAAGCCCGTACTGGAATATTATGACCCCGCTCTGGGCCAATTGATATGGATTATTCTCTCCTCCATCTTCTTTCTGTACACCTTGAAGATCTTTAAGGGCGAATTCAAGAAAATCATTCCGGCTGTCTTTTCGCTGGTCGTACTCACTTCTGTGAGCAGTCTCAGCGAAGTTGTGGTTTCCGGCTTCGGGTACAGTGGATGGCTCGTATGGTGTTTGCTGATCATTCTCCTTATCCGTGTGGAGCATCCACCCGTGCATTTCACGGAACCATTGTCTCGTAAAAGAAAAACGCTCGCCATCTTGAGTCTCCTCATTTTTGCCCTGTGTTTCAGCTTCAAACCGCTGTACATTGGGTAACACACTCAGGTGATGTGTAAGAAATGCGCAGTTGGCAACCCCGAAGTGGGCTGTCTGGTGCCATCATGATTTACCCTCGTGATCTACCATCGCGATTTAATCTCTTCTCGACGAAACGTAAGCCTATCGATCCCGTTCGCTACCGATCTGAAATTCCAGGACCAATCTGGGGAAGCCAGACAGGATTCAAAATCTACAGAATGGACTTGGTACTAAAGGCAATCGGGAAATCATGATTCGCACGTCGAATTCCAGTTTTACCTTTCTACTGTTCATCGCTCTGTGCGTGTTCAGTTCTGGGTGCGATTCCGCTCCTGGTACAGCTGATCTGAGCGCGTCTGCGCCGATCATCGGCAACCTTTCCGTCACACCCGACCTACTTGATCTGGACGCACTGCCCGGTAGTGGGGATGTTGTCCCGGTAAACATTTCGATCGCACTTGATGCTTCCGACGCCGACGGCGATCTGAAGACGGTTTTTGTGATTGTTCGATCTCCATTTGCAGGTCAGCCCACATTGGCAGAGGCAGAAATCAACGCTGCAGGAAGGTCGAGAGTAGAAACCTCACTCACTGTTGATATTCCACGCGCCACGGTCGGTTCATTTGTGGTAACAGCATTTGCTTCGGACGAAGCAGGACGAATGAGCAACCGGATCTTTGGCTCCATTGAAGTGACAAGTGGTAGTCAGGCGCCGACAATCGACCAGATCGACATTCCGGCCCAGATCACTCGACCTGCTGTCGGCCAGCCGGCTGTGAGTGTTCCAATAGTGGCGCATGTGAGTGATCCAGATGGAGCTGACAATGTTGCCTTTGTAGAGGTGGTGGTTAACGGCGCCGCAACATTACGCCTGTGCGACGACGGTGGACAGGGCGTATGCAATCAAGGCTTCTCGAGCAGCGGAGACGTGGCCAGTGGGGATTCCCTCTTTACGCTGACCATTCAACTCGATTCCAGCAATGCGGCTGGACAAAATACGTTTGAGTTCACGGCCATAGACCGAACAGGACTGCGCAGTGAAACGCTTCTTCGTGTAATCACGGTCAACTAAACCATGAACATCCGCAAACGCGCCATATCGTTCATCCTGTTTATTGCCGTCGCCGCAGCCCCGGCAGCAGAAGTCGCCCAGGCTCAAAACAAATCGGATTCTGCAATGAATCTGAATGTCTCCGACTTGAGTGAATTCGGGATTTTGAACAACAGCATTGCGAATCTGCACGCCGAGAGCTCCAAAATCTGGGTAGGTCCTTTCCTGAACTATTCGGCGGACGGTGGTGCGACCTGGTATGTGCCCGAGACCGATTCATTGTTTGGAACCTCAAACCGGCTCTTTTCGATTGACGTCGAAGGAGATGTCGTTGTAGCTGGATTGGGACGCTCTGATCAGACGGGAGGCGACAATGTTCAAACTGCGGCCGGATTCCTGATTTCAGAGGATGGCGGAGAGACGTTCTCTTATCGTTTTCCGCAGTTGGACGCACCGGAGGACGACACTCAGGTGTACGGCATTTCAATTCTCCCGGCTCTTCCCGTCATCGTTCCTCAACAGAGCCCACCGTTCGACATCGACTTTGATTCGGCAACCGGTGACATCTTTGTAGCGGGCTGGGCAAGTGGAATAAGGAGATCCTCCGATATGGGACGCACCTGGACTCGTGTAGTCTTGCCTCCGGACGTTCTGAGCTTCATCACACCAGGCGAGCCATATTCTTTTTCAGTTGAGCCTCAACGAGGTGGATCTGGATCTCTGAATCACATGGGATTTGCCGTTCTGGCAGGAAGTGATGGTCTGATATGGGCCGGGACCGCGGGTGGACTAAATCGTTCAGACGACGGTGGATACAGGTGGCAACGCTTCAACGCCAACGGAACTGCCAGTTCGCTGACTGGCGACTGGATCATCTCAATAGAAGAACAGGTCCTCGATTCAGGTCCAGTAGTTTGGACGGCGAGTTGGAATACGAGTGACTCGGGAGGAGGTACAGGTCAGTTCGGAGTAACATTCACACGAGATGCCGGACAGACGTTCGTTCAGACACTGCTCGGTGAGCGTGTTTACGATTTTGCGTTTGATGACGAAGTCGTCTACGCCGCGGCAGAGAACGGACTGTTTATTTCTTCGAACTTCGGCCGAAGCTGGGATTCCATCAATCAATTCAGAGACCACACGATTTCGAATCGACTGGTTCGTCCAGGCTCGAGTGTGTTTTCGGTAGAAGTCGAAAGCGGTGTTCTCT
>Ga0209992_10003046_pt1 | contig 14565 bp, 19 predicted proteins | sample 2SBtaG_2_FD_182564 | JGI IMG/M metagenome (GOLD analysis project Ga0209992, IMG submission 182564) | Deep subsurface microbial communities from Kolumbo volcano to uncover new lineages of life (NeLLi) - 2SBTROV12_ACTIVE470 metaG (SPAdes)... | ecosystem: Environmental > Aquatic > Marine >... | reverse complement strand
TGTGCGGTACATGAACTGAAATAAAGTCACTTTGCGAAATCAACTTTTCAAATGAGACATATTTTGCATTTAGTGATTTTTCTCTAGTTTTTGAAATTCGTTTTCTGTTATGGTATATGATTTTCATGTCAAATGCCTTTGCTCTTTTAGCAAGTGTACTCCCAATTCTACCTAAACCCAAAATTCCAATTGTTTTGCCCTGCAAATCTACTCCAACATAATCAAATGCTCCGTAGATTTCCTTCCATTTTCCATCTCGAATGATTCTGTCCCCCTCTGTCACTCTTCTTGAAATGTCAAGCAATAATGAAAATGCAAGATCTGCAGTTGCATCTGTTAGTACTTCAGGAGTATAGCCAACACGGATTTTTTTCTCTTTGGCATATTCTGTATCAATATGATCAAAACCCACACTGTAAGTGCTAATCACTTTGAGATTCTTAGCATTATCAATCATCTCTTTGTCGATTTTGTCATATGGAAAACAGATGAGTCCCTCTACTTTTTGAATTTTTGATCGCAATTTTGTTTTAGGTATTGGAATTTTCCCAGAATTAATTTCAATTTGATATTTTTTCTTTAATTTTTTTAATGCAAAATCATGTAAAGTTCTTGTAAGAAACACCTTTTTTTTCATCAGTCTTGGTATTTAGCTCAAACCATTTATACGATTTCTTTGTAATTTCTTTAATGTCTTCTAAAGTTGAAGAAGAAGAAGAATTTGCTATTTGTGTAGAATGTGGAAATTCTATTGAAAAATGCGTTTGCGTGTGCCCTTATTGCGGTGAACGTGACAAATGTGAGTGTGCATTGTTTGATGCAGCCACTGGAGGTTAGAAGAAATGAACTATCATACTATTAAAATTCAGGAAATGAGTGAAAATCAGTGAGTTCTGTTGATTTTACTTGGATGATTGGAGGACCTCAAGGCAGTGGTGTAGAGTCTGCAGCTAACATCTTCTCCAAAGTCTGTGCTGAAATGGGATATCAAATTTTTGGAAAAAGAGAATTTTATTCTAATATCAAAGGAGAACACAGTTATTTCACAGTTCGAGTTGCAGAGAAAAAAATCAACTCAAATGTAAATGATGTAAATCTTATGGCATCTTTTGATGCTGAAACAATCTTTCGTCATTACGAGGAAATAGTTCCTGGCGGAGGAATAATTTATGATTCTGATTTAGAGGGAACAAAAACTGATTCTGTGCATACACTTGATGCCCCATTCAAAGACCGATTACATAGAGAATTAGAATCAAAAAATAAACCATTTACAGTTGCAGGCGTTTTAGAAATTGCAAAAGAAAATGGAGTAAAATTATTTCCAGTATCTTTTAAATCCATATTAGAAACTCTTTCTGAAGAAACAGAAAATCCACGTTTGAGAGGATTAGTTAGAATGTATAATGTAATTGGTGTGTCATTGTCTTTGGGATTAGTAAAGATGCCTCCAGGATCTTTGCAAAAAACAATAGAATCTATCTTCTCAAAGAAACCTGAAATCGCAAAAATCAACCAACAAACAGCAAATTATTCATACAATTATGCAACTGCTAAATTTGAAAATTTTGATCAACCTTTACCTGGAACTGAAAAAGAACCTGAGACAATCTTGGTTCAAGGTTTTCAAGGCACTGCATTAGGAAAAATGGCTTGTGGTTGTAGATTCCAACCTTACTATCCAATTACTCCTGCATCTGACGAATCTGTTTTCTTGGAATCAAATGAAATTTTAGAAATCGTTGATGACAGACCTGGTTCAACTGCAGTAATTCAAACTGAAGATGAAATTTGTGCAATGGGAATGACTATTGGTGGCGCGTTAACTGGAACTCGCTCAGCTACATGTACTTCTGGCCCTGGATTTGCACTGATGACTGAAATGTTAGGCTGGGCAGGAATGAATGAAGTTCCTGTTGTAATTACAAACTATCAAAGAAGTGGCCCCTCTACAGGTCTTCCTACGAGACATGGTCAAGATGATTTGCTTTTTTCAGTATTTGCAGGACATGGAGATTTTCCAAAAATTGTATATGCATCAGGTGACATTGAAGAGAGCTTTTACGATACTGCTAACTGCTTTAATTATGCAGAAATTTTCCAGGTTCCTCTAATTCATCTGATGGACAAGTTCCATGCAAGTTCTGTAATTACATGTAAACGATTTGATCCACAAAAAATTTCTATCAATAGAGGAAAACTATTGGAAAAAGTAGCTGATGATTATAGAAGATTTGAGTTTACTGAGGATGGGATTTCTCCTCGTTCTAGATTGGGAATTGATAATGGGATTTTTTGGAATACTGGAGATGAATCCGACGAGACTGGACACATTACTGAGGATCCAATCTTGCGTGTAAAAATGATGGATAAGAGAATGTCTAGACTGGAATTAATTTCAAAACGCATTCCAAATGAAGAACAAGCAGTATCCTTTGGAATTGAAGATTTTACAATAATTTCTTGGGGTTCTACAATTGGTCCAGTTAAAGATGCAATAGACATGCTAAAAAAAGAAGGCGTTTCAATAGGACTGATTCAACTAAAACTAATGCATCCATTTCCAGCAGAATATGTTTCATCTTTACTTAAAGACGCTAAAACAATAATTGATGTAGAGGCAAATCATTCCGGTCAGTTAGGAAAATTATTCAAACAAAATACTGGACGTGATATTGATTATTCTATCTTAAAATACACCGGACGAGCAATGACTAGTACTGAAGTTTATGATTCTCTTAAAAAAATTATTGAAAACAAAGCAGACAAACGGGAGGTTTTGATGCATGGCGCTTAAACCAGCTGATTACAAGACAGATGTACACAATGACTGGTGTCCTGGATGTGGGGATTTTGGAATTGTCAATGCAATTCAAATGGCATTAGCTGACATGGGCATTCAGCGAGATAAAGCAGCAATGTTCTCAGGAATTGGCTGTTCTGGAAAGACTTCTCATTTTATCAACACGTATGGCGTTCACACATTACATGGAAGAGTCTTGACATTTGCACAAGGCGCAAAGATTGCAAATCCTGAACTTACCGTGGTTGCAGTGGGCGGTGATGGTGATGGTTTGGGAATTGGTGCTGGTCATTTTGTTGCTGCAGGAAGACGAAATGTGGATATGACTTACATTATTTTTGATAATGGCGTATATGGACTCACAAAAGGACAAGCTTCTCCAACATTGAAACTTGGAGAAAAAACAAAATCATTACCAACCCCAAACACAAATTCTAATGTTAATCCTATAGGATTGGCAGTTGCAAGTGGTTTTACATTTGTAGCTCGCGGATATTCATATGACATCAAACATCTCAAAGATTTGATAAAACAAGCAGTTAATCACAAAGGTCTTTCATTTCTGGATGTTTTACAACCTTGCCCAACTTACAATGATCTTAACACCAGAGATTGGTATGCTGGAGCAGATTTAATGGATGAAGCTCAAAAAAGACATTCTAGAATTTACAAGCTTGAAGAACAAGGATTTGAACCTGTAGTTCATTATGACTCTGAAGTTGAAGTTAATGAGAAACTCTCTCAGGCATTGATAAAATCACTTGAATGGGGAAACAAAATCCCAATTGGTGTGTTTTACAAAAATCCCCTTATCTCTCCTTATACTCAAAGGATTAAAGACAAGATTCCAAACTATTTAGAAAACTCTCCTGCAAAACAGAATATTTCTAAAAATGGTCATTCTAACACTGACATTTCAAAGATTTTGGATTCTCTAGAAGTATAGTTTGTTGTCAAGAACCTAAGAAGTTATAGGCAAGTTTTAGAATATTATTTTGCATTTGAATATTAACGAGGCAAATAAAATATTTAGAAAATCAATTATCAAAGGGTTCTTTGAACCTCAGCTGGTAAATTTAGATTTTAAAAAATCACCTGTAAAACATCCTGTCATTAATGATGATGGCCTTATGCAGTCTGATTTGCTTCATGTGTTTTTTGATATAGAGACTGGCTCTGATTATCCTGATGGTGATGAATGGTTTATTGTTGAATTGATATTCCCTCATGATGTAAAACTTCCTGATTCATTGAAGGGAGCAGATTATTTTACAACATTATCTGTTGAGGAAGGAAAAACATTTTGGCATCATCGTGAGTTAATTCGCTACAAATACGGAAAATCTAAAAAATTAGTTGACGCTTTAGAATTTTTAGAATCAAAATACAAAGAACTTCATGAATTACTAGAACCCTTGCAAAAAGATCTCAAGTAATTTCAACCCAAGAGTCTCCTCTGAATGTATATTTTTTATTCTCAGATGATGCTGAATCCAAACGCCATCTAATTGATTGAGGATCAAATTTGTATTTGATTTGTGAAATTTCAGACGGGATCTTTTCAGGATCCATATGATATGGCAATAATTCCAAAACAAAATCAATTTTTTCTAGTGCATTATCAAACCATTGTTTGTCTTCAATGTCTATCATGAAAATAATTTTTGGATTTCCTGAAAAATTGATTACAATTTTTAATGCATTTCCACTACCTCTCCTTCTCTTCATTTCCTTGAAAACAGACTTGATTTTCTCCCAACGCTTGAAATCAAACCATTGGAAAAATTCTTCATTAAATTGCAATGGAATGTCGATATCTAAGAAACTAACAAAATCATCATCATCTACTTCAATTTCATCTTGAATGATGGTAAAGTGAGAATTTAGATATCCATAAAGGACTTCGATCTCCCAAGGGGAAATTCCATAATACGTTAATGTGGTTTTTACATTTTCTGACAATGATTTAAAATCCAAAAAATTGTAATTAAAGCTTCAAAATTCGCCAATCTAGTACAAATCCACCTTAAAATTAAAATTATATTGAATTAGATGTAACTATAGACATGAAGAAAGAATTTGTAGTAAAAAGCATAGATTCTGCACCTGATGGCGCACCATACGTTGTAGTCTCATTATCCTCACTGAAGGATCTAAAAGAGGGAAATCAACCACAACAACCACCATTTGGCAGTCCAAAAGTTATGGGATTCTCAAACATGAATGACATGATGAAAGACTTGAACAAGATGATGTCTGGCATGGGTGGTGCAGGAATGCAATCTGGAATCACTCAACTAAAACTTGAGATGCATGAATACAAAGAGATGAGCCTTTCAGTTGGCGATAAGGTCTTTTTAGAATTAAGTAAGGCTGAAACTTTGGGCGTCTAGTTTACCAAATAGTATCAAAAAATTTCCAACCATAAAATGCTGCTATTGTTCCAATAACAAATAACATTGGTTTCCATGCAAATACTGGAATACTTGGTGTTGCAAGTTTAACTTTGTAATTATCAACTATTGCATGAACGTTTTTCTTAATTTTGTCATGCCAAATGTTGTAATCAACTTGATATTTTTTTAGAATTTCTTCGACTTCATAAACTACTGGCGTTCTTTGTGAAAACAAGTGCTGAAGATAATCCCTTGATACTTCTACTTCTGCATGAATTCCAATTAGTCCTTTTTTCAAATCCACCATTCTAATGTGCATCTCCCATGGTTTTTTCAATTTTAGATTAAGCCCACTTCCGATTTGATCTGGTTGTTTATGTTCAAGTTTTACTTTGGTAAATCCTTCTTCTGCAAAAATTTTTGTTAGTTCTTCAAAACTTTTCTTTACTACAATGTGGAGTTGTTCCACACCCTCTTTACTATCCACATCAATTTTGTGTTTAATTCCATCAAAAAATGAAATAGTTTTCGGATATGTAGTAAGATATTCCATAATTTTTTCCACCAAATCCCTCTATTTAAAGCAGAACCGAGTTTTAGGCTAGCTTGGAGGATTTGATAGTCCTCTAACGTATACACATTGATCTGGCGAAATTGCCATTTCTGAAGGATTGATTTTTCTATCTGTAAGTTTTGCACCTGAATTTCTAACTATTGCAAATGGTTTTGATTCTGCCCCTTCTCCCATCTTGTGATTTGCAATTGTGGCAAGATTGTCCACTACTGCTTGGAATGTAACTTTTAGTGGATTTCCATCAAGATCTTTTTTTGCTCTCATGTCTAAAACAGGTTCAACTCCTGCACATGCAATGGCAACTCCTGACGTACCAATTCTTGCCGGCATCAATCTACTGTCTACAAGTATGATTCCTACATGGATTAAGAATTTTAAGAAAATTTTTCTACGTAGTTCTTCAGCAGTGTGATATGGATTAACAGGATATAGGATTGCTTTACCTTTTTTTGCATTTGATTTGTCAATTCCTGCATTTGGTGCCATGATATTATCTGATGATGTGATGACAAATCCTCCAATTCCTCCAAAAATTTTATCTGATTCTCGAATTATAATCTCGGCAATTTGTGATTTTAATTGATAATCTTTTGAAACTTGCAAGCCTTTTTCTGAAACACTAACCTTTTCTAAATCTACAATCCTTCCTTGCGAATTTGAGATATATTTTGTTGAAATAACTAGTACATCCCCGTCTTCTAATTTTTCATTGTTTTTTGATAGTGTATCAAGCAAGACCTCAAAAACATCAAATTTCCCTTCCATTCTTTCTGCCAAAAGTGGTAAAACTGTTAATTGCACATCTTTCTGAGCATTCTTTTTCTTTTTTATTGTTCTGAAAAGCTTTTAATCTGTAGAGCAGGTTTTTTTGATTATGAATATTGTTGAGAAGATTCTTGCACGTGGATCTGGAAAATCATCAGTTGCCCCTGATGATGTAGTTTTTGCAAATGTGGATAAAGTAATGATGCATGACGTTTCTGGCCCAGGTGTGATTAAAGTATTTGATAAATTAAAGAAACAAGGAATTTCTGTAGACAAACTATGGGATCCTACCAAAGTTTGGGTAGCTGAAGACCACTTTGTTCCTTCTGCAGAAAAAATGTCTGCTGAAAATATTGTAAAATTAACAAACTTTACAAAAAATTATGGAATTGAAAAACATTTCAAATATGGAATGGGTCAATATGGAATTTGTCATACCATATCCCATGAAGAAGCAATGGTTATGCCAGGTGATGTCTATGTAGGTGGTGATTCCCATACAAACACTACTGGTGCATTAGGTGCATTTGCTTGTGGTTTGGGACATACTGATATTGCTTATGTTTTATTGAACGGAAAGATTTGGTTCAAAGTTCCTGAAACTTATTACTTTAAGCTTAATGGAAAATTGCCTGAACATGTGATGGCAAAAGATTTGATCTTGAAAATAATTGGAGAGATTGGCACTGATGGTGGCAATTACAGAACTATGCAGTTTGGCGGAAGTGGAATTGATGAGATGTCAGTTGAAAGCAGATTGACATTATGTAACATGACTACAGAAGCCGGTGCAAAGAATGGAATTGTTGAACCTGACCAAAAAGTAGCAGACTATCTTACTAGCAGAGGAGCTACAAATGTGAATTTGATTAAAGGAGATGATGATGCAGAATATGCAAAAATATTCGAGTATGAAGCATCAGAGATGGAACCAACTGTTGCAAAACCATTTTCTCCTGAAAACATTTCAGTTGTTAGAGAAGCACCTTCTGTTGAATTGGATAAATCTTACATTGGTTCTTGTACTGGCGCAAAATATGAAGACTTGGAAGCAGCAGCAAAAATTCTCAAAGGAAGAAAAGTAAAGATTAGAACTGAAGTTTTACCTGCTGCAATTTCGATTTATCAGCGTGCAATGGAGAATGGATTGCTCAAGATATTCTTGGATGCAGGCGTTACAGTTGGCCCTCCAACTTGTGGTGCCTGCTGTGGTGCCCACATGGGTGTGTTGGCAAAAGATGAAATCTGCATCAGTACCACTAACAGAAACTTCCCTGGTAGAATGGGCCATGTAGAGTCTCAAACATATCTCTCATCTCCTATGGTTGCAGCAGCTTCTGCAGTTACAGGAAAAATCACTGACCCGAGGGACTTGAATTGAAAGGAAATATCATAAAATACGCACGAGACAACATCGACACTGATGTAATTATCCCAGGACAATACCTCAAAGTTCACGATTATGCAGAACTTGCAACTCATGCCATGGAAGGATTAGATCCTGATTTCCATTCTAAAGTAAAGGAAGGTGATTTTATTTTGTCTGGAAAGAATTTTGGTTGCGGTTCATCTCGAGAACATGCCCCAATTGCTTTGTCTCATTCTGGTGTAAAGGCAGTCTTGGCATTGTCTTTTGCAAGAATTTTTTATCGAAATTCTGTCGATGGTGCATTCTTACTTCCAATTGAAATCGAACAAGATGCATACGATGGAATTGTTGAAGGCGATGAAGTTGAAATCGATGTATCTACAAATGAAATAAAAAACATTACAAAAAATCAAACATACAAGATGAAGCCTTTTTCAGAAATTATTGGAAAAATAATTGCTGCAGGTGGACTCTTCAAGTATAAACCTGATCAGGATTAAAATGGGAAAAACTCTTTTTGAAAAAATTTGGGAATCTCATCTAGTTGTTGAAAAACAAAATGATCCTTCACTAATTTACATAGACCGTCATCTTGTTCATGAAGTAACTTCTCCACAAGCCTTTGATGGATTGCGAATGAATAACAGAAAGGTAAGAAGACCTGATCTTACCATTGCTACAATGGATCACAATGTTCCAACAACTGACCGTTCCCTTCCAATTTTAGATCAAACATCATCTGTACAAATCCAAACTTTGGAAAAAAACTGCAAAGATTTTGGAATAAAATTATTTGATATCAACAGTCCAAACCAGGGAATAGTTCATGTGATTGGCCCTCAGCTAGGAATCACTTTACCTGGAACTACAATTGTCTGCGGTGATAGTCACACTTCTACCCATGGAGCATTTGGGGCCCTAGCTTTGGGTATTGGAACCAGTGATGTTGAACATGTATTGGCATCTCAAACAATGTGGCTAGAAAAGCCAAAACCCTTTGAAATCAGAGTTGAAGGAAAAAGAAAAAACCCTCATGCCGTAACTGCCAAAGATATTGTCCTCTCTATAATCAAAAATATTGGAACTGGGGGCGGTACTGGAACTGTAATAGAGTATCGTGGCCAAGGAATCACTGATTTATCCATGGAGCAAAGAATGACAATATGCAACATGTCTATTGAGGCAGGAGCACGTGCAGGTTTGATTGCTCCTGATGAGAAGACCTTTGATTATTTGAGAGGTAGAGAATACACTCCAAAGAACTATGAATCCCTTGTTGATTTCTGGAAAGATAATCTAAAGACTGATTCTGATGCAAAGTTTGAAAAACAATTTACTTTACACATTGATGATATTGCACCCCAAGTAAGCTGGGGAACTAATCCTGGAATGACTTGTGATGTTACAGAATCTGTTCCATCTCCTGATGAATTCTCTAAAGGAGATTCAAATCAAAAGAAAGGTGCAGAAAAGGCACTTGATTACATGGATTTGAAACCAGGTATGGCAATTGAAGACATCAAAATTGATAGAGTGTTCATTGGCTCATGTACTAATGCCCGACTAGAGGATCTTATTGAAGCATCCAAAGTAATCAAGGGACACAAAGTTTCTCCATCTGTCAATGCTATGGTAGTTCCTGGTTCTCAAATGGTAAAAAAACAAGCAGAAGAAATGGGATTGGATAAAATTTTCATTGATGCTAATTTTGAATGGAGAGAAGCTGGATGTAGCATGTGTCTTGGCATGAACCCTGATATTTTATCACCTGGAGAACGTTGTGCAAGTACATCTAATAGAAACTTTGAAGGTCGACAGGGAACTGGTGGAAGAACTCATTTGGTAAGCCCTGTAATGGCAGCAGCGGCTGCAATTGAGGGTCATTTTGTAGATGTTAGAAAAATGGATTTGAGTTAACATGGAATCATTCAAACCTGTCTCTAGCATTGTAACTCCTTTGGATAAAGTGAATGTGGATACTGATCAAATTGTTCCAAAACAATTCTTGAAACTAGTTCAAAAATCCGGATTTGGAAAATTCTTGTTTTTCAACTGGAGATATGATGAGAATGAGAATGAGAAATCTGATTTTGTCTTAAATGATCCAAAATATGAAAATTCAAACATTTTGGTTGCTGGGGATAATTTTGGCTGTGGTTCTAGTCGTGAACATGCAGTTTGGGCCTTGCTTGACTATGGTTTTTCAGTAATTATTGCACCATCTTTTGCAGATATTTTCTACAGTAATTGCTTCAAAAATGGGGTTTTACCAATTACCCTAGACCAAGAATTAGTTGAAAAATTACAACAAGAAAATGGTGCAATAAAGATTGATTTGGAAAATCAAATCATAAAGACACCATCTGAAGAAATAACTTTTGACATTGATTCTTACAAGAAAAAAATTCTCTTAGAGGGATTAGATGATATTGCACAAACTTTTCAATACAAAGACAAGATAACTGAATTTGAAAAAGAATCTAAAGTCCCATCTGTTTTATAATTTTTTTAACAGATTTTCCATTTCTTTCTAGAACCATTGGCGATTCAGCATCTATCCATTCACTATTTCCTATGTCAAAAGCACTAACTTTTCCTTCTTTTGATAATTGTTGTAAAATATCATATGACAGATTGATTTCTTTTTGTTTTTGTTTTGCTTTGATTCGTTTGATGATGTCTTTCCCTAGCATGTAGATTCCTAAACATTCTGATAATTGTAATTGCATTACTGGTTTTTCTTTGAATTCTTTTATTATTCCGTTTTCTACTGTAGCAAATCCTGTCTCTTCTTTTCTTCTAGTTCTAGTTGCGATACATGCTGAACTGTTTTTCTCTTTGAAAAATTCTCTCATCTTTTTAAGATCTATCGCACACAAATTATCTACAAACCATAACACAAATTCAGATTCATTTTTGAGCTTGTTTGCAATGTGTAACAAATCTCCGCCCGTTCCACTTTGGGAATCTTGAACAAATGTGACCTTTTTTTGATTCCCAAAATAATTTTTGATTTGTCCACCTATTCCATTAAAATCTGAAACAATAATGACCTCATCAACAAACTTGAATGATTTTAGATATCTTACAACATAGTCAATCAACGGCTTTCCGTTGATTGGGGTCATTGCTTTTGGAAAATATTCAGTATATGGTTTGCCTCTGGTTCCTTTGCCGCCTGCAAGAATTACAGCTTTCACAGCCTAACGGTATGATTTCTGCTTTCTTCTTCTTGCACCAGGCCCACCAAATTTCTTTGGTTCCTTTCTTCTGGCATCTCCACTGACTAGGTATTTATCAAAATCAGTGATTCGTTTTCTAAGGTCTTCTCTAGTTGATTTTGGGAAAGGATGATCTTTTGGCTCTTTCTTGGATTTTGTCCATCCAGTCAAGGCTCTTGAAATTCCAGTTGCTACTGCACTGGCTTGGCCCATGAAACCTCCACCTCTAACTCTTACAGAGATATCGATTTTGTCTCTCAAGTCTCCTGTAATTTCTAATGGTGCTAGAATTACTTCACGTGCTGTTTCCTGTGGAATCATTTCTATTGGAACATTGTTAATTCTGATTTTGCCTTTACCTTTTGTAATGTATACATGAGCACTAGCTGTTTTTCTTGTTGCAAAATAGATTTCAGTTTTTGGAGTTGTCATTCAGTCCACCCAATTACTCTACATAATTCCCCTAGTGCTGTATAGTTTGATGGGGTCTTTCTAATCATTGCTTTTTCAAATTTAATTTTTTCAATTGATTTAGTTTCTTTAGGTGAACCAATGTATGTTCGAAGTCTTTGATGAGCTTCTTTTCCTGATGGTTTTCTATCGTATGGAAGCATTTGACGAATCATTTTTGCCATTACAGTATCAGGTCTTCTATAGTGTACAGGACCGTGTTTGTAATTGATGATACTGTTAATTTCCAAAAATTCTCTATATTCTTTAATTTGATTACTTCTTGTTCCACTCATCATGATTCTTTCACAATTAATTACTGAAACTCTGTTTCCTTGCATCAATAATTTTGCTACATTTGATGCTAGTCTTCCTGCAATGTGATCAGTTGCATCTACAACAATTGGTCTGTCAGTTCTTACAACTGTTTCTTGTTTAGAAGTGTTTGAATTTCTTCCAGCAGGTCTGTTGAGTCTTCCGTTAGCCAAGGAATACAACTCCTTTTCCAGTTGGGTTTTGTTCAATCAAATCTGAATGAGTGATGATTTTTCCACCTTTTTCAATGATTTTGTTTGCTGCAGATTCTGAAATTGAAAATGAGAATAATGTGATTTTGTGTGAAATATTGCCTGTTCCAAGAACTTTTCCTGGGAACACTACTGTATCGTTTTCTTTTGTGAGTTGTTCAATTCTGTTCAAGTTAAGATCTCTTCTTGCAACAGATGGTTTTAATGCATATTCTGCCAATTTTGCCCAAATTGGAGCATCATTTTTGGTTGATGCCTTTTTTAGATCTTTAGCCATGTGTATGACAACTTGATTAGTCATGTGAATAATGCGGTTTGAAACCCAAATATAATGTCTATGCTTAGATTACTCTTCAACTTGGTCAATCATTTCTTTAAATTGACCTATTCTATTGCTCACTTCGTCTACTCCTGAAATAATAATTTGCTCAGGATTGAGTGCACCAGTGGATTCCACTGTCAAAACTTTGACATCTTCTTTGTCTGTATCAGTAAGCATTGAAACGTTTGCAGCATTCCATTTTGCATGTTCTGTTCCACGTCCTAGTCTTGCATAGCACTCTATCTTGATTCTTTGACCAGGTGCTAGTTGAACTATTGGAATTTTATCTGAAGTTGGCTTTATTGAATCATCTTCTGAAGATAATTCTCCTGAAAGAACCGATCTTGTAACGTCTGAATCCCCTGAATCTAAAACTAACATTACTTTACAGTTTGAACATCCAGTTTCACTTTGACATTCACATTTAGATGGCTCATTAAATCTGGCCAAATCTGTTGTTAGTGGAATTAATCCTAGTCTGTGGGCTAAACCCTCATCAGGCAATACTGAGGAATTCTCAATAATGTCTACTGTATCTACTGCAAAAACTGGAACGCCATTTAGGCAAACACGTCTAAGTGCATTTGCATATTGTAATGGTATGCCTTTTAGCTTTACAGCAATCTTTTGATTATCTTTACTAATTACCTCTAAGGATGACAAATCTTGAAGAAAATCTTCAAAGTCCACATAAAAATCTAGCTGGTTTTAGGCATCATGGAAATAATCTCATAGTTTTGGTTTCTCCTAATTTCTCTAGATATGCTTAAGTTCACATCATAGATAATTGATTTATGGATTTAGACAAATTGTCTTCAGATGTTCTAAACATCGATTCTGGAATTCGTTATGCTGCAATTCAAAATCATACTGGCAAGATAATTACTGGTGGTTTTCGAGAAAACATTACCCCCATTCTAAATGACGAGGATCTTCAAATGATGCACTATTATGCATCTCAGAGATGGCAAACCAGAAAAAACATTGAACACAAAATTGGTCCTGCAAAATATGCGATGGCTGAATATGACAAAATCAAAAGAATTTCCTTTCCACTAGATGAAAAACACTTGTTGATGGTTACAACTGAAATTAATTCAGATCACACAAATATCATTAAACAAATCCTTGAACTAATCAACAATTCAAAATAACATTGACCTTTACTTGTGCTAGTACAGATAAATAGCAAATCCTCATATCTATTTTAGAAATGGCCGATTATACATTAGTAAGATATTCCTTTGAAGGGGAAAAATTTGAGATTATGGTAAAACCTGATCCTGCACTGGATTTCAAAATGGGTAAGAAAAAAGATATTTCATCAGTTTTGGTTTCAGATGAAATTTACACTGATTCTGGTAAAGGAACTAGACCTTCTTCTGAGAAATTACTCAAAGCTTTCAAAACTGAAGACCAGACAGAAATTGCTCAGATAATTCTTGAAAAAGGTGATCTAAATCTTACAACAGACCAAAGACGAAAAATGATAGAAGATAAGAAAAAACAGATTGTCACGTTTATTGCCAAAACCTATGTGGATCCTAAAACACATCTTCCACATCCTCCGCTAAGAATTGAACAAGCCCTAAAAGATGGCCGCGTTTCAGTTGATCCTCAAAAAAATGTGGATGAACAAGTCAAAGATATTGTTGAAAAACTTCGTTCAATCATTGCTCTAAAATCTGAAAGTCTACAATTGGAAATTGTAATCCCAGCTCAGTTTGCATCACAATCATATGCTGTTCTAAAATCAGTAGGTTCGCTAAAAAAAGAAGAATGGCAAAATAATGGTTCACTAAAAGCAATACTTGAAATACCCGCTGCGGCAAGGCCAAACGTGATAGACAGACTAGGTTCTATAACTAAGGGCGCTGCTACAGTTGAGGTAGTTCAATAATGGAAAATAAGAGAAAATACGTTATTCCTGGCGACTTAGTTACTACTGGACCTTTTAGACCTGAGCAAAATGTAATCCTTGAAGGAAATAAAATAATTTCAACTGCTATTGGAATTTCTGAAATTTATGATGATTCCGTCAAAGTCATCCCATTAACTGGAAAATATATTCCTAAAATCAATGATCTTGTAATTGGTAAAGTCATTTCCCATACCTCACTATCTTGGGAATTAGACAT
>Ga0209992_10003043_pt1 | contig 14587 bp, 16 predicted proteins | sample 2SBtaG_2_FD_182564 | JGI IMG/M metagenome (GOLD analysis project Ga0209992, IMG submission 182564) | Deep subsurface microbial communities from Kolumbo volcano to uncover new lineages of life (NeLLi) - 2SBTROV12_ACTIVE470 metaG (SPAdes)... | ecosystem: Environmental > Aquatic > Marine >... | reverse complement strand
AATACAAGTTACAAGGTTACAAGGTTACAAGTAGCAGAATACTTACCTTTTTTTGTAACTTCTTGTAACTTACAACTATTTACAAGTTACAAAGTATCTATATTTTACGAAAAAAACTCGCATTTCATGGAATTATTTAGTAATATAAAATTAATTTGAAGAAAACATCTATTGAAAAGGTGCATTATGGAAGAAAATAAAGACGTACTTATACCCGAAGCATACTCTGATGCATTGTTTGACAGGAAATTATCAGAAAAACAAAGAAGATTTATATTGTTTCTTGTCCATTCTGAAGGATTGAAAACAGCTACACAATGTGCGGTTGATGCTGGGTATGCACCTGGTTCTGCACGGGTGAGAGCTTCAGAACTGCAAAACCCTGAGAAATCACCATTAACTGCAAAAGCAATTGAGATGGAAAGAAGAGCTGTGCTGGATAGGTACAAATGCACTCAGGAAAGATCGTTGTCTACATTGGCTAGAATTAGAGACCAGGCGTCATCTGCTGGTAACTACAACGCTGCCGTAGCTGCGGAGACCAGGAGAGGACAGATAGCTGGGTTGTATGTTGACAAGAAAGAGATTCTTACAGGTACGATTGATTCCATGTCGAGAGATGAGGTTGAGAAGAAGCTACAGGATTTAAAAGAGCAGTACAGTATTGAAACTACGTTTGAGGAAGTTAAAGAATTAGAAAATAAGTCTTGACTATAAAATAGAATGGGATTAGATAGACCTTAGAAAGAGAGGAAGCATGATTGTTTTAGTTAGACCAGATTTGTATGAGTATTCTGCATTACCTATGACAGATGAATTGTTCTGGCGTAGGATAGAAAACTTGAGGCGTGCAGCCCTGACTGCAGAAGACTTTGAGTTTAGGTTGCTGTATTATAATCAAATGATGGAACTGATGAAGAGGTGTCCATGATTCAAATGGTGCTTTTATTACTTGTTATATTGTTAGCTTTCAATTGGAAACTAGCATTGATGATAGGTGTATTTATATATTATTTTGGTATTCCTTTTTGAAACCAGAATCAAAACTATGGCAAATGGTACGAAAGAACTTGCCAGATATACATTGGACTAGGTTTGAATCTTGGGTAAATCAAGGCGTACCAGACTTGCATGGCATCTGCGATGGCATCAATATTTTTGTTGAGTTGAAAGTAACATCAAGTAACAAAATAAACATTAGCCCTTTCCAAAAAGTGTGGAATATTAAGCATACTTTACATGGTGGAAGATCGTTCATTATGCTTCAGCACCTCTCTCAGAGAGCACTCTATATATTCCCGTGTTCCGTGCTCCATTCTACATTGTCCATTACCCCTGCCACAGCCCCCCAGTATAGGGTTGCACTGCCCGCGGACGCAGCTGCCTGGGATGCGATCCAGGAACATCTTCTGCACTCTCCATTTCCATTACCGAAGCCCAATCCCACAGGGGACATATAGGGTCAGGCTGGTCCCGCAGCGGAACCTGCTGGCACGCCAGTCCACTTCCATTACGGAAAACCAAGCCCTTTTACCAGCATCAGGGATCCTGGTACGCAGCGCACCAGGCGTGGCAGGAGCTACTCCATCTCCATTCCATTGCTGGAAGCCAATCGACCGTTGTAGTATAAGGGATACATGCTGCACCTGCAGCCAGGAAGCTGAGCTGGTAGAACTGGTAGCCTCCATTCCATTGGCAGAGGCCAACTGTTTTAGGTAGTATAGTGTAAGGACTGGCAGCACGACCTGCTGGCAGGAGATCCCGTGGATAAATAAAATGAACTTAGCTCTTGACTATCGAATAAGATGGGACTATATATACACCATGCTTCATGCTTTGTAGGCGTTCGTATAAATGAGGCATACACGAGTCAGGAGCTGAGGAGAACCTACGGGCTTCCATAAGCAGATCCGAGGGAGGGTAATGCGCATTAATTTGTTGCGGACTCCTGTGACGGGTGCTCATAAAGACCTGTCATCTGCCAGAAGCCCTGACTCACCTACATTAGAAAGGAACAACATGACAGAGACTGTAACAGTATTGAAGAAAGAACCCACCTGCGCTGAGCTGGTAGAAGAACAGTGGCAGGAGAGGCAGGAAGACCTGAAGAACCCTGAGTACGAGGCATTGGGATTCGACTACGTAGAACCGCATACATTCAACGACCAACCAGAAGGGTACTGGCGTTGGCAGTTTAGCTGGGGCGGGCCGAGCGACGAGCTTCGCGCATACGTTAACGAGCATTACGAAATCCATCGCTTGGAATACTGGTACCTGGACTGGGGAGACGGCGCATGCATCCAGGTGCAGCAGGACGCTGATGCCTGGGCACAGATGGAACAAATGATAGGCCCACGTTAGATGATCCTGCTCATTGCATTGCTGCTAGCAACGCATCACCCCGCAGCGGGGCTGCTGCTGCTCTGCAGCTACCTGCTGCTGAAGTCGTTGTTCTAGTGCCTCCACTCCATTCCATTAGCGAAACCTTTTGGTGTATATGGTATAATAGTAATACATGCTGCACGGCAGGTTGCTCTGGAAGTTCGTGTGGAAAAAAAAATAAAAAAAGATTTGACAAGTAGAATAACATGGGATATAAAGGGAGTATTAACTAGAAAGACGAAAGGAAAATAAAATGTCAAAAGCTGTTAATATAATAGAAGTACTAGAGAAGGCACAACAAAGTCCTGCTAGTGTAAGTAAAAGAAATAAACAAGCTGTCGTTGATGCGTATGGTCGTGCTTTAACAATGCAGAAAGTTCTAGCAGACTTTATTAAAGTCAATAGACAACTGATGATAGACTTGTCTATGAGTGAAAATGCAAACCTATTGCATGGGAAGGATTACTCTCTTCATGTCACGCAAAAATTGGGTGCTAAGATTGACTCGCAGTTGGTCAAGGAGAAACTCGGCGAGATTGCGTATCATCAATGCAAAGTACCAACGCAGTATAAACAAATACAAGCTATGCCTTTATCGGAAAGCACAGTATCAAGAAACAAAAAAGCTACGATAGATGAAGTAGCTGATTTCAGAATTTCTGCTTAGTTCCAATGATGCCTAAGCAGAAAACTAATTGTCAACTTTAGTTCAGTCGACAATCTTAGGGGCGATCCGTTCGCCCCTTTTTTATGTCCATTTCCATTACCCATTGATTAGCAGTTATGTATAGTAGTATAGTATAGGTACACAAGCACGGCACGGGGGGAGTTCCTCGGTCGTTGTCAAGTTAAAAGTTATCCACAAGAAAGAAATAAAGTTCTTGAGTATAAAATAAAATGGGAGTAAGAAGATAGGTAGAAAGGAGAAATCAAAATGCCGAATAATGATGACTACTTATCAAGACAATTATCAGCAGTTAATAATGCCTTTGGTGTTCAAGCAGTTGGAGATCAACCTGTTACAGAACAAAGTCATGTTGATAATATTAATTGGAAAGCTTTGTACAAAGTTTTAGAGTCTGAAGAGTTGAGAGCATAATACTAGACCCTAACGCACCACGTTACGTTAGTGAATGGGGTCAAGGTGTTATGGCTAAGCTTCGAGAAAAACTACCGAGATAACTATATTCCTATAGGATCGGCGAGGGGGCATATGCCCCCTTTTTTTATGCCATCTCACCAGCAGCCAGGCAGCAGCGTCTACCAGTTCTTCCCAGGCAGCCCCAGCCTGACACATTTAACACTCATCTACAACATCTAGGTACTTAGATTGCTTAACATACTACATATGGTTTTCCACGCACCCCCACCACCCCCAATTTGCCCCCTTGCGTGTCAGGGTGTATAAAGCGTAAGTTTTACACAAACAGAAAGTATGATATAACTTTTTTATGAATTCAGAAAAAATCCCGACGGAAGTTTTAAAATACGAATTAAGGAAAATGCAAATAAAACTGGCAGAGGAGTCCCGTTCCTCCTTTCTTACTTTTGTAAAAAAAGTTTGGCCAGAGTTTGTTGCAGGTTCACATCACAAAATTATTGCACAAAAATTTGAAGACATTTCACGTGGAAAGATAAAACGATTAATTGTCAATATGCCACCAAGACATACAAAGTCAGAGTTTGCCTCACATTTGTTTCCTGCGTGGATGATGGGCCAAAAGCCAAAATTAAAAATTATTCAGACGACACACACGGCAGAATTATCGTATAACTTTGGTAGGAAAGTGAGGAACCTATTTGACCAACAAGATTTTAAAGATGTATACCCGACTGTTAGCTTATCTCAAGACTCAAAGGCTGCGGGGCGTTTTACAACTAACGCTGGTGGAGAGTATTTTGCTGCTGGTGTGGGTGGTGCTATTACTGGGCGTGGTGCTGACTTGCTTATTATTGATGATCCTCACTCCGAGCAAGACGCTCTCTCACAAACAGCCATGGACAATGCCTACGAATGGTACACCTCTGGACCTAGACAGCGTTTACAACCTGGTGGTGCTATTGTTATAGTTATGACTCGTTGGTCCACAAAGGATCTTACAGGTAAATTATTAAACGCACAAACAAATGAAAATGCTGATCAATGGGAAATTGTAGAGTTTCCTGCTGTTTTGAACGAAGAACCACTATGGCCAGAGTTTTGGAATATAGATGAATTAAATGGTGTGAAAGCATCATTGTCAGAACAAAAGTGGCAGGCACAATGGCAACAGGCCCCTACCTCAGAAGAAGGTTCAATTATTAAACGTGAGTGGTGGAAAATGTGGCCAAAAGATGACATACCTCCTTTGATGCATATTATACAAAGTTATGATACAGCGTTCAGTAAAAGAGAGACAGCAGACTTTAGTGCAATAACAACGTGGGGTGTATTTAAACCCGTGGAACACGGACCACCGCACATTATACTTTTAAAATCTAGAAAGGGCAGATGGGATTTTCCCGAGCTAAAAGAAGTTGCGTTAGAAGAATATAAATATTGGGAACCAGAAACTATCTTGATCGAAGCGAAAGCAACTGGTATGCCCTTAACACAGGAGCTACGTCAATTGGGAATTCCTGTAGTAACTTATACGCCTAGTAAGGGCAATGATAAGCATGTACGTGTCAACTCCGTAGCTCCCCTTTTTGAAGCGGGACAAGTATGGGCTCCTGATGAACGTTGGGCAGAAGAAGTTATTGAAGAATGTGCAGCTTTCCCTTATGGTGAGCATGACGATTTAGTCGATTCAACAACACAAGCGTTGTTGCGATTTAGACAGGGTAACTTTATCAGTCTAGAATCTGATTATGTGGATGAACCACGATACATTGAACCGAGAGAATATTACTAATGGTAAATTTATTTGACGACGATTCTGGTTTTATAGACCTACCAATGCCTGGAGCTGAAACTGATTCTGAAACAGGCGTAACAGATTTTAATCTTGGTGTAGCTCCTCCTCTAACACAACAACAGAAAATAGATGCTTACGGCCCTAGTGGTAGGGATGCTGTTAGTAGAAACATTATTTCTGGTATGTCAAATTTTTATGATTTCCTAGCTCCTAGTGAAGCTCAACTAGCTAGACTTAGAGCAATACAAGCAGAGAATCAAAAAATAGCAGATCAAACAGGAATGAAACTAACTGAATTAAATCAAATGTTTACTTATGGAGATCCTCGTGGAGCTATATTGGCAGACATGGGGTATGTAAGACCTACCCTTAGTATGAATTTAACACAAGGAAGAGAGTTTTTATTTGGTGCACAGCAAAAAGGTTTTAAGAAATTAAATGAGGGAGCTGACTTTTTAGATCTAACAGGTGAAGAAAAGTTTGGTATTGTACTATCTCCGTTAGATATATTGGATGTAGGTGGTTTAACATTTGGTTTAAAAAAATTAGCACAATTAGGCTTAAAAAAACTTGGACCTAAATCAACATTAGCGGATGCAGCGAAAGATGGAGACATTATGAAAGCAATGTCTGATAGCGAGGCACAAGAAATAATACAAAAACTAAAACCCGTTATAGACGGCGAACAAGAATTTTTATTACGAGCAGCTAAAGGACCTAAACAGAAAAAATCTGTTGCACCAAAAATAAAAGATGCGGAGGTTGTACCAGGTGTAAAGATAAAAGATTTTGATGAATCATTATTACAAACAAAACCTTTGAAACCAGCCCCTACTGTTCAACAAGGTCTTCCTGAGCCTGAAAATATATTTAATCAACCAAGGGATATAATAAAAGATCCAGAACAAGCTGATCCTTTTTTAACACCTGATGAACCTATTGTAGCACCAAAAACAGTAGAAGAAGTAAAAGAAGTAAAAGCAAAAATAGATGCTGTTGATGTAGCACAATTTCAAATTTTTCAAAATTTACCTAAAGGAGTTAGAGGTGCAGGATTAAATCCACAAAAACAAAAAATACTTTTAGATTATGTTGACATTATGAAAAGTGGTGATCCTTTTAGAATAGCAGCCTTATATAGAAAAACACCAGAAAAAACTCTACGGGCTATGAGAGACGCTGCTAAACAACAAAAACTTATTACAGCAGAAGAAATTACAGCCGCTAGAAAACAAGGTCAGATTGTAGGTTTAAAAACAGCAACAGATAGATCACAAGATTTAGCTATACGTGCATCTGATCAAATAGAAAAATGGAAAGCAGGAGAAATAGAATCAGTAGGTGGAGGTAAAATAACTTTTAGAGAACTAATAAAAATATTTAAAGAAGATCCTGAGTTAGCAAAACATATTGGTGATGAAGTAATAGTAGATAAACCATACAAGGGTGGCGCTTTAAAAAATCTAACAAACGAAGAACAATGGTTGCTAAGTTTAGCAAATGGTAAATTACAAACCATCTTACCCTTATTAAAATCTCAACTAGATGAGTTTCCTTTGGCTTCTCCTTATGCTATTCGGGAAACAATAGAACCCACCAAATATGTTAGAGAATTTGAATATGTTTTATCGGAACCACAAAGACTTATTAGAGATGGTGTAAGAAATAAACTAAGAGAAAAAATTAAACAAGCTGATTTTCCTGTAGACCCTGTTCGAGGAAAAGATTTTTTAGCAAAAGGTGTGGAGAGAATAATTGAATCAGGTGGAACTGTAGAGCAGGCTATAGAACAATTAAAAAATATTGATACTGATAAATTAGCGGATCTTATTATTCAACGAGAAAAGTTTAATGTAGAAAGAATGTTTTATAATGATGAGTTAGAAGATATTGCTAATTTATTTGGAGACGGTAAAGTTCCTTTTGATCAAGTTCAACTTGGCCATATAGAGGCTGTTGAAGAAAATATAAACAGAACTCTTGAAATTGATAATTTATTTTTACAAGGACGCACAGCAAACAGAGCGGAACAAGATGTAAGAAAAGAAATTAAACAATTAAAAGCTTTGTTTAAAGAAGCTAAGACAGGTGATGAGAAAAGAGCTATTATAACTAAGTTATTAAATATAGATAAGCAACTAGCTGAGTCAGGATCAATAACAAAAATAGATGGACAAACTTTTGGTGCAATGCCAGAAGATGATTTTTTAGATATAGGAGAAGATATTTTGGACGAAATGAAATATGCTAAAGGTGGTATAGTGGAACAAAGACCAGCAGGTCCAGGTTTACCTGAAGACCTAGATATATTTCAAGATGACCTTCCCGAAGGATCATATGAAACAGCAAATCTTATGTTACCTTTCTTTAAGCTATTGGGTAAAGCACCTGTTAATGAGGTTGCACCAATACCAACACCAAAAGAAAAATTAACAAATCCAACAAAGAAACAAACACAGAGTTTAGAAACAGAAAAAGCTAAAAGAGCAGAAGAAGATATATTTGATCCTACACCTAGCGAGCAAGTAGAGTTAGATCCAGCAATGCCTGTTGAGGTTACACCAATAACACAACAACCAATGACGTCTGTGTTTTATTCAGACATAGAACGTGCAATGACAAACGCACCAGAGCAGTTTGCAAACAAACAAGAGGTCCTTGATTTCTTAAACAAGAACAGAATTAAAAAATCCGAGGTCGACGATTATCGTATCGCGGCCCTTCTTAAATTATATGATGATACTTCACCTATAGCTAAAACAGAAATTATTTCACAAGTACGAACAGCACCAATAAGCGGTATGAAAGTACACGCAACAGGTTCAGGGTCCGAGATCATTAATCCAAATGGCGAGAAAAGTACACGTTATTCAGGATACTTTGAGCCAGGTTCTATACCAGATACACAACGTGAGAGAGTTTTATACTTAGATAAAAATAAATTACCAGGTGACTCGGGCGACTATCCCGTATCCATGTTTGGTGGAGAAACTATAAATCGTCATGACTTTGGTATACCGAATGAAGATAATACTTACATTGTCGGTTGGACGCGGCTCTCGGACCGCTATGGTTTTGTGCCACCAAAGGTAGAAGGACCACAAACGAAAATTAATGTTAGACAAATCACAAAAGAAAAAACAAAAAACGAACGAAGTTTGCAAGGTTTATATGCTGAGGCGAGAAGTAAAATGGAACGACTAGCTAATCAACGAGGAATGAGTCAAGCAGATATTAATGATATACTGGTTGATTTTGGCTCTGATACTCCTAAACTATCTGTCATAGCAAAATATGCTGATCAGTTAGATGAAGTAAGCCCAGGTTTGGTTAATCAGATGGATGAGCTTGTTGTAAGAAATAGAGATTTACAAGAACAGATAACCAAAGCATCGGGCGTTGATCCGAGCGGCGTGGTTCGTGTGACGTTTGCCGATGAGATACAATCCGATTTATTACAAGCAGCGGCAGGGCGTAAACAACAACTGGCCGCGGCCCTTCGTAAGATACAAGAAGACGGCGTTGGTGCTGGCACAAACATAGAAGGACTTAACAGAACCGCACAAGCAGCAATAGAGTTTTTTGAAAAAAATAAATCTGTTTTTAGACCACTAACAAAAACAGAGGATGAAGTAAACGTTGTAGCACAACGTATTAATAAATTAGAAGCAGAGGTAGATGAGGTTGTCAATAACTACATTGCAACAAGAGAAATAGATCAACCGCAGATAGATCGTTTAGCAGGATTGTTAAATGATAATATTAATAACATGTTAGATGAAGTATTGTCTGTTGACTCTAATACAATGGCAGGACTCTTTCCTGACTTACCGTTTAAGAATAGAGACGAGTGGGCAGATGCTTTAATCAAAAAAGATTTATATGAACTAGCCTACAGAAAGTTTGTGTTAAAAGATCCTGATGCTTCAGCGTATTACGCGGTGTCACCATCAAAATATGTAAGTAAACGATATGGTTTTAATGGTAATGCTTCAACATCTGCAGCCGAAAGAGCGGCCGATAAACAACGACGCTTTGATGCTTTTAAACGAAATGGTCAGTTTATAGAGTCACAATACAAAGGTATTGGTATGGACGAGTTTTATGGGGGTCCTAATGCTGTTGATGAAAAAGGTAAACATTACACCTCTTCGATAGAAAAGATTTTAAAGAAACAAGCACAAAGTAATAATTCAGAAATAATTACGATGCCTGTACAATTAAAAGGTGGAAGAGGGTCAACACAATACCGTGTCACCGATCAAAATGGTAATATGGTAGCAACATTAACCAATGAAGATCAAGCAAGAGAACTACTTGTATCAAATCCAAATTATAGAATTCAACCTATTACAATACCTAGCAAAAAAGACATGGAGCCAGTTTTTGCTATTAAAATTACTCCTGAGATGTTAGAACCCTATAAGACACATAAAGCACAAGGTGGACTTGTCGAGCATATTGATATATTTGAGGTATAATGGTTGAAAGAAGAATAACAGGTGAACCCACAGAAGTAATAGCTGAAGAAATAACAGTAGAGACTCCTGACGAATTAACAGTTGAAAACATTGAAATGACAGAAGACGGAGGGGCGTTAGTCAATCCAATGAGTGAACAAGAAGAAGTACAATTTGATTCTAACTTAGCTGAGTACATGGATGAGAAAGACTTACAGGACATATCATCTGATCTTGTTGGTGATTATAAAGAAGATAGTTCTTCTAGAGAAGAGTGGTATGATGCTTACGCAAAAGGATTAAAACTACTTGGATTTAAATACGAAGATAGATCACAGCCCTTTCAAGGAGCAAGTGGCGTAACACATCCTCTATTATCAGAGACAGTTACACAGTTTCAGGCTCAAGCTTACAAAGAATTATTACCTGCAAATGGTCCAGTCAGAGTACAAATGATTGGTAAATCTGATCCACAAAAAGAACAACAAGCTCAACGTGTACAAGAGTTTATGAACTACCAAGTAATGCACGTTATGGAAGACTTTGATCCTGACTTAGATCAAATGTTATTTTATTTACCTCTATCTGGTTCTAGTTTTAAAAAAGTTTATTACGATTCTACAATGGGAAGAGCTGTATCAAAGTTTATTCCTAGTGAAGAATTAATTGTTCCGTACACCGCAACAGATTTAGGAACAGCAGAACGAATTACACACGTATTAAAAAGAACAGAAAACGATATTCGTAAATTACAAGTCACAGGTTTTTACCGTGATGTAGATTTAGAAGAATATGAAGATGCTGAAACAAATAGTATTCAAACAGAAGTTAATCGTTTGGATGGTGTGAAAGAAACAGGGTCTTACAAGAATGATTCATATACATTATTAGAAATGCATGTTGATTTAGACGTGCCAGGATTTGAAGATCCTGACGGAATTAAATTACCTTACATTGTAACAATAGACGAAGGGTCTGGTAATGTTTTATCGGTATACAGAAACTATGATGAACAAGATCCTTTAAAAAAGAAAAAACAATATTTTGTACATTACAAATTTTTACCTGGTCTTGGTTTTTATGGTTATGGATTAATTCATATGCTTGGTGGTTTATCAAGAACTGCAACAGCAGCACTTAGACAATTACTAGATGCAGGAACATTAGCAAATTTACCAGCAGGATTTAAAGCAAGAGGTTTGCGAATAGCAGATGATGATAGCCCTATACAACCAGGTGAGTTTAGAGATGTCGATGCACCAAGTGGTGATTTACGTGCAGGACTAATGCCTTTACCTTACAAAGGTGCTGATCAAACTTTATTTCAATTACTAGGATTTGTTGTACAAGCAGGACAACGTTTTGCTTCTATTGCTGATCAAAAAATTGGTGACAGTGTAGCAGCAAATGCACCTGTAGGAACAACTATGGCTTTGATTGAAAGAGGATCAAGAGTCATGAGTGCAATACATAAAAGATTACACTATGCACAAAAAACAGAATTTAATTTATTAGCAAAAGTATTTAAAGAATTTTTACCTCAAAGATATCCATATGATGTAGGTAGTAATGCTGTACCAAGTGTTAAATCAACTGACTTTGATGATCGTGTTGACATCATGCCTGTGTCTGATCCAAATATTTTTTCTATGTCTCAGCGTGTTACGTTGGCACAAACACAATTACAGATGGCACAGTCTGATCCAAAGTCACATAACATATATGAAGCTTATAAAAGAATGTATCAATCACTTGGAGTAAAAGATATTGATGCTATTTTACCTCCACCAGATACACCAAAACCAAAAGATCCTGCGTTAGAAAATTCTGATTCATTACTTGGTAAAAAATTAATTCCTTTTAGAAATCAAGAACACCAAGCACATATTGATGCTCATAGAACTTTTATGTCCTCTATGTTGGTTCGTAATAATCCTCAAGCAACTGTATTATTACAAGCACATGTCATGGAACATGTATCTTTATTAGCAAGACAAATGATTGAAGAAGAAAATCAAGAACAAGTACAAGCGGAAGCAGCTAAATTTGGTGGTAAACTACCTCCTGAACTACAAGCTCAATTCCAAGAGGAGATGGAACGTCAAATTTCGTTAAAAGCAACAGAATTTATTGAAGAAATGTTTATTGAAGAGCAACAATCTATGGAAGGTCAAGGTCAAGACCCTCTTGTTGGACTAAAACAACAAGAATTACAGTTAAAAGCACAAGATATTCAACGAAAAGCACAAAATGACCAACAAAAAATTGAATTAGATGGTGCAAAACTTGATCAAACCGCAAAAATTGCTCAAGATAAGATAGATTCTAACGAAGATATTGCACAATTGCGTGCAAATGTTAATCTAGATAAACAAAATCAAAACAATGCAAAACGCAACAACTAAATTACAGGAATATTTTAACGAGTTAATGAATTTTTCCGACACAGCAGTTACAAGTCAAGAAGAACAGATACTTTTAGCGGGTGCAATGATGGGTGTAGCAAAAATGCTGTACCATAACAATCTTACTGAACAAGAGTACGATAAAATTATGGATCATAATGGAAGAGACTTGCTAAATCTTTTAAAACCTACTATACATTAAGTATTATGCCAAAAAAGAAAACAAAAGAAGAGTTTTTAAAAGAGTACAGCGGTAAACAAAATCCTATACCAAATATTTTTTCAAAAAAGAAACAAAAACAAGGAGCTTCGCAAGGAAAGCCTTTTAAAAAAAAGAAAAAGAAAAAAGGTAAGTACGGTGGAGACATTCCAGCAAGAAAAGAAGTGCCTGGAAATCCACACGGTGTAACAAAAAAAGATCAAGAAGGTAATATAATATTAATGGCAAAGGACGGTGGTTCGGCATCCAAGTTCCCTGATCTATCAGGTGATGGCAAAGTTACACAAAAAGATATTCTTATGGGCAGAGGAGTTATTAAAAAGAAGCGTGGTGGAGCAGTTGATACACCAAAGAAAAAAAGAGGAAATTATGGACCTAACATAGGTAAACCATTTAAAGCAATGGGCCCTGTTGGAGGTCTTCCAGTAAATAAAGCTGGAACAAAAATAATGTCTAATTTAGCGGGTAGATTAGCTAAACGCGGTTATGGAAAGGCAAAAAAATGAAATTTAAAAATGCAAAAATGACTATTGTCCCTCAGAAAAACCCTTTTCCTACAAGAAGAGTGGCTTCTACAGCAGAGCAAAGTTTTGCTCCTTTTGTTATAAAAGATAATAAAGGATCAGGACCTCAAGGACAGACAAGCAGAATGCAAATTAAAAAAGTAGCATTCAAAGGCGTAAAATAGTATAATCCCCAACTTAACAAAGGAGGTTTTATGAACCTATTAAAAGATCTATGGGGCCACATTAAAGAATGGTCGGATTGGAAAATGAAGGACTGGATTAAAGCGGCTATTGTAGCTATCGTAGTTATCTGGATATTAAGCTGGATGACAGGCGGAGCAGCATAGTGCTACAAGCTCTCGGAGGACTATTAGGCGGTAAAGGCGGAGCCTTAAAAACTATCGCAAAAGTTGTCGATGAGATTCATACATCAGAGGAAGAAAAATTAGATAAAAAAATATTGATGCAACGCATTCAACAAAAGCTTGCGGAAAAGCAATTAGATGTTAATGCAAAGGAAGCCAGCCATCGCAGCGTATTCGTTGCTGGCTGGCGACCAGCGATTGGCTGGTGCGGAGCCCTTGCCTTATTTTTTGCTTTTATATTATCGCCATGTATTGATTGGTATGCAAAATTTTCAGGCATGGATATTGTTCCACCTTCCATAGAAACTGGGCCCCTTCTAGCAATTGTCACTTCAATGCTCGGCGTATCGGGCCTCAGAACTTTCGAAAAGGCAAAAGGTTTAACTAAATAAAAAGGAGAAGACTATGGAAAAACATACACACGAAGAACATATTGTAGGTAAAAGTGGAGACTATACAGCTAAGGGTAACATAGGCGATACTTGGGAGAAAAGTGCATACACTGGAGGAGTATCTGTAAAAGGATCTGCAACTCTTGTAGATGACACACCCGATGGCAGCTACGACGTAAAAATAAAAACAAACTGTGATGGATATAATCATACTTACACTGTTGACAAAGGTGAGAAATTTGATTTTAAAAAAGTTACAACAAATTTTTTTGATGAAACTGATATTAAAATAACTGTGACAGGTAATGATGGTCAAACAGGGACTTTTAAATTAGTCATAGATTATAGCACTTGTTAATGACATACGACGAATTAGCTGGTTCCGTAAAATTATCCGAAGGTTTTAGAGATCATATTTATAAAGACACCGAAGGCTTTGCCACAATTGGTTGGGGCCATAAAGTAGTATATGAAGATAATTTTGAAGAAGGCAAAACATATTCAAAAGAAGAACTACAAGAGGTATTTGATAAAGATTTAAACAATGCGATTGGTAAAGCTAGAGCACTTATGGAACAAAATGGTGTTACTGATTTACCAACGACTGCACAACACACTCTAACGGAGATGTGTTTTCAACTTGGGCCTACAGGCGTGTCCAAGTTTGCAAATATGTGGAAATGCCTGCAGGACCGAAATTTTGAAGGTGCGAGTTTAGAGATGTTAGATTCGAAATGGAATCGTCAAACTCCAAATCGCTGTAAAAAATTATCGGATCAAATGAAATCATGCGCATAGAAAATTTTTTTACTCATTACAAAAATCAATTAATTAGTAGACAAAAGCAAGTTGAAGAGTCTATACTAAGTGGATTGTGTAAAAGTTGGGATGATTATAGATATCTTACCGGAAGACTTGATGCACTTAAACAAGAAGAACAGGAACTCACGGACCTGCTGA
>Ga0209992_10003042_pt1 | contig 14590 bp, 17 predicted proteins | sample 2SBtaG_2_FD_182564 | JGI IMG/M metagenome (GOLD analysis project Ga0209992, IMG submission 182564) | Deep subsurface microbial communities from Kolumbo volcano to uncover new lineages of life (NeLLi) - 2SBTROV12_ACTIVE470 metaG (SPAdes)... | ecosystem: Environmental > Aquatic > Marine >... | reverse complement strand
AAGGACACCCCCCCCCACCCCGCGACTCGACTCGGCGCGACTCAGGCGTTCAGTCGACGCAGCGTCAAGCCGCCACGCTTACCGCCCCCAGTCCATCGGTTCAACCTTGTGACGCAACGTCAGGCCCGGTGCATCTAGGCCTCGATAGACTTCCGGAAGGCAGCCTGCGCACTGAACGATCGTGAGTGCGCTTTGCCGGGGTGGGACCCGGAGGCGTGGTTTCGGCGGTGGCTGCTGAGCAGCCGCTTGCCCCTGCCGTCGGTTACACGGCGTGCCCTCCGTCAACCAGCGCCTTCCTAACCAGAGCGAAGAATCGGGCTGACGGGTGGACGACCACGTAATCCACGGCGCTCGGCGGCAGCAGAGCCGTGTCCCAGTGGAAGCTCACAGTGCCTCTCTTTCCGCAGGCATCCCATCGGAAGCCAAGGTCGCGCAGCTTCACGGCAGTGGCGGCAGAGCTAGTCACGAGGCAGGTCGATCATGATTCGCGCAACATTGTGCGGCAGGTACTCCAGGCTTTCGGGGTAGTTAGGCCCCAGGTCTTCGAGGACGTACACACCGTCAAGGGCACCCTGCTCATCGAGTGGTGTTGTAGGGAATCGCTTTGCACTCTTGGTAATCGCACTTATCCCGCATTGGGACACAGCGCCGACTGCGGAAACGTGATCGCAGCAGACAAGGCAGCGCCACGGGACGGTAGAAGGCTTGTTGTGAATGGACGCGAAGTTCCTGCATCCTTGTGTCCGGAGAGCCCAGTCGATTGTGTCTATCGTGGCAATGCTGCAACCAAGCTGACTAGGATCAAACGTCCTTGTGCAATGCCAATGATCTGTCTTTGAGCAGGAAGCTGGAGAGTTGTACAGGCAATAGAGTGGAACCGCGCCAACGAGTTTAGCGTAGCGTCGCAGGAGATCTACTTGTCGTGACCTACCCTTGCCAACCGTGTGATTTAGAGACTTGTACCGATGCGACTTGGGGTCTAGTCGTTTGGCCTGAACTGCGAAGCGCAGCCAGCCATCGTTTGGATTGCCGACATACCATTCCCAGTCGCATCCAATCACAGCTTCATGAGCAGTCGAAACAACGCCGACTCGGACGCTGGCTAGGTTCGCGATCGCTAGTTCGAGGAGCAGGTACTCGGTAATACCCACCTCGCCTTGCGGAATCCCCAGGGCATGCCCGGCTCTCATTCGACCCCAGACGCTGGAGGCGAGGTCCCCAAACAACCGACACTCTGGAGTGGGCTTCATATTGGCCAATCAGCGGACTTGGCGCTCGGCAATAATTGTGCGCAGTGCGACTCGCTCAGCATCGGGTTAGCTCTGTGTTGCAGCACGCGTATCGTGCCCTGTGAGACAAATGAACGGGGCTGCACCAGACAATAGCTGTAGCCAAACCGTGTAGAGGTTAGAAGGGTCTGGCTGAGCAAACCTGTCGCTAAACACATTTCCGATCTTTGAGGTTGGGGCTTCGTTGAGGATTCTCGACACTGTTGGGGACACGAAATCCTTGGAATGAAAGTCGAGCGCCGTGGCACTGGCCTCGTAGCCGGGAGGCCGGTGGCGTACTTGTCCACCTGCATCTCGACCCCGCCGAGGTGGTGACCCACCGGCTTTGCCTCCAGCACACCCACGGCCTTGCTGTCGACGAACAGGAGGTAGTCCGCATACCCGTGGCCCGGGGCCATCGGGAACTCCCTGACGGCCACCCCGGGGCCTGCCTGAAGGTTCAGCTCGGAGCGGTCCTGCACCACCCACCCGGCCTCGACGAGATAGGCGTCGATCCGCTGGCGTGCTTCTTGCTCCGGCGTGGGTGTCACGAGGTGTCCGGCTCCTGTTCCGGGCCTCTGCGGATCCGCCCGCCAGCGCCCAAGCGTGGAGGATACACGGCAGGAGCACCCAGCCGTACCCGGCAAGGCCATTCGCGCGGCCTGCGGCTTGACGGGCCTTCACATCTCGAAGGCGAAACCGCTGCTGGTGAAGCCCCTAAGTGTGGCTCCCCTCGGCCCTGAGTTGCTCAACGAGGGGCCAAACATCTGAGTCCTTCACCATGTCCACGGGCGGATGATGATCGAGCTGCGCCTTTTGGCGCAAGGGCTCCAGCACAGCGGCATCTGTCCATCCCGGTAGCTTTTCCGACAGAGTGACCACGTGATGAGCCAGCCAACGGCGTTGGGCGTACTCGGAGCTGTGGGTGTGCAGGCAAATCTCCGCACGGAGCGCCTCGGCCAGATCCGGTTCACCAAGCCGTTCGGCACGTCTCACCTTGCGCTCCATTTCATCGGTCCAGCCTGTGCCGTGGGGGTGGGTCTTCTTGGCGTGGCAGATTCCGTGAATAATCGCAGCCTGCACAACCGTGTCTCCTGCCGAGAGCACGTCGCGAGAGAGCCAAATGCAGCCATCCTTGTCAACGAAGCTGTGATCCCAAGTCGCGGTCAGGCAGTCCCCCAGCTTCCACTCTTTAGCAGCCGTCCATTGAGGGAAGAACCGGCGGACGACCTCCTCGTACTGTTCTTGAATCTCGCTCATAATCAGCCTCCAAGCTAGTCGGCGTAGTAGCGCCGTTGCAGCGACTCGTATCTAGATCGCTGGGGCGTCATCAACGTGCCCCTGCGGTCCCTAGCTGGGCCTGACGGCCTTCGCAGCCCTCGCCCGCGCGAAGAGAGTACCGCCTCAGCCGCCCCGCCCGGAAGCCCGGCAGCAGCCGTTGCTGGGGCATCCCCACATCCCGGGTTGGCGGCAGGGCACCCCCGATGGCGACTGACACGGTGTCAGTTGCTCGGCCGGAGCGTCAGCTATCGAGGCCCGGTCGGAAGAAGGTGAAGGACGGACGTTCCGTACGCCCGGCCGCATCGGCTTGAGTCCGCCCACCGTCGGGCCGAACGCGACGGAGCCGCTCGCGGTCAAGTCCCCGAAGGCCAGCCCTCGATGAACCAACTCGGCGGCTTCTCAAGCGCCCGGCAGAAGTCGAGAAACTCGATCGCGTCCACTCTGCGTTCCCCCGTCTCGCAGTAGGAGATGAACCGCTGGCTTCGGCCCATCCGCTTCGCCAGCTTCTCCTGCGTGAGCCCCGCTTCCTCGCGAGCCTCCACCAGCCGGACCACGAGGGCCTTGTGCCGCTTGTCGTGGAGAGAACTCTGTGAACCCATGCCGCAGGAGGTTGACGCGGCGACGGGCGTAGATAGTATCCATCTAGAGCAACGAGACGCCGGGGGGCGTGGATGACACGAGCATCCGGACTCTGTCGGCGCATGGCTGTGCCCTCACAACGTGGAGCGAACGATGGTTGCTGGATCCGACTCGGTCACACAGAGCAATCGCTGGACCACGCGATCTACGCTTGGTGGTCTCCTGATGATCGCGGTTGTGGCCTGCGGCGGGGACCCTGAGAGCGCCTCCGTGATCCCAGCCGACAGAAAGGCCAGATTCGAGGCTGGCTGGGACCTTGAGACGAGGCTCCTTCCGTACGAGACGCGAGTGCCCATTTCCAAAGCAAGCGTGGTTGAACGCGCATGGGACGGGAGCATGGCCTACTACCAGATTCTGGCTCCGCATGGTCGCCCTGACGGCATGAAGGCGTTTGGGCTTGTCACGGGAGAACTTAGGTGGAGCGAGCCAACTCAGGAGTGGTTCTGGGTGACCAACCACCATCTCGTGACGGTTGGTTCGGCACCCCTCAAGTCCCAGGGCAAGGACATCATCCGCAACCTCATCGACTCGGCATCGTGGCCGAATGACGAAGAGTCTCTGCCATGGCCTGCCGACAACGTAGTGATCTCCCGCGAGAGAGCGGAACGTGGCACATCGTCGGCTGCTGTCGCCTCAGAGGCCATCACAGGTCCTTCGACGAACGGCGCCGGCCAAAATGCGGAAAGCAAGTCGCAGAATGCCGGACTGCCTGACAGTCCAGCTCGTGAAACAGACCGCATGACGGCAACCGTTGCTGAGGCTCGGGAGTTGCTTGACCGACGAAGCGCGACGGTCACGAGCGAGTATGACCGAATCGTCCAGAGGGCGAAGATCGACGCGTTCTCAGAGTGGCCGCTGGTCGTTAGCTGCCTGCAAAACATTCAGATGGTCGTCAGCCGCGAAGGGGCTGATGGCTCTGCGCTTATTCTTGGTTGGGCAGTAGAGCAGACCAAGAAGAAGCCCGCGCTCTGGGACTTCACCGACGACGTGAAGCACTTCCACCTCATGTGCGTCGGAGAGTACGCGGCTCAGGAGGAGTTGTCGGCAGCAGAGCGGAAGCTGCACAAGCATCGCTTGGAGCACGACTCCGGCTACGCCGCCGAACTGGAGGAGAAGGCGAGAGCCCGCGAAGCCCAAGCCCTCGCGGCTGCGCAGGCCAAGGAAGAAAAGGCAGCTGCCCAGGCGGAGGCCGATCGCGCTGAGGTGGCTCGGGTCGAAGCAGCGCGAGTCAAGGCATCCCGAGCAAAGGTCGCGAAGGAGCACGACGCGTGGGTTCAGCACATTGGTCGCAGCAAGGACCTCGCTGAACTCGCTCAGCTTGCCTCGCGGGGCAAGTCCATGCGCCAGGAGAACGCGGACCAGTGGGACGACGCGGCCTTCCGTTCAAAGGTTGAGGAAACGCTGGGCGCAACTCTGACGCGTCTGGCAACTCAGGAGCATGAGATTCTGACGCAGGGTGAGTTACTGCTGGAGTTTGCGGCAGGCGATGGCATCCCAGACTCCCAGTTGTGGAACGACGGCGTTCAAGCCGTGCCCGAGGCATCGATCACGAGCGCCAAGGACGTGCTCCTCTTCATGGGCTCCCTAGCCGTCGCGGATGCCGTTCCCCGTCAGGGTCTGCTCGACGAAGGCTTCTGGGTCGCGATCGAGAAGGCCAAGCGTTCGCTCCACAATCAGGCGGTTGCGAAAGCTGCGGCACAGGCTGCGGCCAAGTCCGCCTATCAGAACGAGTTCCTTGCCAACACCGGCGCCGTTGACTCGCTTGCCTCCCTCAATGAACTGACTCGCCGGGTCCGCGAGGGCCAGTCAAACTCGCCCAAGTTCTGGGACGACGACGATGTGGCCCAGTACGTCAAGATGCAGCGGGCGGCGCTCAAGTCACTCCTCGGCTGGCAGGGAAGCCTCCCGACTCAGATCGGGCAACTGTTTGGTGAATGGGAGTGGCGAACGAACTCCCAGTTCGCACACAAGTGGCCAAAGGCTTGCGTCGCCTTTCCGGATGGACTGGCTGCCAGCCTTCACACGCTGTTCGACAGTGGCTGTCTGGTCGACGATGTGGCCGCCTTCATGGTCACAGTGGACAAGCGCGCTCAGAAAGCGGAGTTCTGGGCTGAGGTAGTGAGCGTGCGCAAGGCGGCCGGTTCGCAGCCGTGACAGGGTGGCCATCGGGACGCCTCATGCGCCTTGGGTGGGTCAGTTTTCGCTGATCACACAGATTCGGTGAATCGCCGAAGGAGGCACGCCCTATTTGGGCATGACGTGAGGGCTCGGATCGTTGGCTAGCGCCGGTACCCGAACCTCCCCGTGAGGATGTCGCCGCCTTGGTGGTTGGGGGAGCATCGGCAAATCGCCCAGTGGCGTTCGAGTGGATCCTGGCCGTTCAGCGGCGCACTCCGCCTGACGCTTTCTCAGGTGTCCGCCCTCGCAGCCTCTCATCCCCGCCGCAGAAGCCTCTGACACGCAGTTCGTGTGACACGTCAGTGCGAAAGGCGGCATCTCAATGCCAAACACTGACACGGTGTCAGTTCGCCCCGGCTGCGCTGGTTCGCCAACGCGCTACCGCGTCATCTGCGCTTCGATCGACGCTCGAAAGGCAGCCGTCGCGGCCCATGTCCCCGAGCTTCCTCGATCAGGCTTCAAGCCCGACGAGTGCGACCGGCGATGACGGGTCAGCGCCTCAGACTCACCCCGAAGGGGTGGCCATGCCCCACCTACTTCGTGGACCTGAGCGCCGACCGCTGCCCTTCGTCCGCAGACATCTCTGGCATTCCTCCCTCTCGCTCCAAAGCGGAGCCCATCTGGGCAGGTGACACGACGTTCGGCTTCCAAGCGGCCACGACCCGCGCGTCCCTCCACATCGCTGATCGCGGCGGAGTCGCGGCCCAGAGAACCCAGCAACCAGACCGCCTACTACGGGTCCCGAAGTTGCGCGCTGATCGATTTCCTGAACGCGGCCAACGCAGTGTGGCTTCGAGACGCCCCCTTGTCAGCCCGGGCGTGCTCCGAGTGATTGCGCTGGTGGCGAGCCAAGACACGCTTCCCAGCATCGGTTGGAGCCGCTCCCCAACGGACTTCGTTCCTGAATGCTCGACTTGCTGAGAAGCGGGGCAGGCAGCGCGGCGACCGGTCCTTGGCGAGGGCTGCTGGGTGATCCACGCGAGCAGCCACGAAGAGACCGAAGCCGGGGATGCGAAGGGGCCTACCCTTCGCGACCTCCGCCACCAGAGCCTCCAAAAAATGCGTCATCAGGATCGCGACCTCACCTGACTTGAGCCCGCTCTCCCCAGCCGCATGTTCGATACACGCTCTGAGCGGTGCTGCATCTTCGGTGCGAGAAATCTGTGGGAATGTAACCATGCACCCATGATCGCACAGTTCGTGATACGGATCAGGTCTCGCCAGTCGCGGACTGGCAGACTATTGCGTCGTTCCCGATACGGCATTCGACGCCGCGAATCCGCCAACACCGGCCGAGTCGCTGATCCAGAACTGAACGTAGAACGTCAGGCTGGGCGGGACCCCCACAGGCCATGGTGTGGAGAAGTTCACCTCGCCCAGACCGTTGCTGAAGAACGGCAACAAGAAATCGGGCATGGGCACCAGAACGCCGCTCTTGAACGGCACACTGATGTTGCTGAGTCCGAGGACAAGCGTTGACGGGACGAAGACCTTCGCGCCAGATAGGTCGAGCGAGACGGTGCTGCCGCCAGTGAGCGACCCATCGCCGACAAGCGACGGAATGCCGCTCGTACCCGCGAGACCGTTGCCCAAGTTGACCCACACATTCGGATTGATGTCGGCGATGTCGAAGAGGTAACCGGCTCCTGCGCCAGTGGCGCCGTTGTCGTTGTCATCGCCGTTGACGCCCGAGGCACCGCTGTCTTCCAAGTAGGCCCCAACCACCACAATGTCGCCCGAGACAGCCGTCGACCAGCCAAACTGGTCAAGCGACTCTGCATTTGACGCCTTGAGATACGCTTGCTGACTCCAAGTCGTTCCGCTCCGCACGAAGACGTACGCGGCACCAGCATCCGAGGCGCTATTGTCTCCCGGGTTGCCGTTGACGCCTGTGGCGTTGCTGTCCTCACGCCATGCCCCAACAACAACAACGTCGCCGGACGCAGCCACCGAAAAGCCGAAGTTGTCGAATGCGTCCGTGTTTGATGCCTTGAGATACGCCTCCTGAATCCACGTCGTCCCGCTTCGGACGAACACATAGGCCGCGCCTGAGTCCCCAGCGAGGTTGAGGTTCTGATTGCCGTTCACGCCAGTGGCGGGGCTGTCCTCCTGAAAGGCCCCGATCACAACCGTGTTGCCAGACAATGAAGTGGATATGCCGAATCGGTCACCTGCATCAGAGTTGGAAGCTTTGAGATACGCCTCCTGGCTCCATGTCGTCCCTGCACGAACGAACACGTAGACCGCACCTGACCCTGTGGTGGTGTTGTCGCTTTGGTCGCCGTTCACGCCCGTGGCGTTGCTGTCCTCGCGATACGCGCCCACAACGGCCGTGTCGCCAGAAAGAGCCACTGCCGCGCCGAAGTAGTCAGACGAGTCCGTATTCGACGCCTTGAGATACGCCTCCTGACTCCACGTTGTCCCAGTCCGCACGAACACGAAGGCCGCTCCCGAGTCGGCGGAGTTGTTGGTCTGGTTTCCGTTCACGCCAGTGGAGTTACTGTCCTCAAGAAATGATCCGATCACCACTGTGTTAGACGACGCTGAAACGGACACACCGAATCGGTCACCCGCGTCAGTGTTTGATGGCTTGAGATAGGCTTGCTGGCTCCACGTCGTCCCAGTTCGCACAAAGACATAAGCCGCACCGGCGTCCGTGGCGCTGTTGTCAATCTGATCACCGTTCACGCCGGTGGCGCTGCTTGCTTCACTCCAAGCTCCGACAACAACCGTGTCACCCGACACCGACACCGACGAGCCAAAATGATCAAATGCCTCGGCATTCGATGCCTTGAGGTATGCCTCCTGGCTCCACGTCGTCCCAGTTCGCACAAAGACATAAGCCGCACCGGCGTCCGTGGCGCTGTTGTCGCTCTGGTCTCCGTTTACGCCGGTGGCGCTGCTACTCTCCGTCCACGCCCCGACAACTGCGGTGTTCTCCGACACAGCCAGTGCGTATCCGAAGCCGTCATTCAGATCGGTGTTGGAGGCTTTGAGGTACGCCTGCTGTGCAACGGGGTCGATCGTCAGCGGGTAGCGTGCGCCGCGCACGTCTACGGTCAGGCGCAGCGGACCTTCCCCCTCAGCAACGTGCTCGAACCACGCGGGTATTGTGTTCCTGTCGGCATCGAACACGGTCAAGGCTGAGTAGGTGAGGGCCACCGCTCCGGTGCTGTCCAGAAAGCCAATGCTTCGCCCGTCGTCGGCCACCTCGGGCGTCAAGTCGCCACGAACCGCGATGCGGAAGCTGAGCGTGCTGTCGGCCGTGTCGTGCTCTGGCTGCCGGTGAACAGTGTATCCGTGCTCCAGCCCGCGAGAGTCGTTGACGAACCACTCCGTCACCGTGTCGTCCCAGTCGTACGCAACGCGCTGGCCATCCGCTGTCACGCTTCCTGAGACCGTCACCGAGTGTTCCCGTTCGGGGAAGCCGTAGCGCAGGAGTTCAAGTCCCCAACTCCAACCGCCCGCATCTGGCTCGACCGTGAAACCACGGCCGTCGAATATGGTCGACCACTGCTGCCCGGGGTTGCGTGCCCGGTGACCACCATCCACGGGGTGGACCGCGTGCCGCTCCGCCTCGTACGTACGCCTGATGCTGGACCAATCGTCGGCGGTCAGCCCCTCGGGCGTAGCTGCGGCTTGGCTCGGCACGCCGTCTTGCGGCGACTCCGACTGACCGACTGCGAGCGGTGCCAGGACAAGCGCGGAGCACACCAGTACGAACAGGGGAATGGGTATCACTTCGATCCTCCCGATAGCTGCCTGTCGGCCTGTTGCTTTCGCGGCCCTTGTCGCGAGTACCGATTGGCACGACCGTGCCTGATGATAGCAGGCACTCCTGCCTCATGTGCTGCACTGGTGGCAACGCGTTTGGTGCGGGCCTCCCTGGCCGACCGGCTGACGCAACGTCTGGTGGCTGTCAAGTTGAGGCTGCCTCACGGCCCGCCACATCTCCCTGACGCTTCGATTCAGCATCGAGATAATCTTCGCGATACCGCACGAAAACGTTCCTCATCCTGAGCTTCCACGGCACCTTTCGGAGAGTCTTGCCAACGTCGCACAGGTGCGAGTCCGGTTCGTCCGCGAAACTCCAACCACGGTGCTTGAGCCACCCGTTCAGTGTCGCTCTAGCCATCTCTCGTGGCCCTGCGTAATCGCGCTGCGTGGAGAAGTCTTCAACCTCGTGCCGCAACCGCTCAGCGAGGTCAGGCTCTTCGAGTTCCTCTGCGCGTTCGGCCGCCCGCTCCATCCCAATGCTCCAGCCCTTCCCGTGGCCCCTTCTTGTGACGACGTGAACGCAGGCGTGGATCAGGTTGACCTGTAGAGACATCTGCTGCTCGGTGTCCTCGGACTCCCGAATCAAGAGGGTCTTCATAAGGCGACAGAGAGTAATCGGCTCGGACTCTTGGTGCTGCGCCATGCTGATCGTCCAGTCGCTCAGCAGTCTGGAGCGTGGGAAGTAGTCCCGCACGATCTGTTGATAGGTGTCTAGAACGACAGACATGTCAGCGCCCTCCCAGCCAGCAGCACGCTGATGCGAGAGCACGCAGGTGGGCCTGCGTTCCTTCGGCGACAAGCGCGGCCTGAGTTGCTACAGAATCCACGGATCTACTCCCGATCTTGTGCGATCTGCGAACGGTAGCTTCAACGCGCGTTGGTCAATCGGCGTGCAATCGTCGAGACGGTCCGCCTGTTGGCAACGACCGTCCAAGAACGCAGACACGGCTTCCAATGTCGTACATCGCACGCCTGCGACCTTGCCGCTGGGTAGCCCTTGAGCGAGCCAGCCGTAGACCGTCGATAGGGGTACGGGGTTGGCAAGCTGGCCAGGGATGTCGCGTAGTGCGATGAGGTCTTCGGCAAGCGGAGCGATCATCGTCGCCTCCACAGTGGATTCCAGTCGAGTCACGCCTCGTCACGAATGTTCGAGGCACGGTTGCCGACGCTGACGGCTGGAGATCAAGAGGCGACGGGCGGTACCCGCCGAGGCAATATTGTAACAAGCTGAGGCGCAGATCAGAGCAGTTACTCGCTCACGCTATGCTGCAACATGGGCACGTCAGCGACAGTCGGCAGTGGCAACGCCCGTCGCTGCCTCGACCAGTACGACGACGAGCTTGTCCGGCGCCGAGGACCGTCGCGTTGCGCGGCCTGTGGTAGCTTCGCTCACCTATGCGTATGACGTGGACCTTGACCAACGACGACCGACGCCGTGTCCGTGAACTCATGGACATGATGCATGACAACGCCCTCGTCCGTTGTCGCCGAGAGCGCAACCTCTCGCCTTCAGAAGCGCCGTCGCACGCACAAGTCTGGTGGGAGATCGTCGCGTGCCAACTGTCCACGCAGCAGAGGTCTGGACCGGACAGTCCGATCGCGCGGCTCCTTCAGAAGGACCCGTTCCCGTTGGCGCTCGACGCGGTCGAGGCTGCCGAGGACCGGGATGCGATGGTCCAACATGTCCTTGTGTCGGCGGGCGGCGTCCATCGTTACCGAGTGCTCGGGCGCTACCTTGCGGACAACCTGAACACGCTGGAGCAGGGCGCGTGGGAGGACTTCGACAAACAGTTCCAGTCCCTATGCCCGGCTGCCACTTTGCAGGATGAGCGGCGAAGCGCGGCCGTTGTCCGTGATGCGCTCCTTGGGATTGGACCGAAGCAATCCCGAAACCTGCTGCAAGGGCTCGGGCTCAGCCGCTTCGTGTTGCCGATCGACTCTCGCATCGTGAAATGGCTCAACGGCGGATTCGCACCCTGGGAGATCACGGCTAAGCCGCTCGGCGACGAGGCGTACTACGCGCTGGTCGAAGACATGGTTCAGGTGCTATCGCAGGCGGCGGATGTCACGCCCTGCGAACTCGACGCGGCAGTGTTCGCACGGGTGGACGGCGACGGTTGGAACGAGGCGAAGCTGGTTTGGTGACACGCTACAAGTTGTGCCGAGTTGACTGACCTCTAGAAGCGCCGGAACGATGGTCCCAGTTCGCACTCTTACCTCCTCTCACGAACGCGCAACATCGCGCGCTAAAAGTCGTCGATGGGCTGGTGAACGGACCCGAGCACACCTCGCGCAGCTAGGCGAGGCGCACGATCGATTCTAAGCAGCCCAAGCGCCTCTGTGATCGACATGAATCGGCTGCTGGACGCTCGGGCCCCGCAAGGGCCGGGGTCGCTCCAAGGTGCCTTGCAGAGCGTGCGTCGATTCACGCCCGAACTGCCGTGCGAGGTGAGCAAGCCGCTGGCCGCACACGACTGGCGAGGTTCTGTTTCCCTGCACGCGTCATCGCACGGACTGTCTCCAAGAAACTCCGCGAGCCTGAGCGGCGCGGCAGTCGATCGATGGGGCCGTGCTGAACTGCGCGCAAGGTCGCTGGGACGTGAGACGCTTGCTGTCGGTGTCGGAGTCCCGTTCGCAACCTCGCAACTTTTGGTCTTACACCGTGTCAGCTCGTGGTTCGGAACTCTTCCCAGAAGACGAAGTCGTTGAAAGTCGCGGCGTCAGCCGCCCCCCTTCTAGGTTACGTTCAGTTAGGCTAGGTAGGCCCCGGACAGACAGAGTCTCTGTCTGTCTCTGTTGCTCAACAGAGTCCGATAGAGACTCAATGGTCGATAGCGACCGCATACGGTCGGAGCGCGCGTGACACGTTTCCTTGCTCGTGTCAACATGCAGATGGCAACCACTTGGCAGGCAGATAGAGAAGTGCAGCGCCGAGCGCGCCAAACCTCCCACTGTGAGCACGGAGCGTCATGGCTGCTTCCCGATCGAAACGTCAGTCGCTGCCGACGCACAGTCAGGCTCCTTACCCAAAGGTCTTTCAATGCAGATTCCGACGCTGGCCAAGATCATCGAAGTTACCCACAAGGCGCTGAGCGCCCGCATCGACGAGCACGATCTTAAGGCATGGACTGCGCACGTGGCCCGGAAGCTGGCGAGTCTCTGCCCAGTGGGGTGCTTGCCGTACGGGCACCTGTTCCGCGAAGACGACCGACGCGAATACCTCTGCGATCAGGTCTGGGGAATCGAGCGACCCGACGATTGGGAACATTACGAAGGGCTCGCGTTCGCGATGGAGTGCGAGTGGGACGGCGGCGTCGATGCGTTTCTGGAGGACTTCGTCAAAGTGCTCGACGTGGCGGCTGAACGACGGCTGTTCATCGGGAACTTGCACACGAAGACCGCGTGGCCGGATCGACAGACCACGGTGCTAGAAACGGTGCGTCAGATCGCGAAGGGACACCGATTCTTCGGTGAGGCTGACGAGGTGGCCGTGTTCCTGTGCGAGAAGGGCGGTGATGGCGATGTCGAGTGCTGGCTCGTCCGAGGCAACGGAGACAAGCCGGTTCTTGTGCCTGACAAGCGTGCGTAGCAGACCCATGCTACATCGTGGGCTCGTTCAACGTTCCAGCTGCCACGCTCGGCAGCGCACCCAGCCCACGACCCCGTCAGAGCCCCTGCACGGCCCTCTGGGGGCTCTCGGCGGCACACCCGGCCCATCCGACCCAGAGTCGCTGGCGGACGTAATGGACGCCTTTCTGAGCGCGACACGGACAACGAGTTGAGCGGCGACATGCAGGCCAAGGGTGCTGGAGGATGGCAGGGCCGAAGCTGAGCGCGGAGCAACCCCGTCCGAGAGGAAGCAGCGGCCGTCAACGAATCAAGCGGCACCCTCAGGACAACGGTCACGACTTCGCGCGCGGGGCAGGTGAGCTTCCGCCGATGTCCCACTCACCTCGATTGCGTCAGAATCGGATGCGGAGTCGAATGAAGAGCACCGTGCTCGGGTCTGGGAACGAAATGAGGCTCGCTCGCGCATCCCGCTCAGCAGTGGGTCCCCTGAACAGTTCAGTTCCGATCCCCCGGACGATGTGCGCACCAAGTGGGCTTGGGACTGACACCGTGTCAGTTCCCCGCCCTGTCAGCCCAAGAGCAGGACGCGGCGGGTAGCTGTGGGCGCTCGTCTCCGTGAGCACTGGAGGTCGGACGGTCGAGCGAGAGGAAAGGCGGAGAGTGTGCTCAGCAAAACCGCAGGGCTCGCTAACCTTCAACCAAGTTACGCACCCCTCGACTGATCCGCTGCCAGGAGCTTCTCGAACAGGTCCTTGAGGCGCTCGTCGTTGAGCCCTTTTTCGCTGCGGCTTCTGCGCAGACCGGCTTCCTGCTGGAGCATTCCGTGGATCGTGTCGAAGCTCCAAGATGGCGTCCGCTTGTGCAGATGGACCATGCGCCGTGCCATTGCGTACACGTCACGAAACTCCGACCGCTCGGAGTACCGCAGGATCTCGTCACGAATGGCCACTGCTACCGCTGCCCAGCCGACTCTGTCGGCACGCTTCGCCGTCGCCTCCATGTCCTTGGTCCAGCCAGCGCCGTGGCTCTTGCTCTTGCGGGCATGACAGCACCCGTGAACGATGGCGGCATACAGGCGAACACCGTCCGTGTCGTGCTCATTGACGAACACACGAATGAACCTGCCGTACTTGAGGTGGCAGGGATCGCCGTACGGCTCTGAGTGGGCCTTGAACTGGAGGTGTGGCGGGAGGGTCCATCTTGGGTACAGGCTGGAGAGCACTGTCGAGACGGCTTCATCGAACGGTGTCATGTTGGGTCCTTTGGGTCTTGAGGTTCTTCATCGAGGGAAAGTTGTCTGGTCCAATCGTGCTCTCGCGGAGGACTGGGTGTCTGGCAAGGCCCACGGCGATCGATAGCCACGGGATTGCGCCCAAATCCCTGGCGGTGTGGATGCCCACTGCATCGCCACCGGCCTAAGCGCAGCAGGCGCCCCGGAGCGCGCCTCTGGTCGACGCGAGGGCCATGCCATGACCCTTCGATCCAATGCCGCTGGCGGACTGGGTGGACGTGTTACAGGACGCGACACGGTTTCGGTGAGTCGAAGGCTGGCGGATAGACCAAGCGTGCCCGGAGAGTTGGCTGTGCCAAGTCTGAGCGAAGAGCAGGCGTGGTCGGACACCACGGCGCGATGATCACGAGCAACCAACGCAACGAACTCGAAACGGTGAGCACGAGAGGCACGGGATCTGACGGCAGCCGTTGTCATGTTGAGGTGACACGATGTCACCCGGTCAAAACAGGCAACCAAGAGCCCTCGAATCGAGAGCGCGATGGACCGAGCCACAGATCCAAATGGGCGTGAAATCGGGAGGCGACAGAACCAAGCAGAGCGCGGGAGGCGACAGAACAGAGACGTGCTGAATAAGCGCCAGCTA